>Ga0210403_10002847_pt1 | contig 15394 bp, 16 predicted proteins | sample IncBWC19MmetaG_FD_150863 | JGI IMG/M metagenome (GOLD analysis project Ga0210403, IMG submission 150863) | Forest soil microbial communities from Barre Woods Harvard Forest LTER site, Petersham, Massachusetts, United States - Inc-BW-C-19-M | ecosystem: Environmental > Terrestrial > Soil >... | reverse complement strand
TTGATGTTCATCGCGCACAATCTGGAGCGCATAGCCGATCATGCCACCAATATCGCCGAGGATGTTCTCTTCCTGATGAAAGGCATCGACGTCCGTCATCACGCCGAAGAGCGCCGCCAGGCAGCGCAGGCGAGCTTCATGGAGCCGCTCACCGAATAACCTCGCCGAAAGACGAGCAAAGTGGCGATTTTTCGTATTCTTCTAGAGAAGCGCTTCCATCTGGTGCAGCCTCCGTTTTAGGAAATCCAGTTCGATGTTATTTGTAGCCAAGCTGGCAGCTTGCTCATATGCGCCAGCGGCATCGCGATATCGATTCAGCCGCCGCAATAGGTCCGCGCGCGCGGCGTGAAACAAGTAGTACTGATCCAGCCCGCTTCTGTGATCGAGATCGTCGATCCGTTTCAATCCGGCCTCGATTCCCCCACTCATCGCGACGGCGACGGCGTGGTTGAGCGCGATGATCGGAGACGGATTGAACTCCAGCAGCTTTTCATAAAGCGCTACGATCTGCTGCCAATCGGTTTCGGCCGATGTGCTGGCCTGCGCATGCAGCGCTGCAATCGCTGCCTGCAGTTGGTAGGGCCCGATCGGACCCGCGCTCAGAGCCTTTTCGACCAGCGCCACTCCCTCTGAGATCTCAGCTCGATCCCAGAGGGAACGTTCCTGATCCTCCAAAGTGACCAACTCTGCATTGATCACCCGAGCATTTCGGCGCGAGTCTTGGAGCAGCATCAACGCCAGCAGGCCCATGTTCTCCGCCTCGTGCGGAAGCAATTTCCACAAAACGCGGCAGAGGCGAATCGCTTCGGCACACAAATCTTTGCGGACCAGGTCCGTCCCGGCAGTAGCTGCATAACCTTCGTTGAAGATTAAATAAATAACGGCCTGGACTGCGCTCAGCCGTTCGGACAAACGATCGGGCAAAGGCACCTCATAAGGAATCCGGGCCTCTTGAATTTTCCGCTTGGCGCGTACCAACCGCTGCGCAAGCGTCGCCTCGGGGACGAGGAACGCCTTGGCGATTTCCACGGTACTCAAGCCTCCGAGCATCCGCAGAGTTAAGGCGACCTGCGCGTCTCCATTGAGCGCGGGGTGGCAACAGGTAAAGATCAGTCGCAGCCGGTCGTCTGGAAAATCCATAGCGGCTCCTTCAAACTGTGTATCCGGGGTCGCACCAGCTATCTCTGCTTCGTAGATGAGCGAATCCTGCTTTTCGCTTCTGGTCTGATCCTTCCGAACGGCGTCGATCAGCTTCCGACGCGCGGCAGTCATGATCCACGCGCCGGGATTAGCTGGAATTCCTTTAATCGGCCAGGCGGCGAGCGCGGAAGCGAACGATTCCTGCAGGGCTTCCTCAGCACGATCAAAGGAGCCGGAGATTCGAATCAGACTTGCAATGATCCGCCCCGATTCCTGCCGAAATACGGATTCGGCGACGGACTGAATGTCAGCCATTCAGCGTGGCGGCTGGGCTGCTGATCGCCTCCGTTTCCTCACGCCCCGGCAAGCCAGGCAGCGGGCGAATCTCGATGCAGCCGTCGCCTCCTTTGCACGCGGTCGGAATCTTCGCCGCCCATTCTATCGCCTCGTCCAGGTTCTTGCAATCGAGGATGTAATATCCCGCCAGTTGCTCCTTGGTCTCGGCGAACGGTCCGTCCGTGATCAGAGCTTTCCCGTTCTGCACCCGGACAGTGGTTGCAGTTGTGGTGGGGCCGAGCGGCTCGGCCGCCAGCAGAATACCCCGTCGTGTCGTTTCTTGCATAACCGCGCGGTGAGCGGCTGAGAGCTGTTGGGCTTGCTCACGCGAAAGACCGCTTTCCTTTTCTTTCGTATAAATCAGCATCATGTAGCGCATCGGCTGGCTCCTTTCCGCATCATTGCACGCGTATCCTCTACCCGTCATATCTCCGGGAAATTAGGGTCCGCCCTCACTTCAAGGATCTGCTTGATGTGGCGTTCGGTGTGCGCAGCCGCGGCGAGCAACCATTGATACCCGTCCATCGATTCGTAAGCACACTGTGAGACGGCTTTAAGAGGAGGAGCGTCCAACGCATGTTCCCTCAGGTCGGGCGCCGATTCAAGGTGCTCCGTCAATCGGGCGCAGTTCTTTATCAAGCGATCGAGCGCCTCAGGGGGTGCAAGCTGGCCAACCGGATGCACGAACTCGGGTGCCTGGAACTTGGCCAAGCGGCCGGGAAACTGGTTGATCACGATTGCATCTACCCTCTGGTAATCGCGATCACGTGGAGCCGCCGGCGACTTTGCGAGCTGGTCCCGTATTGGTCCCAGCACACGTTCTTGCACCACGACGATGTGTACCAAGTTTTCTGCGATCGACCAGCGGTCGGGCGCCGGCTTGAAGTTCCATTGCGTCTCGGACAAGCCTTTAACGGCCCCGACGGCGTAGTTGCGGGTTTGCTCGAGGTATAGCCGCGCCTGCTCCAGTTCGGACGACGTCAGTTTTTGGTCTGCCGCCGATGCGGCTGGTTCCGGGCCAGCGGCGAAAGTTCGCGGGCTCATTGTTGCTGTGTTCGATGTCATGAAGGTTCTCCTATTTTGTTCAAAGTGTCGACGCCCTTGAAGGTACGTTCATGAGAACGACGTACGAGTTTCCGACAATCGACAGAACAAACAGGCAAGCCTACGAAAATTTCAAGATTGGCCGCACCTCGATTGATCCGTACCGCGCTCCAGGGATCTGGGCGGCAATACCGATCGCCTCGTTTGCATCGCTTGCCTCCACCAGGTAGAACCCGGCGAGTTGCTCCTTGGTCTCGGCAAACGGCCCGTTGGTGGCGAGAGGCTTGCCATTGCGCACGCGGACCGTTTTGGCCGTAGCCGTTGGCTGGAGTGCACTACCACCCTGAATCGCCTTCGCGAATTCCTTGCTGAAGGATCGGTATTCTTCAAGTTCGGAACCGTAATCGGGTTTGCCAAGCTTGGTCCAGCGTGCTTCGTTATCGTAGATCAATAAGAGATATTGCATGTTTGTTCTCCTATGTTTACGACGGGTGAAGTGCTCGAAATAGACATCTCTGGCCTTTCGTATCGGTTCGCAGAAAACATTTTTTGTAATCAATGGTTTTTCCACAGTTCATCTTATTGTAACCATTAGCCTGTTTACATGAGATATGCGGTGCGACCTGCACGTCCATACTCGTAACTCAGGCATGTGTGGTGTACCTTTCTTAACTCGGATCTGTCGTGAGAGCTACAACGATCCTCAGGCTGTTTATGAAACCCTGAAACAGCGCGGCATGGATCTGGTGACCGTCACCGATCATGATTCCATCGACGCTGTCGAGCCGCTACGGAGTTATCCGGACTTCTTTTTGAGCGAAGAAGTCACATGCACAACTCCGAGTGGCACCGAAATTCACCTGGGTGTCTATGGTATCGACGAGAAGCACCATAAAGAACTACAGCGGCGTCGGAATGACCTTCCTTCGTTGACTTCCTACCTGAACGAACAGAGGCTTTTTTCGAGTATCAATCACGCATTCTCATGTCTTACCGGGCGACGGACCGACCAGGATTTCGCGTTTTTCGAACGCTTTATTCCAGGCGTCGAGACCATCAACGGGCACATGCCTGCATCCAGCAACCGAAGTGCAACAGAACTCGCGCGGCGCTGGCGAAAAGTAGCCGTGGGCGGCAGCGACTCCCATACGCTGGCGGGGCTTGGGCACACTTACACCGAGGTTCCCGCCGCCGGCATTGAATCTTATCTCAGTGGTCTGAAGCGCGGACGCTCGAAAGTGCGGGGCACATCGGGTGATTATCTCAAGCTGACTCGGGCCGTAGTCGAGATCGGCTTGCAGATGACTGGAGAGATCGACTGGGCGACTGCCCTAACTCCACTCCTCCTGGTAGTTCCGCTGGTGACCTTATTTAGTTACGTCAGTGAAATCATCTTTGCCGACAAATGGGCCAGACGGGTGATGAATGACGGGAGCTTCGCACGGGTCTTGTACGTGCCTCGTGGTGCTGAATGACGTTTTCGAATGCAGTTCACACGCTGACGGTTCCGGATTACGCAATCATGCGGCGGATAAACCGCTGGCAACCGCCGCGATGGCTGCGTTGGTGGATGCTCGTCTCCACGCGGGGCGGTGATGGCTGGTTCTGGTTGCTTTGCGGCGTCGCCGTACTGGCCTCTCACGATGCCGCAAAGTATGCTGCCCTGTGCGCTGCGGTTATCGCGGCCGCGGCTGGGATACTGATTTTTCAAACTATTAAGAAGGCCGTTGGCCGCAGGCGTCCTTCTTGTCTCCAACCTCACTGTTGGGCCAAGCTACTGCCTCCTGATCAATTCTCGTTCCCTTCCGGACATTCGCTGACTGCATTCGCCGTGGCAACTTCCCTGGCCTTGTTCTATCCGAAAATGGAAATACTGCTCTTGTTCTGCGCCTCGAGCGTCGCTCTTTCGCGAATCGTCCTCGGCCTGCACTTCTTGAGCGATGTCCTCGCCGGGTCTGCCATCGGAGTGACAGTAGGTTATCTCGCGTTCCGGTTGTTGGCCTGACAAACGGCTGACCAGTTTAGTCGCTGCAGAATTTTCACGATTTCGAAATGAACTTGTAATGCGCAGACGGTACGCTCAATCTCTTATGAGACTACTCAGGATTTCCGCTGTTCTGCTATCTGTGATTGGCGCTTTGACTGCCCAAGATCAAGCCGCCATCAATGGTACCGTGACCGACCCCTCCGGCGCCGTGATCGATGGTGCGAAGGTCGAGATGAGCTCGACTTCGACTGGGTTTCACCGTGAGACAGTCACCGGCTCAACAGGCATTTACGAGTTCCAGTCCCTCCCGGTCGGGACCTATAAGCTATCCATTTCAAAGGATGGGTTCAAGCCCTACGCGATCCGGGATGTTGATGTTCTGTTCGGTCAGGTTCGGACGCTGGATACGAAGCTGCAGCTCGGCGTCACGTCCGACTCGGTTGAAGTCACCGCCTCCACGGAAACCTTGAATCGTAGTAACGCCGAAGTGGACGGTGTCATCGAATCCCCGCAGATTCAAGAGATCCCCATCAACGGCCGCAATTGGGCCACTCTGATGACCCTCGCTCCGGGAGCTATCAACACCGGCAATGGCGGACAGCGCAGTATTCGATTCGACGGACATTCTCTCGATGACAGCAACTTCACTTTCGATGGGATCGACACCAGCGGAGTCCAGGAGCAGACTCAGAAGGCGGAAACGCGCCTGAACATCTCGCTCGAATCGATCTCCGAGTTTCGAGTCAGCACCAGCGTCTACACCGCTGAGAATGGAGCTGCTGGGGGCGCGCAGATCAACGTCGTATCTAAGAGCGGCAGCAACCAGTTCCACGGGACGCTCTATGACTATCTGCGCAACGACAAGCTGGATACGCGCTCGCCGTTCGACGGATCGCAAATTCCCCCGTTCCGCCTCAACCAATTCGGCGCGCAGCTCGGCGGACCGGTTATCCGTGACAAAGCGTTCTTCTTCGTCAACTACGAGGGCCTGCGCCAGTCACTCGGCCAAACACTGATCGGTTTCGTCCCCAGCGCTTCCATCCGCGATCAGGTTCTGAGCACTTCGCCGGTGCTCAAACCGATTATTCAAGCCTTTCCAACGGGTGTACCGACCAGCGACCCCACCACTGACAAAATCACCGTGCAAGGCCGCAACTCCGTCCGCGAAGATGCGGGCACCTTTCGCTTTGACTACCGGTTCAACGACGCAAACACTGCGTTTGTTCGTTACAACATCGATAACGCCTACATCGATAATCCGAACGACGCACTAGGTTCGCACAACGTCATCCCAATTATTCCTCAGAATCTGGTTTTGCAGTTTCAGCATCTGTTTTCGCCGCAAACGATCAATGAGACCAAGTTTGGGTTGAATCGCGTCGACTATCACAATTGGAACTATGGCACATCGCCGATCACCGTAAGCACTCCCAACTTCGATACGCTCAGCGACAACACGCTGGATGCCGAGATCGGTACAACTTTCTCATATATCGATAACCTAACGATGATCCGGGGACGTCACGCATTCAAGGTGGGCGTGGATATTCGCCGCATCCGGCTAAACAACTCGGGCAATGCGGTTCGCGACTCATCCATCGATTACCAAACACTCGACGATTTCATCCATAACGTTGCCGACAGCGCTTCCGTATTGGAAGGCGAAGGCATTCGGGGCAATCGGCGCACCTTCTGGATGGGCTACGCACAAGACGAGTTTAAAGCGACGCCCAACCTCACCTTCAACCTGGGATTACGGTACGAATACTACACAGTTGCGCATGAGATCCTGGATCGCGCAGCTGTGGTCGACATTCTGGGCTGCGGCGGCTTCTGCCCGAAGGGCACGCCATTTTATGCTCCGAATTACAATAACTGGGGGCCGCGCATCGGCGTCGCCTGGTCGCCATCCGCTCTGGGCGGCAAAACGGTGGTTCGCGGCGGCTACGGTATTTTCTATGGCGCTAATCAAAACGACGATTTCAGCGATCCGCTCGAGAGCGCCGTTCCACGCTATGGTTTTACGTCGTCTGATTTCCCCAATCTCTCCTATCCGCTCGATCAATTCATCACTCCACAGAATGCACTTTACACTCCCAAGGCAATCGATCGCCACCGCAAAGACTTGTATTATGAAAACTGGAACTTTCTGGTGCAGCAGCAGTTGCCCGGCAAATTCCAGCTTCAGACCGGTTACATCGGTGGTGAGGGACATCACCTGTTCACGCGCTATACGATCAACCTGATCAATCCGGCGACTGGGAAACGGCCTCTGGCGCAGTTTTCGCAATTCGGATTGAAGACCAACGACGGCAACAACAACTTCAATGCTCTTCAGGTTTCGCTCCAGCGCCGTTTTACGAGTGGATTCCTGTGGCAGACGCAGTACATGTGGTCCCACGGTATCGCGGATTCGTCGATCGGTTCGGGCGAGAGCATCAGTTTCGAGAACCAGTCTTGTCGCGCCTGCGACCGCAGCGACACGAATATCGATGTACGGCATACGATGACGTCGAACGCCATCTACGAATTGCCCTTCGGCCCGGGACGCCGGTTCCTGAGCGATCACAGCTTGGCGTCGACGATCTTGGGAGGTTGGGAACTCTCGGGAATCGCGACCGCTAGCACGGGCCGCCCCGTTAATATTACGCTCAGCCGCAAAGCCAGCCAGTTACCCGATGGCAATACCGGAAGCCAGCGTCCGGACCTGGTTCCGGGAGTTTCCATTTACGCGGCCAATCAGACCATCAACAATTGGTTCAATCCGGCCGCGTTTGCGATTCCCGCCAAGGGAACCTGGGGCGATCTTGGCCGCTACATCGCTCGGGGCCCTGGCTATTACGAGTTTGATACCGCGCTGCAAAAGAAATTCGCAATCACGGAACGTATGAGCTTGAAGTTTCGCGCGGAGGCGTTCAATCTTTTCAACCATCCAATTTACGCCAATCCTTCAGGAAGCATTGGGTCAAATCCGCAATCGCCCTCCGCTTCGTTTGGAATCATCACTTCTATCCTGAATACCGGCGCAGTGGGAACCGGCACTCCGCGCCGTCTTCAGTTAGCGCTGCGGCTCGACTTTTAGAATCTTTCATGACGAACGCCAAGGCTTCTACCATCACTTTGTTGTGTTTAACCGGTACAGTGGTGCTTGCCTGGAGTGCCGCTAACCAGGCACCGGCACCCGCTTCGGGAGATGCCGGGCAACCGTTGATCCGCGTCGCCGCGGCAGAACTGCCGGCTGCGCCAGTGATCATCGCTTATGGCGATATGCGCTTCACCGATCCAAGCAACACTACGTCGACGGATCCCAAAGCTCGGCGCTGGCTTGTCAATCACATCGCAGTCGAGAAGCCTGACCTTGTTTTGCTCAGCGGCGATGTTCCTTTGGACGGCGGCCAAGTCACCGACTATGCCGTGTATCACGAGGAGACCACAGTCTGGCGCATCGCACATTTGCGGATATCGCCGGCGCTCGGCAATCACGAATTTCATGGCGGCGCTCAGTTGTGCCTGGAAAACTGGTGGGAGGAGTTCCCAAAACTGCGTGGACACCGCTGGTATTCGATAGCTCTGGGCGCCAAATTGTACGTTCTAAACCTGGACAGCAATGCCTCGCTACTCGACGGCAGCACTCAGAGTAAATGGATCAAAGCCCAGCTCGACAGTCTTCCGCCTTCGGTTAAGTTTGTCTTCCTCAACCTTCATCACCCGCCGGTTGCCGACTTTCAAGTGGATGGCGATGCGGATCACAATCCGAGAGCCAATGAAATCGCTCTGGCCGATCTACTCAAAGCCGCGCCGCAAAGAAAGCGGGTGCGCTTCATCGTCACCGCGGGTCACATCCACAACTATGAGCGATTCGTTCAGGACGGCACGCTGTTTTTTGTTTCGGGCGGCGGCGGAGCCAAACCCAGGCCGATTAAGAGGGCAGCCCAAGACCTCTACCAGGACACTTCCTTTCCGAACTATCACTATGTGAAATTCGTTGTGCGAGAGAACCGGCTGGAAGGCGAGATGTTCCGTATTGTTGACACCTCGGCGCCCGTTCCGGAGTGGGAAGTGAAAGACCGTTTCTCAGCGATGGCTCCGAATTAGAACCCTGCCTTTCCACCGGCGCACAATGGGTTTATGCGCTCTCTTCCCGTAAAGGGCCTGGTCGCTGAGTGCTTCGGCACTTTTGCGCTCGTATTCGCCGGCACCGCAGCCTCGTCATTGACAATGTCACTGGCGGAGCTGTTACTCACGTCGGCGTGGCTTTGACTTTTGGCCTGGTCGTGCTGGCCCTCATCTACAGCGTCGGTGAAGTATCGGGAGCGCACCTTAACCCAGCCGTGACGATTGGGTTTTGGGCTGCCCGCCGCTTTCCGGCTTCTCGTCTAGCACCCTACCTGTGTAGTCAGATCGCCGGCGCAATGTTGGCGAGCCTGCTTGTCCGTCTCTTGTTTCCAACTCAGACGTCCTGGGGTGCAACGCGACCAACGGGGCCGGCGTTCCAATCGTTCATCCTGGAGACGGTTCTGACGTGGTTCCTGATGCTGGTCATTCTGAGCGTCTCAGCCGGCGCCAAGGAGAAAGGCATCACTGCAGGCGTTGCGATTGGCTCGGTTATTGCACTTGAGGCGTTGTTCGCTGGACCCATTTCTGGCGCCTCGATGAACCCGGTGCGTTCACTGGCGCCCGCGGTCGTCGGCGGCAATCTCGACGGCCTTTGGATTTACCTGCTGGCGCCCGTTATAGGAGCACTGTGTGCGGTACCCCTTTGCCGCTGCATTCATGCGCCAGGCTGCTGCGACGAGGAGCCGGCGCGATGAACCCAGAGAATGTAAAGCGCGTTCTGTTCGTCTGCATCGAGAACGCGGGCCGCAGTCAGATGGCAGAGGCCTTCGCCCGCATCCATGGAGCAAATAAGATCGAGCCTTATAGCGCGGGGTCGCGCCCCTCAGGCAAACTCAACCCTAAAGCGATGGATGCGATGCGAGAGCGTGGCTACGACCTGTCTACGCACCGCTCCAAGTCACATACCCAGATACCGGATATCGAATACGACGCGGTTGTCACCATGGGCTGTGGGGATGAGTTCCCGCTTGTGAATGCCAAAAAGCGGGAAAACTGGTCCATTCCCGACCCAAAAACCATGGACGCGATCGAAAGTCCGGCAAGTCCGCGATCTCATCGAAACCAAGGTCAAGAAGACGATCGCGGACTTGTGAGGTCTCAGTGCCCTATATAGGTGATCGGGACCGTGTCCGATGCGGTTTTGCCCGCTGAATCGGTAACCGTGAGCACGAACGAATAGGTGCCGGCGCCGGAATTAAACTGCACCAGAGGAGTCGCTGTGTTCCCATTGCTGATCGAAGCGGTCGGGCCGGGCGTGATTAAGGCCCATTGATATGTCAGCGGCTTCCCATCGAAGCTGGTGGATTTCGTGCCGTCCAACTGGAATTGATTGCTGGTGGCTGTGGCGCCCTTCGGACCTGCAACGGCTGTTGTCGTGGCCGATCCCCCTGTAGGCCCGCCCCCGCTGGTTGGTCCGCCGCTTACAACCGTGCCGGTGCCTGGGTCAAGAGTAACGGCTTTGGCGGTGGCGGACGCAAAATTGAACATACCATTGATCGGTCCGGCGATAGCATCCGTTGAGCTATCGCCAATACGGCCGAGGTTCCAGTTGTCCTCAATGAATCGCAGAATCGACGATTGATCGGTGACGGTATGGTCCACATAATTGACCTTCGCGTAGGGCGAGATCACTAGAAGAGGAAGGCGTGGGCCGTAACCACACCGGCCTTGGTACGTCGCGTTCGTGCCGCTGCCACAGGATCCGGGACCGTTCAGTTGATCATCGGCGGTACTCGATTGCATGACAATAGGGCCCACGACGTGGTCGTAGAACCCGTCTGAATCATCATACGCGATGATGATGGCCGTACTGCTCCAGAATGGCGACTGCATGATGGTGTTGATGGTGTTCACCAGGAAAGTCTGCTCGTCAATTGGATCGGAGTACCCGGCATGGCCGTCTTGGTAAGCGGCGGCCTTTAGATACGTGACCGCGGGCAAGTTACCGGCGCTCAAGGCAGCGAAGAAATCACTCACGTCATATTGATGATTGGCCTGGTCGGTTTGGCCGATCATCGCGACCGAGGTTGGAGGCAGATGATGGGGATTGGCGGTCTGCTTGTAATATTGAAAGCCTTGGTGGTGCGGAATATAGTCGCCGCTAGTGGTCACTGCATCGTCACCGGCGAGACCCGTGTGGTGCGCCGCACATACCGCTGTACCACTCGCCGTCATCGACGTCGGCTTGAAGCCGCCCTGGAAAAATCCCCAGGTGATGTTCTTCGCGTTGAGTAGATCGCCGACATTCTTGCCGGACATCGAAATGTAAGTCCTTGGAGGCGCCAGGGTGCAATCGTCTAACGATGGGTCCGGTCGGGGATCGCCAATCACCGAGCCTGCGGAAACGTTGCCGGCCGCGCTGCCTGCTGTGACCGTGGCTCCGTGGGTTTGCCCGGCGATCAAGTTCAGTACGCCTGGAGTAGAAGGTCCGAAAGTCGTCCCGAACGAATTGTCGCTCATGGCGTAGTTCTGCGCATAGTTCCATATCGCTGTGACGGTGTTTCCATCGTAGTAACTCATGACGATGCCCTTGCCATGGCCGCCTACGTCACAACTGGAACTCGAAGATCCGACGGCCTCGACAAATTTGTCCATCAGGCCGCCGTCAAAAGATTTTTGTTCATCCCCGTAATTATGATCTTGGTCGCATATGACCGCTTGCGCGCGAGTTAGCCGGAACGGCTGCACGGAGTTAGGATTGTTCGTCAGTAACGGACCGCTCAGGCCATTTACAGAGGGGGAGTTTGGGGCTGCCGTAAAGGACGGCTCATTGCCGGTGTTGTTGGCTGCTACCGGATAGGTCGCGAAATAGTGGTCGAAAGACACGTTCTCTTGGAAGATAACGACGACGTGCTGAATTGGCGTAGTCGTGGCCGGCGTGCTCTGGGCATCGAGGACAGGCCCAACGGTCATGATGACCGGCAGACACACCGCAACTTTACGAATTAAGAGATTGTTCATGCTCAGCTCCTGAAATGAGTTTGCAAAGAGTTGAGCTTGGCAGGTGAATGTTACATGTTGTTATCGAAACCGTGAATATTGAGTTAGGGTCTTGCGGTTTGGTGGTCGGCAATTTCCACCAGGAGGGGGCGATGATCACTCCGATCTTTCCAATCCGTGTAAGACCCGACTTCGACCCGCTGCACCCTTCGCGCCCATATTTTCGGGATGAAACAGTAGTCGATGTGAAACGGGCGTTGCTTTTTCCATTGAAAGTAGTAGGTCGGCTGTTTTTCTTCCCCGTGAGCTTCGCGATGAAAGAAATGGTAGCTGCTCACCAAACCCAACTCGGAGAGCATCTTCACCAACCCGCTATGGTTCAGATCGGCAGCGTGATTTGAGTCCCAGATGGCGTTCGAATTGAGGTCACCAGCGAGAACTGTGGGGTACTGTGCGAACAATTTGCGATAGAGCTTGACCGCGCGCACCACTGCCTCGACATACGGGCTGGCTTGGCCGCCCTTAGACCAAACGGCGATGAGCAGGAAGTTAGTTAGTCCCGCTGCTTCAACCGGAATCGCGTACCTTGGAACCCCTGCCACCTTGGGAAGGGCACGAATTCGATATGGCCCGTTGGCGAATACAGCGATGCCTTCTTCAGATAGGCGCCGCGACAGCAGTTCCAAGTTACTAAACGCATGAAGAGACCTCGCAGCTCGAATCTCTACACATAATGCTGGCTGCTGACCAGGAGTGACGCCGAAGGTGTTCGTGACCTTTTGTCTGGTCCTGTCAAAACCGTGCGACAAAGAAACACCGTGTCATGTCAGACATTTGTCACTCAATCGTCGCATGATTGAAATATTCGACTGCTACCGTGAATGCCAACCATGTTCAGATTGTTTCAATCCTCCCCGGCGCTGGCCCTGCTTGCGCTGGCCGGCGCGGTCTCCGCGCAATCGACTTTTCCTGGATTCGCTGCTGGTAATATCGCGGTGACTCGCAGCGTCTACACCGGCGACATCACTACCGTATCGACCGGCCAGCCGTTGCCTCCGGTTTGCCCTGCGACCGCCGACTGCGGCAGCGCGAAAGCTACCGACAATGGCGCCTACCCATCGATTGGCAACAACAACAACGTGTTCAACAACAACAAAGTGGATGGCAGCTTCGGAATTACGTCGCCGATCTTCATCGATCAACTAACGCCCACTGGCACGCTGGTCAACACGGTCGCCATACCACCCAATCTGCTAACCACCAGCTTCAGTTCGAAATCCGAATTGGCCATCAATCTCTCGCAGGATGGAACGGCGTTGACGCTGGTCGGCTACATTGCGCCTCCGAATACAATCGACGTTTCCAATTCCAACGCGCCCCGTGTCTACGATCCCACCAATCCCGCCGGAGGGAGCTATTTCCGTGCAGTGCTGCAAATTGGGGGCAATGGCGCATTGCAGGTGACTCCGACGAATGCCTACAGCGGCAACAATGGTCGCGCGGCGATGCTCGCCAACGGCCAGTATTATCTCGCCGGTAACGACAACAACGGCTCTGGGACACCAGCCAATATAGTCACTTCCACCGGCGTCGAGATGGCGACGCCAGGACAATCGGCCACCACCCCGCCTGCCATGGTCGGAACGTTTTCTATTACGCAATACAACGATCCCACGGGAAAGCCATACGCGGCCGACAAACTCGGCAAAGATAACAATTTCCGTGGGCTGACCATATTCAACAACACGCTCTACGTCACCAAAGGGAGCGGAAGCAACGGCATGAATACGGTGTATCAAGTGGGAACAGCGGGCATGCTTCCGACGCTTGCAACCGCCGCCGCTGCTCCAATCACGGTTCTCCCCGGGTTCCCTACCACGCTGGCCAAGAATGCGGACGCGACTACCATTTATCCTTTCGGCATCTGGTTCGCCAACGCTACAACGCTGTATGTCGGCGACGAGGGGGATGGCGTCGCTACCGACGCGGCCACTTCAACTAAGGCCGGTTTGCAGAAATGGAGCTTGGTCAACGGCACCTGGCAGCTCGATTATGTCCTGCAGAAAGGGTTGAACCTTGGCACGCCCTATTCTGTTCCCAATTATCCTGCCGCGCTCAATCCTGCCACAGATGGTCTGCGCAACATCACGGGCAAGGTGAACGCCGATGGAACCGTCACCGTCTGGGGCGTCACGTCTACCGTGAGCGCAAACGGCGATCAGGGCGCCGATCCGAACAAGCTGGTGATGATTACGGATGTTCTCGCGAATACTAGCGCATCTGCCGCTGCGAACGAACAATTCGCCGTCGTCAAGAGCGCAGCCGCGGGCGAAGTACTGCGGGGTGTTGCGCTGGCGCCGACCGCGCCTTCGACCATGGTGAATTCGCCATTAATTCTTTCCGCCGCTACTTCCAGCGTCCAGTCGCTAGCTCCGGGCTCATTAGCTGCCGCCAACGGACAAAACCTCGCCGCAGGTTTTCCCGGGCCAATCTTCGGAATTCTGCCCAACGCTTTTGACGGCACTTCCGTATCTATCGTTGACTCCACCGGCAACACGTCCGTCGCTCCGCTGCTTTACGTCTCTCCCTATGAAGTCGATTTCCAGGTCCCTGCTACTGTTGCGACTGGACTCGCGAAAGTGGTTGTGGCCAACAACAGCACGACCCAGACAGCGCAGAACGTACAGATCTCGGCAGTAGCTCCGGCATTATTTACGCTCAACAGCTCCGGCTTGGCGGCTGCCTACGCGTTGCGCGTTTCCGCCGACGGAAGCCAAACCGTCCAACAGATCTTTTCGCAGGACAGCACCGGCCTGATCTCGGCGGTTCCGATCAACATGGGCTCGTCGACCGACAAGGTTTATCTGATTCTCTACGGCACTGGATTCGACACAGCCGGAACGGCCAACGTCGCCGTGACCGTTAACGGCGTAAACGCACTGGTGTTTTACGCCGGGCCCGGAGGATCGGTGGGACTCGACCAGGTCAACATCCAACTTCCCGCATCCCTCGCCGGCAAGGGTAATGTGAACGTGCAGCTAACAGCTGCGGGAGCATCCGCCAATCCGGCTCAAGTCACGATTCAATAACGCGGGCCCCTAAAAGCTTCGTTCGGCATCTTCAGTAGACGGGAAAATGGGAAGGATTCCATTCACCTTCGTGATATTGAATAGCACTTGCACTCGTTCGTTCGCGCCGACTACGGCGAATTTGTCCTTGCTCCTTTGGGTGTGCGCCCAGTGGGCCAGGATCGCGCCTAGGCCAGCCGAGTCAATGTAGGGCACTTGAGTCAGGTCCAGAATTGTGTCCGTGGTGCCGGGCTGTCGCACCGTGGTCTGGAAATCGAAAAGAGTCGCCAACGTGAGGGGACCCCTCAAGCGGAGGATTGTGGTCTTGGGTCCAGTCCCGGTAGACCGCTGAATTTCGATATTTTCGGCCATCAGGCAGTCTCCTTCAGGTTCTTACTCGCGGCGCTGCCTTCGCAATCGACGGCCAGTCGCTCCGGAGTATCGACAATCTCCAAGTGACATCGAAGAGATTGGTCCACGAACCGGCGGAGCGCGTATTCTGCTTGGGACCGTGTGCAGCCCCGCAACTCGGTCTCCGCTGTACCGTCCAAATACCACCGGTACAAACCGTTGTCGTCGATCTTCAGCTGCCAGGTCCAGTTGATCGTGCTCTTGACTAGAGCGAATGCTAGAGGGAGGGATTGGGTCGTTGTCATGCTTTTGGTCTGGAATTAAAAAGTGTATCATTCTCGGCCTTCGGCCAGGAGACTCACCACCAGACGCAAGGCGCCGTCTGCCACACTTTCGTAATTTGTCGAACTAT
>Ga0210403_10002846_pt1 | contig 15394 bp, 8 predicted proteins | sample IncBWC19MmetaG_FD_150863 | JGI IMG/M metagenome (GOLD analysis project Ga0210403, IMG submission 150863) | Forest soil microbial communities from Barre Woods Harvard Forest LTER site, Petersham, Massachusetts, United States - Inc-BW-C-19-M | ecosystem: Environmental > Terrestrial > Soil >... | reverse complement strand
CAAAGAGAATGCGATCGGGACTGACGCGGAGGGAGTCGTAGAAATCTCCGGCAACGCGATTGCCGGCGAACACGGCAGCGATTTCCGCCCCCTCGATTTTGGGAAAAACGGTGGGGACGGGCTCAATGGTGAGCGCAGGCTCTGGATCGCGGGAATGGAACAGAGAGCACAAGCTAAAGGCGAAGCTAGCATAGGAATGGCGCGGGAGCAAACCGAACGGCGACACTCTTGGGCGTGGAGAGAGACAACTGGACCGCGGCCTACTGGCCGTACTTGTCGGCGAGATAGCGGGTCAGGTCGGATTCAAGCTGGCCGTAGTCGGAGTGGATGGTGGCGCGCAGGGCGGCTTCGGTGGAACTGCCCTGGCTGATGCGCTGCAGGATACTTTGAATATCGCCCAAACCGTAGGAATCGTTGATGTAGGAAACGGCAGCCAGCGATTCGGCATAGGCGAGATTGGCTTGATCGCCGGATAGGCGCAGAAAACTGCTTTCCAGAGTGTTCAACGGAAGGTTGCGTTGCGCCTGGAAAAGCAGAGAGAGCCGGTGTCCTTCGCCGCGCAGGGTCCGCGGCTCGAGCAGTTGCGCGATACCTTCGTGCAGCCAGGGCGGGCAGCGGCCGGCGGAAAGCTGGGCGATGAAAGAGTGCGCTAATTCGTGCTTCAGAACGTGCGCCAGTTCCGGCGTCAGGGAATTCAAGCCGTTGATGGGGATGCGAAGCTTGCCGTCGTTCATGGCTCCTGACCAGGCGGGAGCGTGGGTGACATCGAAGAAATCCTGCTCGGTATAAAGGGTTACAAGAATGTTGTCGCGAGGCGGAGCCCCGAGGTCGCGAACCAGGTCCTCATAGTCGGATTCAAGCGCAGCCAGGATTTGGCCGCGAAAGGCTTCCGAAGTCTGCTTGCCTTCATAGTGCAGGACGAAATGACTGCTCTCGCCTGACGCGAAATCGGATTCAACCTTCTGCTCGCGCTGGGCCTTGGCGAGCAATTGTGCAACTTTGGCATCGGGGCGCAATTCAAGGGATCGCTTCCATGAGGCTACGGCGTCGCGGGTGTGGTCCAGGGCGAACTGGATGTAGCCGAGCATGGCGTAAGCGTCGGGCGAATTGGGAGCAGAGCGGGCGGCGGTTTGAGCATAGGGCAGGGCCTGAGCCGCGTTTCCGAGACGGAGCAGCAAGGCGGAGTAATAGATAAGAGTCGTCGAATTGTCGGGCTGGAAGCGGAGGGCGCTTTCGAAGTATTGTTTCGCCTGGGCGACGTTGCCGTGTTCGAACTCGAATTTCCCAGCGATGAAGTCGGCGGTCGCGCTCAACACTGGGTTGCCTTTGGCTTCGAGGCTGGCGAGAACGTCGGAGTTGACTTTGCCTTCCTTGATGATCCGGGCGACCAGGTCGCCCTCACTGGCGAGGCTGTCGGCGGGAGTGAAGGCGGGGAGATCCGCGATGTTCGCAGTACTGGCGGAGGGATGACTAGGCATACCGCCGGCATCGACATGGTCCACGACAGACTTGGGAATTGCGTAGGAATCGTCGCCGATGTCGTATTCGAAGTGGCTGCCGGTTTCGCGGACGTGATCGGCCAGAATGGTGCGGCCATTTTTCAGGTGAATGGTGTCCGCCCGCGCACCAGCGAGGGCAGACGCCATCGCTATAAAGAGGATGGTGACACGCAGCCGCATTCAGGCGCATTCTAGCAACTGAGCACAGGTGGACCCACGTGACGAAGGTACTACTGAAGATACTAATACTGAAGATGCGGGGCTTGCGGGTTGCGGCGGTGATCGGGCTTGCGGTTTGGGTATCCGGGACGGCGCACGCGGCGGCCGAGAACCCTCCGGACAAGCCAGCGGAGGCGCTTTATCTAACACTCGGAAACGTAGGGCTGGATCCGGCGCGGGTGTATCAGGTGCGAGGGGCGTCGCTGGAGCGGTCGGCAGTCCACATCACGCTGGAAGATGGCACGATTGCCTTCACCCAGGATGTGCTGGGCCGGATTACGGGAGCATTTTTTGAGGGCGAAGGCGAAGTGCTGCTGACGCCGCCGAGCGATGTTGAAAGAAGATCGATGAGCCTGTTCACCGGGATGGCAATTCTGGAAGAGCATTTCGCCACCGCATACTTTCGCTTCAATGATGATGCGGCCGCCGAGTTGCTGCCCGATCTGCGGCCAACGGATAACAAGCAGGAGTTCGTCCAGCGCTGGGGCGCGACTGCGAAGAATCTGGCCAATGGGGACGCAACCCGGTTGCTCATGACGTTCAGCAAGATGCTGCCGGTGACCGGGGCGTCGACTTCCGCGGAGCAGCCCGATCCCGCGCGACCGGGGGAGAGAGATCGGTTTCTGCACGCCCGTTTGCAAGGCACCAAGTTGGGCGTCTTCGACATCTACTTCGATTCCGAGGCGGCGGAGCAGATCGAGGCAGGCCAGGCCAAAGCCGCGGATGAGGGAGGTATGTTCTACGATGTCTGGACGTCTTTTTCGCCAGGCGACGCCGAGCCAGGGAAGACGAAGGGAGACAAATCGCCGGGGCCGGAAAAAGAGAGAGTGCATGAGAGACGGTTCGAAGTTCGCCGCTATACGATCAGCATCGAGGTCGAGCCTCCTAAAAACATTCATGCGCGGGCCCGCGTGCAATGTGACGTAAGGGTGGGTGGAGCGCGGGCGTTATTGTTTGAGCTGTCGCGATTCCTGCAGATTGACAGTGTCACGCTCGACGGAAAACCGGTGGAGTTCATTCATAATCCGGCGGTGGAAGGGACCCAGGTTTCGCGCCGGGGCAACGATCTGGTGGCGGTGATTCTTCCGGAGGCGGCGCGGGCCGGGCAGAAACTCGACTTTGAATTTGCTTACGGCGGCGAGGTTCTGGCGGACGCGGGAAACGGGCTGCTCTATGTCGGTGCGCGCGGCACCTGGTATCCGAATCGCGGCGTGGCGATGGCGGACTTTGACCTCGAGTTCAAGTATCCCCAAGGCTGGACGCTGGTGGCCACGGGAAAGCCCACCGCGGGATCGTCCGCCGAGATGGCGGCGAAGGCGGCCGGTCTGCAGACCTCGCGCTGGGTCTCGGAGCGGCCAATTCCTTTAGCCGGATTCAATCTCGGTAAGTACAAGGTGGCCACGGCGCAGGCCGGCGATGTGACGGTAGAGACCTACGCTACGGTAGAAATGGAGCGAAACTTTCCCAGTCCGCCAATGCAGGTGATCGAGCCGAATCCAGGCGATCCGGCCTCCCCACGACACCAGTTGGTCGTCCCTAGCCACCCTTCTCCCGTGCAAAACGAAGTCACGGTCGGAGAGGCCGCGGCCCGAGCCATCCATTATTACGCCGAGCGGTTTGGCCCCTACCCCTATAGTCACCTGGCTCTGACCCAGATGCCAGGGCCCGACAGTCAGGGTTGGCCCGGGTTGGTATTCCTTTCTTCGTATGCCTTCCTCGATCAGCGGGAGCGCGAGCAACTGCACTACGAGCCCTTCCGAATATTGCTGCAGCGGACGATTCCGGCGCACGAGACCGCACACCAGTGGTGGGGAGATCTCATAACCTGGACCAGCTACCGCGACCAGTGGTTTTCCGAGGGACTGGCGAATTATTGTGCATTGATGATGCTTCAAGACAAGGATCCCGCGGGCTTTCGACAAGTGATGGAGAAGTACCGCCAGGATCTGATCGAAAAGAACAAGAGCGGAGTCTCTCCGATGGAGGCAGGCCCTGTGACTCTAGGTGCGCGGCTCATGTCGTCGCGGTTTCCGGAGGGGTATGAGGCGATCCTCTATGGCCGGGGGACGTGGCTGTTCCATATGCTGCGGACCATGTTGAAAGATGCTGCCGTGCAAGGCGGTGGACGCAAGGCGCAGAGCAGCGGCAGCATGGACGAGCCCTTCGTGCGGGCGCTGCGGAAAGTCCGGCAGCGCTATGAGGGCAAATCAATCAGTACCCGCGAATTGATAGACGTTTTCGCGGAAGACCTTCCGCCTGGGCTACGTTACGAAGGCAAGAGCTCGCTGGATTGGTTTCTGGAAGGCTGGATCAACGGCACCTCGCTGCCCAAGCTGGAACTCAAGGCGGTGAAATTCCTGGCGCAGGGCACGGGCACAGTGGTGAGTGGAACCATTCTTCAGAAAGACGCGGCGGAAAATCTGGTGACGTCCGTGCCCGTCTACGCCGTGATGCCGGGGAAGCAGATGGTTCTGCTCGGACGAGTGTTTGCCGACGGCGAGGAGTCATCGTTCCGTTTGTCGGCTCCGGCCGGAACCCGCAAAATTGTGCTCGATCCGAATGAGACGATCCTGACGAGCCCGAATTAGCGTGCGGTTGAACCGCGGGCACCCTGGCTTGCGGTGCATGACTTGCGGTGCCGAATCGGTCCTCCTTTCCGCGTGCAAGTCCCGAAACGGATAAAGGAGAATCCTGTTCGAGTTGGGTCGCAGGAGTCTGCTCCCCCTTAAGTGGTGCATTTGCTTCGGGCGCTTGAGTGCGCGTGGCAGGCGAAGCGATGGCCGCTGAGGTGCTTAGGGAAGATGCGGAGTCGTCGAGAGATTCTGCCATGTGCGAACAAAGTACTGAAATGCCGGGTGCCGCAGCATGCGTCTGGGGTCGCGGTGCAGCAGATCAAGTAGGGGCGGCAGCGGAGACGATCCTGCTGGTGGAAGATGAGGCGTTTGTGCGGGACGTGACCTGCGAAGTTCTGCGCTCTGCCGGATACCGGGTCTTGGCGGCTCGGAATGCGGCGGACGCGGTTCGCATCTACGAGGCTCTACCCGGCGAAGTAGAACTCCTGCTGAGCGACGTGGTGTTGCCGGGAGAAACTGGACCCGTGATGGCGGGAAGGCTGCGGCGGGAGCATCCTGAGCTGAAAGTCTTGTTGGTCACTGGATACGCGGAGCAGATGGGATTGCTGGAGGGGAAACAGGAGGACTTCCTGGCGAAGCCGTTTTCCACTGAGGCGTTGCTGAGGAAAGTGAGGCAAGTGCTGGATCGAGGGAGATTGCCGACTGGAGAGTTTGCTGAAAAACTCGTTTCTGCGCCCGGGGCGTAACACAGCGGCTGAATGCGGTATTCATTCGGAACGATTTACTGCGCAGCGAGAAGTGTATGCGTGAGAACCTGTGCCGTCCCTCCGGGACTGGTGCAGTCTTCCCACTTTACCCAGCGCTGAAGCGCTGGGCTAAGTTCGTTCGCCCCTCCGGGGCTAAATTCTCGGGCCGCAAGTTCGCCGGATTGTCCGAAATCTAGTTCTAACGGACACTAGGAGCCGCGCCCTTTCAAAACGAGAGCAAGGATCGGTTTTTTTAGCAAACTTGTTGGACTAAGGAGTCGGCTCAGGCACGCTTGCGGTAACGGGTAGCCAGCAGGATCTGTGCGGGGATCTGGGAGAGCGGGACCACGCGCGAGAGGATGCCCATTTCGGCGCACGCTCGAGGCATGCCGTACACGGTGCAGGTGGCTTGGTCCTGGCCGATGGTAAGTCCGCCGTGGCGATGGATGGCATTCATGCCTTCGGCGCCATCGGAGCCCATGCCGGTCATGATCACTCCGAGGGCGAGGCTCTTGTAGCTCTCAGCGACGGAGTTCATCAGCACGTTCACGGACGGAATGTGCAAAGCGTTATCGGGCTGGGCGTCGAGACAAAGGATAGCTCGGGAATCAGACAAGCGCTTCACGCTCATGTGCGTTCCAGAGGGAGCGATGTAGGCCACACCCGGCTCAATGGGTTCGCGATGAGTGGCTTCGCGCACCGCGATGGAGCAAAGACTATTCAGACGCTGGGCGAAGGGAGCGGTGAAGCCCGCCGGCATGTGCTGCACGATCAGAATCGGGACGGAGAGGTCCGGGGGAAAAAGGGGCAGGATTTCCTGAAGAGCTTTGGGGCCGCCGGTTGAAGTTCCCAGGGCGACGATTGCGGGGGCAGCCAGGGAACCCGGGCTGCGGCTTTCTGGCTGAGACGATTGGGGGGGCTTTTTGGCTGGAACGGCGGCAGCATCCGGCGACTTTCGGGAATGCGCGGCTGCACGGATCTTGACCACGAGGTCGGACCGAATATGGAGGATGTCGAGGGAGGCGGCCGACAGTTGTTTGGGGACATAGTCGTCCGCGCCCGTGTCCAGACACTGCACCCTGTCTTCCACCCGGGTGCGCTGGGTCAGCACCAGCACCGGTACGCTGGGCTTTTTCGAGCGTAAGTGGCGCAGCACGCTCACTCCATCCAGCTTCGGCAGGTTCAGGTCGAGGATCACGACGTCATACTCGAACTCAGTTGCCGCCGCTCGGGCCTGTTCGCCGTCTGGAAAAACATCCACCGCGTAATGTTCGCCTTCGAGACCCTGCCGAACGAAGCGGGCTAACGCTTCATCATCTTCTGCCATCAGAATTCGCATCACGTGAACCGTCCTTAATCCGATGACCCAAGTCTAGTTAGAAAGCGCTCAACCTCAGCAGAAACTAAGACCACCCAAAGGTCTGTAGGTGCAGGAATGGAGCGCCGTCTCAAATCGGGAGACTTGCTCTCAGCCTGCGCTCTTTCAGTTTTCATGCCTCTACGAACCTCCGCGGCCAATTCCTGCACGCCCTTCGAGCAAGCGATAATCCCCAAGGGAGTTTTTCCGCCCCGGAGTCCTCTCTTGCGCATGTGGAGCAAAACGACCCTCAAGTCGCTGCTGTTGCCCGGCGGGATTCTGCTGTTGAGTGTCGCGGGGCTCGAGTATTCCGGCTGGCTGACATTGCCTCTTCCCGCTCTCAGCTTTCTCTACTATTGCGGCCTGATCGGCGGCATGCTGCTCGCCTGGCGATTCCATTCCAGCCGCACATTCTTTGCCTTGGGGGTCCTGTTTCTCGGACAAGAGGCGATTGCCTTCTTTGGAGAAGCGCACACTACGCTGGGAGCTTCGGGATGGACGGCGCTGCAGGCGGTTGCTCTGCTAGTGCCGCTGAATTTCGTTTTGATCGCGCTGATCGAGGAGCGAGGCTTCACCGTCGCTGCGATCGCACCCGTCGGACTGCTCCTATTTATACAATCCGTCATCGTGGCAGTGCTCTGCCGAGCGGCTGAGGAATTGCCCTCTGCCCCTGCCCGGGCGCATCACGCAACCAGCGCAACCGCTTTGCCGGGCTACGCGCTGCTCGCGTTCGCGGCCGCGGGCACATTCCTGCTGATCCGGTACCTGATTACGCGCAAGCCCGTCGATAGCGCCTTGTTCTGGTCACTCTCGGCCTTTTTCCTGGCCCTGCGTTTCACCGCGACGACGCGCACTTCGACCATCTACATGGCGACCGCGGCCTGCATTCTGGCGGCGTCGATCATCGAGAACTCGTATCTTCTGGCCTACCACGATGAGCTTACGACGCTGCCGTCGCGCCGCGCCTTTAACGATGCAATGCTGCGCCTGCAAGATCCCTTCTCAATCGCGGTAGTGGATATCGACCACTTCAAGCGCTTCAACGACACCTACGGGCACGATACGGGAGATCGAGTCCTGCGGCTGGTGGCGAGCAGTCTGGCGCGCGTGACCGGCGGCGGGCAGGCCTACCGTTGCGGCGGAGAAGAGTTCAACATTCTGTTTCCCGGCAAGACGACGGCCGAAGTGGTGGATCATCTGCAGCAGTTGCGTACGACCATCGAGTCCTCGCAGTTCCGTATGCGAGCCGGCGAACGGCGGCAAAGCTTGCGCGGGCCCGACCGTCGCAATGACCGGGCGCGCGGGCGCGCCCGCAAAGGCCAGGCGATTCGCGAGCTCGCGCAGGAAAAAGTTCCGGCGCCGCTTTCGGTGACGGTCAGCATCGGCGTCGCGACTTCGGCGGATGAAGAGTCGGACCCCGCTCTGGTCCTGCAGGCGGCGGACAAGGCGCTGTATCGCGCCAAAGCCAACGGGCGGAATCGGGTTGAGACCGCGACCGGCCCCCGTCGGCGGACCCGCGCCAAAACGGCTGGAATTGCTTGAGCCGCTGACGGGTTGAACCCCTGATCATCCGAGGAAAATCGTCCGAAGAGAGTCGTCAGAACAAAACCCAACCAGGAAAATCAAACCAGCAGATGAGCCGCGGCGAATCGCTTGCCAACGCACGGCCCGGACCGTCAAACCGTAGGACGGGAAGTTGTGACGGCCCGGTTCCGAACGTTTTCGCAAGCACCGCAGGCCGTGCGGTCAGCCCGCGGTTGTAGGAGGGATCGTAAGTTTCCGGCCCGTGCCGCCACAGACGGGGCACTTGGAGCGGATAAACGCGACCCCGTCGACCTTACCGTTCAGGTCCACGGGCTTCGCCACATATCCACTGCCGCCGCAGTTTGAGCAGTCGTCCGGAGCCACTCCTTTTCCCCCCTCGCTGTTGATGGCATTGTCCACCCCGCCGGAGCACAATTCACGGCAGATTGTTCTGTGTTACGAATCCCGAACAAGAATCGCAGAGTGCCTGCAGCTGGAGAATCATGAGGCGGCAGAACATACCGACAACTGCCTTCGACGATGGCGTGGCCCGTTCGGGTGAGGTTAGGTCGAAGTAAAATGTTGTGGAACGCAGCGGCAACGGCGTCCCTCAGTAACGTGGTAAACTGAAAATCCGCACGTCGGAGAGGTGGCAGAGTGGCCGAATGCGGCGGTTTGCTAAACCGTTGTACGGGCTAACACCTGTACCGAGGGTTCGAATCCCTCCCTCTCCGCCAGAACTTTAGTTTCTGCTACTTGCGGTACGTGACTGCCAACTGACTACCAAATCCGATCATTCAATCCAGTTTGTAGCGCTACTACGCTGCTCTCCGCTGTCGCGCTCATAGATGAACCTCCCAAATGACTGTGCCCCCGGTTACAAAAGTCAAGCCGATCCCAGCATCCCTCGCGTCGTTCAGGTCAATGAGAATACCTTCGAACGCTGCACAAATTTTCGATATAGAAATCTCCCATTGCCGATTTACCTGCTTCGACACAGAGCGTGGCGCAATGCTGTCGCGAGTCGACTTCCCGCCCCTCTGATTCGATGACGAGGTCGACGCGGTAAAGTCCCGGCTGGATGGGCAACACGGGGCATTCGAAAGTGATCTCGCCGTGGCCGGGTTCAAGGGTCAGACCGAAGCCGGAGGATTCATTTGAAAGCTGCGCGCAAAGGTATCCGCTGGGCCAATAGATGGAAATTCGAAATATCGCGTTGGGAATGGCGGTCGCGGTGCGATATCCCAGGCGCGCAACCATGGGATAACCGGTTCGAATTGCATGAACTGGATCGGGACCGGAAAAAGCAATGCTAAGGCACTCGGCCGCCTTTCCAGGGTCCAGTTGCGATTCCGCGAGCGACTCGTGATCGCCGAAGGCCAACTTCTGGTACATGTCCACAACCACACGTGGAGGACCGTCTGTAAGCACCCGTCCGCGATCCAAGAGTATTGCCCGGTCACACACGCGATAAATCGAAGCGAGATCATGAGAGACAAAAACGATGGTCCCTCCGTTTTTTCTCAGTTCAGAAATACGATCGAGGCATTTCGTCTGAAACGCGACGTCGCCCACGGCGAGCACCTCGTCCAGCAGCACAATATCGGGTTCAAGATGAGCCGCTACTGAGAACCCCAGGCGGACGTACATCCCGGAAGAATACCGCTTAACCGGTTCATCAATGTATTTTTCCACGCCCGAGAAGTCGATGATACCGTCCATCTTTCGCATGATTTCTGATCGCCGCATGCCCAGCATTGCCCCGTGAAGATAGACGTTTTCCCGGCCGGTAAGTTCGGGATGAAACCCGGATCCAACCTCGATTAGGGCGGCAAGTCGGCCACGAATAGTAATTTGGCCGTGGGTGGGAGCAGTGATGCTGGACAGAAGCTTTAGGATCGTCGTCTTCCCAGCTCCATTATGTCCAATAATGCCGAGGGCCTCACCATGCTTCACTTCGAAACTCACGTTTTGGAGCGCCCACATTTCGACAGGACGCTTTACGAAACCTCTGTACCAACGCTTGGGCCCATTGTCCTTTGAGCGAAGCGTGTATTTTTTGTAGACCCGATCCAGCATCAGATCAATCATTAGTGTTTCTCAGATCACATCGGCCATGGTGGCCTCGGCCGACTTGAAATAAGCGTAGGCGAGCGCCAGGCACACAATCATCGCTGCCCCAACCACTGCCAGCATGCGAGCGTCGGGAGCGCGTCCGTAGATCACTGCTCCCCGGAAACCGTCAATCGCAACCGCAACAGGATCGAGCAAGTAGATAGTGCGGAGCCGCGCCGGCACGGCCTGGAGTGAATAGACCACGGGAGTCGCGAACATCCACACCTGCAAGACAAACGGCAAGACGAGACCAACATCACGAAAGCGAACATGAACGGCCGCCAGGAACAGAGATATCGCAGTAGCGAAGCCGCCGAGAATGACGAGAATCGGGATCCCGTAGAGCAAAGTCCAAGTGGGCCCAATGCGGTGATAAGCCAGCATACCGGCAAGAATGACCGAAGCAATCAGAAAGTCGGACACTGCGGGCGCCAAGTACGACAAAGGAATAATCTCCCGCGGGAAATACATCTTTGTGAACAGACCGGGATAAGCCACAATCCCGTGAACCGCGTTCGTAATCGAACTGGAAAAGAAGATCCACGGAAGAAGTCCCGCGAAGACGAATATGGAGTATGGGGCGCCGCCGGTGTTGACCTTGGCGACGTGCGCGAAAACGAAGGTGTAAATGCCCATCAGGGCTAACGGTTGCAGTGCTGCCCAGGCCCAGCCAAGAATGGACTGTTTGTACCGAATATTGAGCCGGAAGAAGCTCAGCGCATATAGAAGGTCAGAGTACTGGACCAGCCCGCGCAATCCGGCGAAAACTGTTCCGAAGGAGAAAGCCGGCGGGCCAATGATACGGATCCGATGCGAACTGGATTCCGCCCGGTCGGCGAGTTGATTCGAGATAAACTTTGCTGCGTCGCCCGCAACTCCAGCCATCGCGATGGGCGCGTCCTCTGGCGTCATCTTTTGCCGACCCCCTTTATTCAAATATGGGCCGCGTGAACTCGGAGCGCGGGCGGTCTTCCAATTGCACTGTGAGTTGTGTTCCAGGCATCGCCGAAGCTGTTGTCTTGCCTTTGGCTTGGTCGTTTATCGCGTGCAACCGGGTCGAGAGTGTCTGGGCGATAATTCCGACATAGGGCTGGCGAAGGAGTTGCAAGTGTCCACACTGGACTTCGCAGATCTCTACACCGCCAGTGGAGCGCGCACCCCAACCCATTTCTGGATCGCGAACATAGAAGAAGGGCTGCCTTGGCCGTTTGAAGAGAATCACAGGCGCTCGGAAGTGCGGCGGTTGGAAGTTCTCGTCAGGCCAGTAGGCTTGAGCCCATTCATTCTTCCCGGAGCCGTTTCTTCCTGCCAACCGTTTCAATGTTCGCTGCAATGTCGAAAGCTTCTGCCTGAAAGGCAAATGCGAAAACAGACGAAGTTGCTCCAGGTAGTAGTCGATAGCCCAGAGGATCCGAACTTGAGAATTTTCAAGAACCCAGGTATCGAGGATCGCGAAGAGCGCCACCTCCTCGCCAAGGGACTCCAATTGGACGATCATCTCCTGCGCGATCCTCACGCCATCGCACATGCCTCCCAGGCAATATGGACCGTGGGGTTGGACGGTTCGCATCGCGCTCACGTATTGCTCGGCCAGAGTCCGCAATTCCTCAGGCTCAAATGGGCGGCCCCAAACGCCAGATCCCGGGCCCTGTAGCTTGTACATTGACTGATGTTCACCCAGGTAACGCGCAAGGAGTGCATAGCCGAGGGAATCCACTCCCGGAGCAGAAACGGCGAAGAAAGGAATTCCACTGTCCCCCGGACCCAGGTGCATGATCACGGGATCGGGCTCGGAGACAGCATGATCGCGTAACAGACTTGCCAGAGCCTCAATCGTAGGGGCACGAAAGATCGAAGAGACCGGAATCTTGCGCCCCGTGACGTTTTGGATTTGCGTCGTGAGACGCGCCGCCAATAAGGAGTGCCCTCCAACGTCGAAAAAGTTGTCACGCAGGCCGATCTCTTGCACACCGAGCACATCTTTCCAGATCTCGGCGAGCAGCGCCTGTTCCACATCGACAGCGGGTGGTCGTTCTCCCCGTCCGGCAGCTGAGGCACTTGCTTTTCCGCGTTTCGAGCCGCCGTGACCGTCCCTTCGCCGGTTCACTCGAGTCGATGTACGCTGGGGGGCGCCGTGCAATGCAACATTGTCAATGCGAACGTCGACTTCGATGGTGATCCGCCGAAGGAGTTCGATATAGTCCTCAACCATTCCAGCAACACGCTCCAGCTTAAACAGAGACGTGTTGAAATCGATTTGCAACCACCATTTCCCGTCGCTATCTTCGATGAAGGTTGCGCCTAGATCCAGAATGGAAGTACTACTGTTCACCACATAGGGATAAGCGACCACACCATTGCCGAAAGCGTGCGACCGGATCGCCGACTTGATGACCGAAAACATGACCTGAAAGACGGGGTTGCAACTTAGATTTCGTTCAGGCCGAAGAGCCTCGACAACCCTCTCAAAGGGTATGTCTGGATGCGCCAATGCACCTAGAGTTGTCTCGCGCACTTGTGCCAGCAAGTCGACGAACCGCGGGTTGCCGGACAGATCATCGCGCAGGACAAGCGTCTCTACAAAAAATCCGATCAAAGGTTCAGTCTCGACCCGACTGCGGCCCGCCACCGGTACACCTACGAGAACATCGGGCTCTCCGCTGTAGCGATACAGCAGAACCTTGAAAGCCGCGAGCAAGAACATAAAAAGCGTGACACTGTGTCGCTTTGCTAACGACGCTACCTCGGCGATGATTTCGACAGGCACAGCGAAGTCGTGGCTCTCACCTTGCAGGGTCTGTTCGGCGGGACGGGGATTATCCTGCGGTAACTCCAAAACGGCCGGCGCGCCCTCAAGAGTGGCTTTCCAATAGACCAGCTGTTTCCGGGCGATTTCCGTTTCCAGCAGGTGGCCTTGCCATTCCGAGTAATCTCCGTATTGGATCGTGAGCTCGGGCAGGGCAGGTGTTTTCCCATCCGAAAGAGCCTCATAAAGACCTGCCATTTCCTTCGTAAAGAGCTGCATCGACCAGGCGTCAGTAATCGTGTGATGCATAGTGCAAAGGAAGACATGTTCCTCAGGACCAATGCGGAGGATGTGTGAGCGAAACAAGGGCCCCCTGTCCAGGTCAAAAGGGGTGTCCACCGCTCGCTTGGCGAACTCGTATACCGGCGGGTACGGTTTTGCCAGATGCGCAAAATCGGTCATCGGCAGGGTAACCCGGTAAGTTGGGATGACCCGCTGGATCAACTCACCCCTTTCCAGGGCAAAGCTGGTGCGCAGGGTCTCGTGACGATTCACTATTTCCTGGAGACTATCCTGAAGAGCCTCAACATTGAGTGGTCCATACAGCCACAGACCAACATGCACGTTGTAAGCAGCGGTTGGGGCCTGCAATTGATTCAGAAACCACAATCGTCGTTGTGCCAGCGACGCAGGATAGACTTCGAATTCCTCCGACCGTGGAGAGGTCGCCAAAGGCTGTACTCGGGGTTGAACGGACATCGGCGCGCAAGTCAGTAACGCTTAAGGGTCCCTCTCTTAGGCGGAACTGGCAATACAGGGAATTTAGTAGGTCGGTACACAAACCACCCGATTGGTCTTTTAACAGGACTCCAACAAGATGATCGGGTTCTCGTTGTGCCACCCAGATGAGCAGGAGAACCTTTCCCACTTCGTTCGCCCAACGTCGACTCTGGTTCCTCGACCAGCTTGAGCCGGGGACCGCAGGTTACAACCTGCCGCGTGCCTTCCGTGTCATTGGCCCGCTTGACATCGAGATACTGAGACGAGCCTTAGATACCGTGGTCCGACGGCATGCCTCGCTGCGCACTTTGTTTGAGTCGGTTCACGGCGAGCCCCGACAGTTGGTGCTGCCTGACTCGAATGTTGACGTTCCCCTCCTCGACTTAACCAACCTTCCGGAACCTGAGCGCGAGACAGAGGCTCTCCGCATCGTGGGCGAGGAGGGCAGAAAGCCATTTGATCTGAGCGCGGGTCCACTTCTTCGCACCCTGGTGGTTCGCCTTGGTCCGGAGAGGCATACCTTTCTGATGGTGATGCACCACATCATCACCGATGGTTGGTCGATCTCGATTTTGTTTCGAGAAGTGACCACCTGCTATGCGGCGCTTGCCCGAGATGAAAAGGCGGATTTGCCCGAACTTCCCGTTCAATATGGGGAGTACGCACAGTGGCAACGCGAGTGCATGAATGGGGAAGCGCTCACCCGCGAGATTGAACATTGGAAAAGCAAGCTAACCGGGGCGCAATCTCTGCTTGACCTTCCCCTCGATCACCCGCGCCCGACTGTCGCCAGCTGGCATGGAGCGACGGAAGAAATCAGCTTGAATGCCGTCACTCTAGCAAAGCTGAAAGCGATGGCTCAGGCCGAAAGCGCGACTCCGTTCATGGTCGCAATGGCCGCATTTCAGGCTTTGCTCTGGTGCTATACCAGGCAGGAAAGCATTTTGGTAGGAACTCCGGTTGCAGCGCGCAGCGAAGTCGAGTTTGAGGGCATAGTGGGCTTGTTCGCGAACACGCTGGTATTCCGATCTGATTTTTCAAATGATTTGACGTTTCGAGAACTGATTCGCCAAGTGCGGGGGTTTGCGCTCGACGCCTACTCGCACCAGGATGTGCCGTTCGAAAAACTGGTGGAGGTTTTGGTCCCACAGCGCTCTCTCGACACCCATCCGTTGTTCCAGGTCATGTTCACCTTCCAGAATATTCCCAAGCAGGTCTTCGAGATTCCTGGTCTGAGCATTAAGGAGATCGCTTTTGAGGCGGGCATTGCGAAGTTCGATCTCTCGGTGGAAGTCTGGGAGGATCGCGAGTTTCATTGCCAGTTCGAGTATCGTACCGACTTGTTCGAGCAATCCACGATGCGGAGGATGCTCGGACATTTCGAGACGCTATTGCTCGGAGCGTTGGACAACCCGGACCAGCGCCTCGCGGAATTATCCCTTATGAGCGATCGGGAGCGGGCGCAGGTTCTGGTTGAGTGGAATCGCACCGCCGCCGAATATTCTCGGGACCTGACCATCCACCGAGCATTCGAGCAGCAAGTTCGCCGGACACCGGATGCCACTGCATTGCTGTCCGAGCAAAACCGATGGACCTACAGGCAACTCAATGATGACGCGAATCGCCTGGCCCACTTACTCGCCAAAAAGGGCATAGGAGCAGGCTGCCTGGTCGGCATCCTCCTCGACCGGTCAGTAGAAATGCTGGTGGCGCTGCTGGCTGTCCTCAAGGCCGGAGCAGCCTATGTTCCGCTCGACCGTAGCTATCCTGCGGAACGCATCAAGTTGATGCTCAACGATGCTGCTGCGTCAGGGGTGATCACGGTTTCCGCTCTG
>Ga0210403_10002844_pt1 | contig 15404 bp, 8 predicted proteins | sample IncBWC19MmetaG_FD_150863 | JGI IMG/M metagenome (GOLD analysis project Ga0210403, IMG submission 150863) | Forest soil microbial communities from Barre Woods Harvard Forest LTER site, Petersham, Massachusetts, United States - Inc-BW-C-19-M | ecosystem: Environmental > Terrestrial > Soil >... | reverse complement strand
GGAAGGTCTTGTGCTAACGGGTAAGCACATTCGTCTCGAACCGCTTGAATACCGTCATGTCGAAGGCCTCGTGGCCGCCTCGGCAACCGACGCCTCTCTCTACCAGTGGAGTCCTGTCCCGCGGGGTAAGGCCGAAGCGACGAGCTACGTCGACACCGCTCTGGCCTCGCGGGACGCCGGCAGTGCGGTGTCGTTCGCGATCGTTAGATTGAACGACAGATTGAACGGCAGATTGAACGACGGATTAGACGATGGCGTGGATGACGGTGTCGTCATCGGATCTACACGCTTCTTTAATCTGGAGCGATGGTCGTGGCCGAAGGGCCACCCGCGGCACGGTCGCCACGACCCCGACGTCTGCGAGATCGGTTATACATGGCTGGCACGCTCGGCGATCCGGACCGCAGCCAACACCGAGGCGAAGTTGCTCATGCTGACGCACGCCTTCGAAACGTGGCAGGTGGTCGGGGTTTGCTTTCACACCGACGCGCGCAACCAGCGTTCGCGCACTGCGCTCGAACGCATCGGCGGTAAGTTCGATGGGATTCTCCGAGCCCATCGGATGGCCGCTGACTACATTGCCCGTGACTCGGTGCGCTATTCGATCGTGGCGGCGGAGTGGCCGGCTGTGAAGCAGCAGCTGAGTCAGTTCCTGAGTCAAGCGCAACCGCCTTTCGCGGCAAAGCATGATGATAGGTGATCATCGCAGTCTCGCGCTGCGAGGTCCGAAGCCAAGGTTCTGTGCCCGGATCGCTACTATGAATTTGTCATCCCTCGCTTCGCTCGGGACGACAAAATTTGCTTTGTTTGGTGCGATACGCGAGTTTAAACGCGGATGTATGATGAGTCGTCTGCGATAATCGCCCGACATGGGAAAAAAGAAGAAGTCTGGCCTCAGCCAGCCGGGAAGAGTCACCCTGCGGGAAGTCGCGGAACATGTCGGCTTGGCGGCCGGCACCGTTTCGGCGGTCCTGAACAGTGCCCCGTCGTCGCGCGCCATTCCGGAGCGCACGCGGCAGCGGATCCAGGCCGCAGCGCTGGAACTGAACTATCGTCCCAATTTCCTGGCAAGATCGTTGCGTAAGAAGCGCACCTACACCGTTGGACTAATCATCGAGGAGATTGGGGACGCTTATGGGTCCCTGGTCATTAGCGGAATTGAGGCCTATCTCCGGCAACACAATTACTTTTTTCTGACAGTCATTCATCGGCACGACGCATCCATGTTGCGCGAATACTCGCACCTTCTGCTGGAGCGGGGGGTGGAAGGATTCATCACCGTGGACACCAGCCTGCAAGAAGCCCTTCCTTTGCCCACGGTTTCCGTGGCCGGACACCGCACCTTGAAGGGAGTGACGAACATCGTATTGGACCAGGAGCGGGGTGCGCGGGTGGCCCTCGAGCATCTGCTGGCTCTGGGTCATCGCAAGATCGCATTCATGAAAGGCCAGCCCTTCAGTTCGGACTCGGAAGACCGATGGAAGGGAGTCTGCAGAGTGGCGCAAGAACTCGGACTTGAAATGGACGCGGACTTGATCGTCAACCTCGAATTTGACGACCCGTCTCCCCAGGTCGGATATCCCTACGCGAAGCAACTGCTGGCCCGCAAAAAGCCGTTCACGGCGTTGTTCGCCTACAATGACATCTCGGCGATCGGCGCCATCCGGGCCATCCAGGAAGAAGCTCTTCGTGTCCCGCAGGATGTCTCTGTGGTGGGTTTCGACGATATTCAGTGGGCCGCCTTCCATACACCCAGTCTGACTACAGTGCGGCAACCCCTGGGCAAAATGGGACAGATCGCCGCCGAGACCCTGATCCGGATGATCGAAGACCATGGGGAGAGCTCCTCGGAGATCGCGATTGAACCGACGCTCGTGGTGCGTGAGTCGACCGGACAGGCGCGGAAATGACGGACGCCGAAATGATGACCGCTTCGATCTGAGACTCCAGCAGATCTCAAATTCAATCAGGAAACGCAATCGGAAGGATGATTGATCCCATGAGAACCGGTGTGGTGCTTCCGCTGCGGGCGCTTTTAGGCTTGACCCTGGCGATCGGATGGTTGTCCGAGTTGGCGCCCGGCGATGACGCTCCACAACGTTGGGTTACGACGTGGACGACGGCGAACGCGGCCAGCGACCACCCGACGGTTTTCTCCAATCAAACGATCCGCGAGATTGTGCATACCACGATTGGCGGCGGCTCGGTTCGGGTCCGGCTGTCGAATACTTTCGGCACGCGCGCGATTCGTTTGGACGCGGTCTTTATTGGTCTCCAAAAGATGGAGCCGCGAGAAGCGGGCCTGCAAACAGACGGAGCGGCTTTGGCTCCGCGGTCGAATCATGAGGTGACCTTTGGCGGAAGCCGGTCGATCGCGATTCCTGAAGGCGCGGAGGCTTTGAGCGATCCAATTTCGTTTTCCGTGGGCTCAGAGCAGAATCTGGCGATCAGTTTGTTTACCGCGGGCGAGACCGGGCCTGCCACGGTTCACGGGTCTGCGTTTCAAACCAACTATATCTCCGGCGCCGGCAACTTCGCGGCCGAGGAAGGCGCGAATGCGTTCGCCGTGGCCACCGGATCAAAGACCACAGGGTCAAAGACAACAGGATCGTGGTACTTCCTGAGCGCGGTGGAGGTGCTGGCGCCCGCCGATGTGAAAGGCGCGGTGGTTGCGCTCGGCGACTCGATCACCGATGGTGCAGCTTCCCGGCCTGACAAGAACGAGCGCTGGACGGACGTGCTCGCCCGGCGCCTGCTCGCCGGTGACACTAAAATTTCCGTGCTGAATGCGGGCATCGGCGGCAACCGGGTGCTGACCAGTTCGCCCTGCTGGGGACAGAACGCGCTGGCCCGGTTGGGACGCGACGTTTTGGCGCAGGCCGGGATGGAGGCGGTGATTCTGTTCGAAGGCACCAACGACATTGGTCAGCCAGACGCACCAGCAACGGATACCAATCCTTGTCGCAGCCGGACCCAAGTGACAGCCGATGAAATCATCGCGGGATACAAACAGATCATCGCTCGGACGCACTCCCGGGGCGTCAAGATTTTCGGCGCGACGATTCTTCCTTATCAGGGCATTGGTGCCTGGACCACAACCGGCGAGGCGAAGCGCGTGGCGGTAAACCAGTGGATTCGAACTTCGCGGGCTTTCGACGGGATCATCGATTTTGACGCTGCCCTGCGCGACCCCGCGGCTCCCGGCCGCATGGCTCCACAGTATGACAGTGGAGACCATTTGCATCCCGGGCCGGCGGGGCATGAGGCGATGGGCAATGCCGTAGACCTGGCGCTATTTCGGTAAACACACAGGGACAGCCGCCCTCGGCTGTCCCTAGGCAAACCGGGACGGGCGAGGGCGCCCGTCCCCACACGAACCGCTCTAGAAGCCGTACTTTGCGACGACGCCTTTCTCGCGCTTGCCAATCACCGCAATCGCCGCATGTTGCCCCGGCAGCAGCAAGCTGAGCCGCGCACCGGTGAGCTTGTCGCGAAGATCGATTTTGGCGTCTTCCGCCGCGTCCGAGACCATCACGTACAGGATGGAATCATCGAGCACCGTCGGATAGATGAGTACGCCGGGGGACAGGGTGGACTGGAGTTCGAATGCGGGCGTAACTCCGATCCGGCCAGCGACGTAGGCATACAAATCGGCGGCGGGTTGCGTTCCTTCTGCCAACTCGACGGGATTGGCGGCCCAGAGGATCCGCCCTTTGCCGTATGGAATTTCTTTGAGGGTGGAACCATCATTGAATAGCAGCGCGTCGAGCCATGTTTGCTTCTGCGTATCGAAGGAGAGTGTGATCGTGTCATCATTCAGCTGAAGGCTGGCGTTATGGTAGGTCAGCGGCTCGGCGTGAGCGTCCAGTTTCAGTTGCGCGGTGCGGTCGGCGTGATGCCAGTGTTCGTCGTACTCCACCGGCCCGGTGATGAGCAGATTGCCGCCTTCATTCGCGTACTGCAGCAAGGCATGCCACGCTTTCTCGGTTAAGGCTTGCGCGGAGGGCAGGATCGCCAGCTTCGGCGTTCCGAGTTTGTCGATCTTATTCTCAGCAATCGCATAGGCGGTTAGGCGATCGTTGTACGCCAGGGCGCGCACCGCCTTCTGTTGCGCCTCCAATTGTAACCCTCCGATTACGGAAAACTGCGCAGCCTGCGAAGTCACGATGGCCACAGAAGGCAGTTGCGGGTTGTGGAGATGCGGGCTGAGGGACTTGGAGAAAGCAGCACAAGCACGGAGCACGGTTGCTTCCGGCTTCTCGGCGGCATCGGGAAGCACGGCCCCGATCGGCGTCTCGTTACTCTCCGTCATGTAAGAATTCGTGTTCCACAGCCACTCGATGGCGCCGGAGCCCTGGATCAGCGACGTGGCAATTTTACGTTCGAGAAGAGCGGCTTCGTTCTCGGGCGTGCGGCGAGCGGTTTCGTCGAGATTCAACTCGCGCTGCAATCCGGTCTCCTGGATGAGCATGGCCTCTCCTGGCTGCTTGGCCAGGAGCGAGTCCCACAGTACATAATCGTTGAGCCACCAGGAATGGTTGGTGGTGAAGTCCACAAACCGGCCCCAATAGGCGGGCGACGGACGATCCTGAATGCCGCCCTCGTCCTGGCCAACCGTGACCAACTGCTGCGATCGAGCGCTACGAATTGCTTCGCGCATGGTGTGAACCCAATTCGCGAAGACTTCCTGGGCGAAGAGAAAATAGTCGTAGACTTTCAACGAATTGCGGCCGACGTACATGCCGCGCGCCGCAAAATCGATGTCTTCGGGGAGCGCGACTGTCGCTTGCACTTCGCTAACGGGGAGATTCCACGCCGCAGCCAGCGCCGCCCGATCGGGATAACGGTGATTGAGCCACTCATTCCATTTCTCAAGCTCGATGGGGTCGCCATTCGGGCGCATGGTCCAAAGATGCTGAGAAATGCTGGGCTCGTTGATCAAATCCCATGCCAGCCATGGAACGTCGCGAAAGCGCTCGACCACGGAAGAAATCAATGTCTGCTGGCGGCGAACCGCTTCTGGATCGAGGTAAGGGTTCACGCCTCCCAGAACATCGGGCAGGAACGCGAGAAAATTGAACTGCACGGGAAGGCCGTTTTTGCGCGCAGTCATGAGATACGCTTCGAGCGTCCGCAGCGTGCGCTCGTAGGGCTGCCCATTCTCGTCGCAGAGCTTGTCCCAACCCGTCCACCAACCGGTGCGGATCATGTTCAGACCGGCGGAATGAATCTGCGCCAGATCCTGATCCCACGCGTAAACGTTCGGACGATCGAAATAAAGACGCTGCGACTCACCCGACATGTAAGTGGTTCCGACGACGGCGAGAGGCTGGCCATCGAGTTCGAAGTAATCCTTGTTCACGGTCATGCGAGGACCGGAGCGCAGGAAGGCTTGATCGCGAACCCAAAATCCGGAGTGATGAATGGCGCGAAGCTTGTCGTGGACTTTGCCGCGAACGTTGTCGCCCTCAAGCAACTCCGCTTCGATAACGTAGAGGCCAGGCGTTTTCGGAGCGGGCAACCATAGGGGTTCCTCGGACGGAACATTTCCGGAAATTTCGGAGTGGGCTTGCGGCTGATCTTTTGGCTGAACTTCCGGGAAGCTGGTGATCTTGATCGTGAGTGGCAGCGTGGACGGAGCGCTCGCGTGCCAATTCACTTCCAGTTGGATCGGTTCACCGGGAAAGTAGAGGGGGAACACCGGATGCACGGTGAATTCCTCGCTGCCGCGCAGGGCCAGCTCCGCCAGCGATTGGACTAACTCCGCGGATGCCGCGCCACCATAGAAATCCGGCGCCAATTCAGAATTCAGAAAAACCCAGCGCCCACCGCCAAAGCCGTTTCGCAGATGGTCGATCATAATGGCGGGGGCGGCCAGCTTGCGGCCATCCCTTACCGAGACGCCCCATGCGAGTGCGTCGAGGCGCGCATCGATGGAGCCAGCCGTTCCTCCACGATGATAGAGATCCACGGCGCTCAGGCGAATTACGGGGCTGAAAGCGCGTCCCCAGGCGAAGCGAGGCAGCTTCAACGGCAGGTCGGGGTTCGTCTGAAATTGCAATCCGTCGGAACCGGGAGTGGTCTGGTACTGGTCAATCATCAGAGAGCGCGCGAACCGGACACTATAGTCGCGGAGCTTCCAACCGGTGGCGTCGTGATAAGCGGAACGGGTGAGGGGCCTACCGCCCAACACCAGCAGGTTGCCTCCGTTCTTGAGGAAGGCGAAGATGTCTGCCCAGGACGCTTCGGGAAATGCCGAACCGTAGGGCAATACCAGTAGCCGGGTGGCGGGGTCTTTGAGTAAAGTCGCGAACTGTCCCGCACGGGCAAAACGAGCGCCGGGCAGCAGGGCCGCGAATTGGTGGGGCAACGGGCCGGCCGCATCGGCCGCAGGAAATCCGGATTCGCTAAGCACAACGGCGGCGGAAAACCGATCGGCCGCCAGAGCCCCCGCGCCCAGCGACAGCAGAAGCGCGCCGACTATAAAGAGCGAGATTGTTCTCATGGGACGGTTTGTCGACAAAGATACTATAACGATTTTCTTAACCAGGGTAATCGATCACCGTTTGCAGGAAATCGTGTTATCTTGAGGGTCGCAAGACAGGACGCTTGCCCAAGCGTAGCCCTGCGAGGCAACGCCGCGGCTGTCAGGAGATGAGAACGGATGTCAATGCCGACCAACGTTAGCACAGGAACTCGACCGGAAGCGTTGAAGGCGCCGGCTGCAAGTTATGGAGGGCCGCTGGCTATTCTAACCACCTTGTTCTTCATGTGGGGCTCGCTTACCTCACTGAACGACGTGCTGATCCCGTACGCTCAACATGTCTTCAATCTCAGTCTTGCCAAGAGCATGCTGATTCAGACCGCCTTCTTTCTGGCATATTTCGTCTTCTCCATTCCATCGTCCAAAATCATCGACTGGCTCGGATACAAAAAGGCGATTGTGGTGGGACTGTTGTTGATGGTGATTGCGTGTCTTGGATTCTATCCTGCCGCAAAAATCCCGTCGTTTCCATTTTTTCTGACGGCACTGATTGTGCTGGCAACGGGAATTACGATTCTTCAGGTTGCCGCGAACCCCTATGTGGCGGTACTGGGAAAACCGCAAACCGCCTCGAGTCGCCTGGTTCTTACGCAGGCCTTCAATTCGCTGGGCACTGCGGTGTTCCCTTTTGTTGGGGCTCGCGTGATTCTCGGCACGACCACCTCAGCCATCGCCCAGAGCACGTCGCAGCAAGGTAATGCCATTATCCGTCTCTATGTGTATTTTTTCGCGGTGGCATTGTTCCTGCTTGCCATCGGCTTCGCCATGTCGAAGCTCCCCAAGATCGAGTCCGCCGAACACCGCCTCGGGGAGAAGGTAAACGACTCTCTCTGGAAACACCCGAATCTTGTTTTCGCTGCGATCGGCATCTTCGTTTATGTCGGTGGGGAGGTGGCAATCGGTAGTTCCATTGCCAACTACCTGGCTCTGCCCAATATCGGCGGATTCGCTTCGAACATCGCCGACCCAGCGAGCCGCTACCACGCGGCCCTGGGAGAGGCGGCCAGGTACATATCTGTGTATTGGCTCGGCGCCATGATTGGAAGGTTTATCGGATCGCCAATTCTGCAGAAGGTCAAAGCCGGCAAACTGCTGGCTCTGTGCGCGGTTATGGCCGCTCTGCTGGTTAGCGTTTCTGTTCTGACGAACGCCCATGTAGCCATGTATTCGATCCTGGCGGTGGGCTTGTTCAACTCGATAATGTTCCCTTGTATTTTTACTCTGGGGATCGCGGAACTCGGACCGCTCACCGGAGACGGATCCGGCATCCTGAATATGGCGATCGTGGGCGGCGCCATCATTCCATGGCTGGTCGGCAAAGTCGGAGATCTTATCAATCGCGCTTACTACCCGGCAATGACGCAAGGCGAAACGAGTTGGGGTCAGGGCATTCACTACGCACTTGTGTTGGCGGTGATTTGCTATCTCTACATTTTGTTCTTCGCAGTGAGCGGATCGAAACCGAACAGCGAGCGATAGGCCACAGGTGTGGCTGCATCGGACTAGTGCTGCGCCGTAACCAAACCGGAAAGCCTGAAAAAAGGCCCTCTGCGCGAGGGCCTTTCGATTTTGTGCACAACTTGGACGCTGGTTGCCATCAAGTGAGCGACGCGTGGATGTTATCTTTATGAGCGTAATGAATCGCTGGAAATCACGTCATGGAAGTTCTCCAAAGACTCTTTGAGCAGCATTTCCACTCGCCGGTCGAGCGGGTGCAGCCGCTGCAGGGCCAGCTTGGAGGTTCGGGCCGCAAGATCATCCGGCTTTCCAGCGAAAAGCTCAGTGCGATTGGCATCCTGTACGACGTGCGCGAAGAGAATGTTGCCTTCCTCGAATTTTCCCGGCACTTTCGCCGCCGCGGTCTGCCGGTGCCGGAAATTTATGCCGAAGATCTGAGCCACGGTGCGTATCTCGAAGAAGACTTCGGCAGCACCACGCTTTTTGAGTTTCTCTCCGACCATCGTAACGGGGCGACCATCGCTCCCCAGGCAGTGCAGGCCTATCGCAAAGTTGTTGCCGTGTTGCCGCGCTTTCAAGTCGAAGCGGGCCGCGATTTGAATTACAAAGTGTGCTATCCGCGCGCCAGCTTCGACCGCCAGTCCATTGCGTGGGACTTGAATTATTTCAAGTATTACTTTCTCAGGCTTGCCGGCATCCCTTTCAATGAGCAAGCGCTGGAGCGCGATTTCAGCCGCTTGACGAAATTGCTGTTGAGCGCCAGCCGCGATTATTTTCTCTATCGCGATTTCCAATCCCGCAACATCATGTTGCGCAAAAGTCTGAACGAAGACCAGCCCTTTTTCCTGGACTATCAAGGCGGCCGCAAAGGCGCGCTGCAATACGATATTGCTTCGCTTTTATACGATGCCAAGGCCGATCTGCCCCCTGATCTGCGCCAGCAATTGCTCGATCATTATCTCGACAGCTTGTCCGGTTTCCTCGATCTCAATCGATCCGCGTTCATGCAGTATTACTATGCCTACGTTTATGTCCGCATCATGCAGGCCCTGGGCGCCTATGGATTTCGCGGTTTCTATGAACGCAAAGAACATTTCTTGCAAAGCGTGCCGTACGCGCTAAAAAATATTCGCTGGCTGCTTCATAATGTGGAGTTGCCCGTCGCGTTGCCGACGCTGATGGAGGCATTCAAAAGCGTCGTGGCCTCCGATAAGTTGCAAGGGCTGACTTCAGCGTCTGAACCGGAAAGGTTGACCGTGCGGGTTTTCAGTTTTTCATTTCACCGAGGTCTGCCGCAGGACGAGACCGGAAATGGCGGCGGATTCGTTTTCGATGGCCGCAGCCTGCCGAATCCCGGGCGCGAAGAGCGCTTCAAAACCCTCACCGGGAAAGACGCGGCGGTAATGGACTATCTCAATCAGCAGGAGAGTGTGCATCAGTTTCTTGCCAACGCAATCTCACTGGTGGACGCAAGTGTGACCAGGTATCAGCGTCGCGGCTTCAAGCACTTGATGGTGTCGTTCGGCTGCACCGGCGGCCAGCATCGCTCGGTCTATCTGGCGGAGCAGTTGGCGAAGCACTTGCGCGGCAAGGATGGGGTGGACGTCGTCGTGCATCATCGCGAGCAGGAGCAGCTGAATCAATGAAAGCGATAATTCGATGAAAGCGATGATTCTCGCCGCCGGCTTGGGCACGCGCTTGCGGCCGCTCACCGACCATCGTCCCAAAGCGCTGGTCGAAATCGATGGCCGCACGTTGCTTGAGATCACGCTCTCTCGCTTACGCGAATTCGGAGTGAGCGAGGCGATAATCAACGTCCATCACTTCGCCGACAGGATTGTGGAGTTCCTCAAAAGGAACGACAACTTCGGTATGCGCCTTGAGATCTCCCGCGAGGATGCCTTGCTCGACACCGGCGGTGGGTTGAAAAAAGCCGCTCACTTCTTTGTCAGGGATTCCAGCAGTCCCAATTCGAGCGGCGAAGAACCCTTCATTGTGCACAATGTCGATGTCCTCAGCGCCATCGATCTCCGGCGTATGGTGCAATTTCACACTGATAATCAGGCTCTCGCTACCCTGGCGGTACAGGACCGCAAGACCTCTCGCTACCTGCTGTTCGATGACCAGTTTCAGCTTTGCGGGCGGCGAGCCGGAGGCGATCGACCGGAGCTTGTTGGAGGTCGCGAGCAAGCGCACTCTCTGGCTTTTTCCGGCATCCACGTTATTTCTCCGCGTCTTCTTGCGATGATGATCGAAGATGGCGCATTCTCCATCATCACCGCGTATTTGCGTCTCGCTGCCCAAGGCGAAGAAGTCCTAGCCTTCCGCGCCGATAAATATTATTGGCGCGATCTCGGCACGCCGGAAGGGGTGGCGCAAGCTGCGAAGGATTTAAAGCAAAAGGTCATCACCCAGTAGGCTCAGCGTCGATCCTCCTCAGCTGATACTCTCAAGACATCGACATCCAGAGGAGACCGCAAATCATTGCCGCCCATTGTCAACGCCCAGGAAATTACCAAAGCCTTCGGAGCGAACCCGCTCTTCCAGAACGTTTCTTTCACCATTTCTGACGGAGATCGTATCGGCCTGATTGGCCCGAACGGATCCGGTAAATCCACCCTTCTCCGAATTCTGGCTGGCGAGGTCAATCCCGACAGCGGGGAAGTCTCGTTCCGCAAGCGCACCCGCCTCGCCTGTGTCGAGCAAGACTCGCGCTTCAAACCTGGGACGACGGTGCGCGCGGTAATCGACAGCGCTCTCGATCGCAGCGGAGTTTCCGGATCCGAGCGCGGCGCCCGCTTTGCGGAGACACTCGGCCGCGCCGGTTTTGAAGATCTGGAAGCGCAAGCGACCGAGTTATCCGGCGGCTGGCAGAAGCGTCTGGCGATCGTAGAAGCCCTGGTGCAGCATCCCGACATCCTCCTGCTCGACGAGCCCACCAACCATCTCGATCTTCCGGGAATCACGTGGCTCGAAGATCTGCTTGAAGCGGCGGCATTCGCCAGCGTCATCGTGAGCCACGATCGTTACTTTCTCGAAAATGTCACCACCGACATGGTCGAACTCAATCGCATTTATCCCGATGGCTCGCTGCGCGTCCACGGCAGCTACATCAACTTTCTGGAGAAGAAAGAAGAGTTTCTGCACGCGCAGTCCAAACGGCAGGAAGCGCTGGAGAATCTTGTTCACGGGGAAATCGAGTGGCTCCGCCGCGGAGCGAAAGCCCGCACACGAAAGTCGAAGGCGCGCATTAGCAAAGCGGGCGAACTGATGGGAGAACTAGCGGACCTGAACCAGAGAACCCGCAGCACCACAACGCAGATCGATTTTTCCGCCACCGACCGCAAGACAAAACGTCTGATCGAACTCCAGGACGTCACCTGCACCATGGGAACCCGCCAGTTGTTCGACGGTCTCAATTTCATCCTGACGGCTGGGATGCGCGTAGGCCTCGTAGGCCCGAACGGCAGCGGCAAGACGACCCTGCTCCGCTTGTTGCAGGGTGACCTCGCTGCAACCGGTGGTGAGATTCGCCGCGCCGATTGGCTGCGCATCGTGTACTTCGACCAGACCCGCACCCTCGATCCCGATGTAACACTGCGTCGCGCGCTCGCGCCGGATGGCGATTCCGTCGTGTATCGCGATCGCGTAATTCACGTAGCCGGATGGGCGGCGCGCTTCCTGTTCACCGGCGAGCAACTCAGCCAGCCCGTCGGCCGGCTTTCCGGAGGCGAACGCGCCCGCGTCCTGATCGCGCAGCTCATGCTCCAGCCCGCCGACATTCTCCTGCTCGACGAGCCTACGAACGACCTCGACATTCCGACGCTCGAAATTCTGGAAGAGAGCCTGATCGATTTTCCCGGCTCGCTCGTACTGGTCACGCATGACCGCTACATGCTCGACCGCGTATCCAGCATCGTGCTCGGCCTGAACGGAAATGGCGGCGCCGATACCTTTGCCGATTACGCGCAGTGGGAGTCATGGCAGGCGCAACGCGCAAAATCGGAAAAGGCCGCTGCGGTGCCTTCACAAAACGGTGTGACGCCGGCAGCACCAACGAATAAAAAGAAACTCTCCTACCTGGAAGCGCGAGAGTATGCCACCATCGAGCAGCGAGTTGAAGAAGCCGAACAGTTAGTCCAAGCGAAGCGCGCGGAACTGGAAGATCCGGCCTCTGCGACAGATGCCTCGCATCTTGTAAACGCGCAGGCGGCGCTGGACGCAGCTCAACATACGCTGGATAACCTCTACACGCGTTGGGCCGAACTGGAGAAAAAGAACGGCTGAGCGCCGCTGACACAAATCTCTGAGATTTGCCAATAAAACGAGCGGCCCGTTGAACATCGTTTCGCGACATCGCGAGGGGATGAGATGCGAGTAAGCTGAGTGCTAGTTTTGCGGTCAAAGAGGTTGCGGTTCAAGCTCGGAGAAGCTTATGAAAATCAGCATTCATCACGTGTGCACCCTCACACTGTTTGCGCAATTGTCGTTCTGTGCTCTTGCCGCCCCGGCGGCTGCGCAAGCAACTCCGACAACCACGACTCTGGCGGTGACTTCAGCCGGCACTCCGGTCACCTCCGTCGCCCCGGGCAGTGTGGTCACGCTGACCGCGACGGTGAAGTCGGGAAGCGCGGCCGTGACGGTGGGGCTGGTAAACTTTTGCGATGCCTCGGCGACGTACTGCACGGATATTCATCTGCTGGGGACAGCGCAGTTGACCAGTGCCGGGACGGGGGCGCTGAGCTTCGTCCCCGGAATCGGCAGTCACAGCTACAAGGCGGTCTTTGCAGGAACGCCCAATAGCGCCACAGCCTACGCGGGCAGTTCTTCCAGCAATGTGGCGCTGTCGGTGACCGGGACCTATCCGACCACTACGGCGATGGCCGCGAGTGGCGGCGTGGGCAATTACACGCTGACGGCAACGGTGTCTGGTGATGCGCCGGTTCTGGCCGCGCTAGCCGGGACCGTGTCCTTCGTGGATACCACCAACAGCAACTCCGTGCTGGGAACGGCGGCGCTGGGCACGGGGACGGCGGTGCTGACTTTCTCGAATTCCAACAACCCGGCAACGAATCCTTTTCCACAATCCGTTGCGGTGGCAGACTTCAACGGAGACGGAAAGCTGGACCTGGCTGTTCCGGTCTATAGCATATTTACTCCGTCGAGCGATATGAACCTACTTCTGGGCAACGGCGACGGCACATTCACGGCTGGTCCAGCGTTTCCGCTAACGGGTCAAAATGTCAACAACGCCGCGGTAGGGGATTTCGACGGCGACGGCAACGCGGATGTGGCCATCTCGCTCCCCGACGCTAACGAAGTCCAGGTGCTGCTGGGTAACGGAGATGGCACCTTCACCCCAATGCCAGCGATATCGGTTAATGGAGTTTCTGTCGTTGCCACCGGGGATTTCAATGGCGACGGTAAGGCAGACTTGGTTACAGTGGACTTTGGCCCCGGTACATTAACGATCCTGTTGGGCAATGGGGATGGGACGTTCACTGCGGGGGCGACGATTACAACCCCAGCGAATGGTCCAGGAGGCGTGCCTGTCGGACCCACATCAGTGGTAGCGGGAGACTTCAACGGAGACGGCATTCCCGACCTTGCCGTTGCGAACAGCCCCAGATTTGATCAAGGAGCGCCAGGTTCGGCAACAATTCTACTGGGAAACGGGGACGGAACCTTTACGGCGGAAGCCGAGAGCCCGGCTGCGGGGGGGCAGCCACTGTTTATCACCGCCGGAGACTTCAACGGGGATGGCAATCTTGATCTGGCGGTTTCGGACATGAACGCTGGCTATCCTGAGTTGGGCAACCTGACGGTGCTGCTCGGCAACGGCGACGGAACATTTACGCCAACGGCGGTGAGTCCGCAGACGGGTTCAATTCCCTATTCTGTCGCAATTGTGGACCTCAATGGCGACGGTAAAGCAGATCTGGTCACTGCTGACGCTGGCAGCAATATAGTCACTGTGTTACTGGGCAACGGCGATGGAACCTTCGCTGCGCCCCTGACTTCTGCCGCGGGTACAGATCCTGTTTTCGCCGCCGCGGGAGACTTCAACGGCGACGGCACGCCCGACCTCGCTGTAGCGAACAATACCACCAGTTCGGTGACCGTTCTACTCGCCCATGAGACCCAGACGGCGACGGCCATGGCGACCGGCATCTCGCCCGTAGGTACTGGTACGCATCTGGTGGATGCAAGCTATCCCGGCGGCAGCAACTTCGGCGCCAGCATTTCCGCCACAGTCGGACTGACCGCGGTCCCGCCCCCGAGTTTCACGCTTAGTGGTACGGCAGTCTCCGTCGCTCCGGGCGCGACCAGCGGCAACACCTCCACGATTACTGTGACGCCAAGCGGAGGCTTTATTGGCAGCGTGGCGCTGACGGCGGCTATTACATCCATGCCCACCGGGGCCAAGGACCTACCCATGTTGAGCTTCGGTTCAACCAGTCCGGTAAGTATCAACGGCACCGCTGGGACGGCCACCCTCACCATCTCCACCACGGCTGCGACGAGTGGTGCTCTCCGATATCCCGCGCGACCAGGAGTCCGCTGGTTCACCGCTGGCGGCACGACCTTGGCCTTCGTCCTGATCTTCGGCATCCCGGTGCGGGGTCGTAGCAAGCGAACGAGACTTGGCCTGCTCGTTTTCCTCGCGATCCTCGCTGGCGGTTTACTCGCGTGCGGCGGCGGCGGTGGCACCAACAATCCCGGCACCACGCCGGGTGCCTACACCGTGACTGTAACAGGGACATCAGGCAGCACCACGGCTACGGGCGCCGTCACTCTCACCGTACGGTAGTGCTTAGGTGGCTACGGTTTCTTTGACGAGGTCATCTGCGCCCGGCAATATTCATCTCGGCCGCAGCACTTCATACCGTGTAATGGTGTACCCGAGAGCCGCTCCAAGAAACACATCCGACGGGAAATGAGCGCTCGTGGTTACTCGAGAAGAACTGATGGCGGTTGCGAAACCGTACATTGCCCATGGCACCCAACGGTGTTTGTGATAGCGGGTGGCAATGACCGTGGCGACTGAAAAAACACCGGCCGCGTGCCCGGAAGGGAAAGCGCTGCCCTTAAAGGGTGACTTCCCCCCATTAAAAAATGTGTCGTTAAAAGGTGCTTCGGGGGGAACATCGGATGGCCGCTTTCTGCGCGTAACCGCTTTCACCCCAAGGTCGACAATAGCGCTGTCGGCGTAGGCTTCTCCCGCCAGCAATGCCGTACTCACTGCATACTGATCATGCCGAACGTAGCCTGCGACCATAAGGGACGCCGGCAGGGCGATCACTTCAGCCGTGGTAATCGGAGCATCGAAGGTGTCGTTGAGATCGTCCAGTTTTCCCGCATGAGAACGAAAATAGGGCATCACGTGGGAATCGGCTACGAT
>Ga0210403_10002843_pt1 | contig 15407 bp, 13 predicted proteins | sample IncBWC19MmetaG_FD_150863 | JGI IMG/M metagenome (GOLD analysis project Ga0210403, IMG submission 150863) | Forest soil microbial communities from Barre Woods Harvard Forest LTER site, Petersham, Massachusetts, United States - Inc-BW-C-19-M | ecosystem: Environmental > Terrestrial > Soil >... | reverse complement strand
GCTCAGATAATCGCGAACACATCCTATGATTACCAAGGAGCGACGGCTGCCGCCTTCGCCGAGGCTACGGCAAGCCAGGCAGAGGCCGTCGTTCCTTGCGCGTTACATCTGCCTTTGCGTCTTGAGGAGCTTGATCGCATCGCGTAACTCCGCAGCGCGCTCGTAAAGTTCCTTTGCAATCGCGGTTTCCATTTCGCGTTGCATGATCTCGAGCTTCGAAAGGGGTCGCTTCGTTTTCACTTCCTCAAGCCACTCGTCTAGAAACGCGATCTCAGCGCTCTTCGACAACAGTTCCGGAAAGTTCGACTGTTGGAGAAAATCCACAATCGCTTCGCGGCCACGCTCAATTTCCGCTATGGCCTCGGGAAATTTTCCCTGACCGAGAAAAATGGACGCCTTGGCTCGCGTGTTCATCATGAGCACGTAAGGCCTGAATTGTTGCAGGCCCCAGGAAAATTCCTCGCGGTCGGTGTGAGCGGTGACGAAGCTAAAAAGTTCGAGATTCCGCTGGGTATCCCGCACGACGCCCTCGAAATCGTTGATCTGAAAGAGACTCAGATAGCGATGATAATATTGGATGCCCTCTTGTTGGAGTTCAGCACATTGTTCGGCGGTAAGCTCATAAGCCTCGCCCTTCTGTTCGGCCCGGGTCGCACGCTTTTGGTGATATTCCAGGAGCGATTCGCAGTTGTGCGGACGCCGCCCATCGGGTCGACCTCTGATTTCCATTTGCAACACGCCGAGGTCAACGCGCAGTTGCAGTTTTTCCCGACCATCGAGCCCCGTAATTTTGCGCACCTTAATGGTGCCGGTCTCGTAGGGCCAATCTTTCAGGATGGTATTGAGATCCAAGCTCATCGTACGAACATCCAACATCCAATGTTAGCACACGCATTTTGGACTGGCCACAAATTGCTCCTCACTTAGCTTTAGCGCGATGGAAGACTCGATCGACGCGTTCATCCGTTATCTCGCCGTCGAACGTGGTCTTTCTGAAAACTATCAGCTTTCCACTCATAGATCGCTGAGCGAATTCGCGCAGTGGTGCGCTACAAGAAAAAAGATCAACCACGCACGCGGTGTAACTCTGCCAGTGATGAGCGAGTATCTTGCCGACCGCAAACGTGCGGGCCTTTCGGCGTCTTCAATCAAGCTGATTGTCGTTGCGCTAAAGATTTTTTTTCGGTTTCTCGCCGCCAAAGCAATTATTGAGCGCGATCCGGCCGAGGGGCTCGCACTGCCGCGAATTGAGCGGTATCTCCCGGAAACGCTCAACGAACTCCAAGTGGAGCAGTTCCTGGAAACGATCGACACAAAAGCTGCTCACGGATTACGCGATCGGGCGATAATCGAGCTGCTTTACGCAAGCGGGCTGCGGATCTCCGAACTGGCTAATGCGCGACTGGAGAATTTCAATTTCGAAGAGCGTATCGTGCGCGTAACCGGCAAAGGAAACAAGACCCGTCTGGTACCCGTTGGCCGAAAAGCATGCGAGGCCCTGGCGGCATATCTTTCGGCCGAGCGACCAACACTTGTGAAGTCGCGCAGCGGCAGCGAAATTTTTCTCTCGGAGAGAGGCACCAAATTAACCACAGCGCGCATTTGGCAGATCGTAAAGAAGCATGGGCAGCGCGCCGGACTGGAAAAGAACGTCTATCCTCACCTTCTGCGGCACAGCTTCGCAACGCATCTACTCGGGAACGGCGCGGATCTTCGAATCATCCAGGAGATGCTGGGTCACGCGGACATATCGACGACCCAGGTCTATACCCATGTCGATCAACAACGGCTCAAGGCCGTACATCGTCAATTTCATCCGCGCGCGTAGCGGATGAGATGACGCTGACCGGCGGGTTTTGAGCCGGGGATTTGTATTGAACGCCGATCGACCATCGAGTATCCAGCATCCACTTATTGTGAGGCAGCTATCTCTATGAAGCGGATTCTGTTAATTTTAATCGCACTGGCCGTCGCTGCGTTTGCCGGTTGGTACTACTGGCAATTTTCGCAACGACTCTCAAGCGCCCCCGCGGCGGCGCTTCTGCCGCGCGAAACGATTTTTGTGGCGCAAATCCCGGACTTCAACCGCGCTCGCAATGAATGGCAGCGCTGCGACATTTATCAGCTGTACCGGGAGCCTTCAGTGCAGGATTTTTTGCGCAAGCCGCTGGGCAACGCTCCAAAAACGGATGCAGTATCTCAAACGCTACTGGAAATCGAACAGCTCGCACCCAAGAACGCCTTCGTCGCGCTGACCTCTATCGACAATAACAATCCAAAGATTGTCGGCGGCTTTCGTTTTCGCGGCAACCAGGAAGAAGCGGAGCGGATTATTGGCAATTGGCGCTCGATGTTAATGGGGCAAAATTCAAGCCTCAAGCGCGAGAAAGTTCAATATCAAGGCCACGAAATCGAGGTGACCAAAACGGGTTCGTTCAGTGTTGCGACCGCCTATGATCCCCCGTGGTTTTTCGTGGCAACAGATGCGCCGGACGTACAGGCATTGCTCGATCGTGCCGACCGCCGCGCATCAAATCCAGACAACAGGCTCGACAAGGACGAGACGTATCGTGCAGCCATTTCACGTCGGCCCTCCAACGACGTGGCATCCTTTTATCTGCAGCCAAAGACGTTTTCGCAACGACTCTCGGCGTTGCGCGCTGCTGTCGGGTCAACCCCGGCTCCCGGCGAGGGCACAATGCTCGAGAAAATGCGCTGCATTACCGGCTCGATGCGATTCGAGAACGGAAAAATACGCGACGTGTTTTTCCTGGGTATGCCGAAGCTGGAGCAGAACACGAGCCTCACGAGCTCGTCGTTGTCTCTGGGAACGAAAGAGACATTCCTTTACCTCGCGATGCTACTCAATCTCGGGGAAAGAATGGACACTCTCAACCAGGCGGCGACCTTTGCAGGGACGAAAATTTTTCAGGCGCTTAGCGATAGCGGCATCACCGCCGCTGATTGGAAAGCGGCTTTCGGGATCGAGCTCGGGTCGTTGGCAGATTGGCCTCCAAGCGCGCACTGGCCGTCGATCCTCGTGACCTTGCCTGTAATGGACACGGCTAAAGCCGGAAAAATCGTGGAAGCTCTCTTACGGGCCGATCAACAGGCAACGTGGACGCAAACGCAAAAGGATGGAGTCCGGTATTTTTCGAAGCAGTCTGTGGCTGCCTTCGTTGCGATCACCCCTACAATCGCTTTGTCCGATCGGATTCTAATCGCCGGTTTGGATCCCACGTCTGTGGAAGAGGCAATTAGGCGCGGAGGCAGTGGCTCGTCTGAACTTGCAGACTCTCAAATTTACAAGGGAGCCGCGCGACTGCTTCCAGCGCCTACGAACTTTTTTGCCTACGTTGATACGGCGCAGTTGTATTCTCGCCTCGACGCCTCGCTGCGGCCGATGTTGTTAATGGCTGCGGCATTCGTCCCGGCGGTTGCTGGCTCGATCGACCCCGCCAAACTCCCAGCGGCTGAAGTCATCACAAAACATCTGAGTCCTATTGTCTCTTCGCAGCGATACGATGGCGACGGTTACATGGCTGAGTCAATCGGACCCATTACGTTGGACCAATTAGGAATCGGCGTTGCCATTTTTAGCAGCTTCGGCGCGGCGGCTGCGCGGCAGACTGGTTTGGGCGCCCCTGCCACAGCGCTTCCCGTGGCACCGAGTCCATCTCCGACGCCGTGAAGTAGCGGAATTTTGCAGTCCCTCGTTCGGAACTTGCAAAAATTGGAAGGCCTTAGCCGCCGTGCTGTGCCATTCCGGCACAGCTTGAGTTTCCCTAACGAAAGCGAAGAAAACTGATGCAATTTTTTAAACATCTGCTAACGTTCTGTCCCTATGGCTATTCTAAAGAAAAATGCATTCTCCCGTCGTGTTCCCGATCTGGTAACTGAGGAGCTGGTTGCTGTCCTCTCCAGGCGTTCTTCGTTCGAGTTTAAGCAGCTCTTCGATATCGTGCACGAGAATCTTCGGGCCCGAAATGCTGCCAGCGGCGGCGAGGAAATGCTGCGGCTGCGAGCCTACGAGAAGTTGCAAAACCTCGTCGCGCGCGGTGCGGTCAAAAAGAATGGCAAGAAATACAAGGGCTTGCCGTCGGCTCTGGCTCAGGCAATTGCACAGCAGAATGGTCATCTGGCCGGCGTGAAGTAAGCCGGTTTTACGACGGAGTGGCTTCAGGCCAAATTCCCAGATGTTGCGCGACTATTTGCCGGTGCTCCTGCAAATCATTGTTGTCGCTCTGTTTGCTGTTTCAGCACTGCTCGTCAGCATCCTAGTAGGCAAACGCGGAAGACGCACACGAGCGAAAGACACCGCATATGAATGCGGGATGATTCCGCAGGGCGGACCGCAGCCGCGGTTCGCCGTTAAGTTCTATGTTGTGGCAATGCTCTTCATCCTGTTCGATCTCGAGATCGTGTTTATGTATCCCTGGGCGGTCGTTTATCGCGACGCCATCAAGCAAGGCAGCGCGATCTTGTGGAGCATGTTCAGCTTTATTACGATTCTGATGGTTGGCTACGTGTACGCCCTCAAAAAAGGCGCGCTCGATTTCAGAAAATAACGCCCCGAGCCTTGCCTCTGTGGCCTCCGATTGGTTACATCCTACCGTGATGCACGTACTGCAGCGATCCGCACAGAACGACGCCGGAGCTATCGAGCACGTTCTGCCGCACGACACGACGCCAGAGGATGTGGAATTGAGCATCGTTATCCCGGCGATGAACGAGGAAATCACGGTGGGAGAATTCATGGATTGGTGCAAGGAAGGCCTCCAGCGTGCCGGGGTATCCGGGCAGATCCTCATCGTGGACAGCTCGACCGATAACACGCCCGCGATCGTGCTGGAACGCGGTGGCGAGGTTCTCCGCACGCCAAAACGAGGTGTTGGCCGTGCGTACCTCGATGCGATTCCTTACATCCGCGGAAAGTGGATCTTAATGGGCGATGCCGATTTAACGTACGACTTCCGCGAGATCGCTCCGTTCGTGGAAGAATTTCGAAAAGGCGCGGAGTTCGTCATGGGCAGCCGGTTCCGAGGCAGCATCGAAAAGGGAGCGATGCCAAAACTACATCGTTACTTTGGCACGCCTCTGACGAATTGGATTCTCAACCGCATTTACCGCAGCAAGTATTCCGATATTCATTGCGGGATACGTGGCGTGACTCGTGAGGCGCTGGAGAAAATCAACATCACGTCTGAGGGCTGGGAATACGCCAGTGAGATGGTCCTGAAGGCGGCGCGACTAAAGCTGACTAGCGCCGAAGTGCCGATCAAGTTTTACAAGGATCGCGAAGGACGATTAAGTCACCACTTGCGCGTGGGCTGGCGATCGCCGTGGCTCGCGGGTTGGGTCAACCTGAAAGTGATGCTGGTTTACGCGGCAGATTCATTCCTGCTTAAGGCCGGTGCTGCGCTTCTGGTAATTGGATTAGTGCTTTCTCTCGGCCTGGCAGCCGGGCCGGTGAGGATCGGCAGAATTGGTTTTAGCCTGTACTGGATGCTGCTCGGAGTGACGTGCGCAACTCTGGGTTACAGCTCAATTCAAATCGGAGTTCTTGCGCGCGTCATGCACGGATTAAAACCTCGGTTCGTGGACCGGCTACAAAAAATGATGACGTACGACCGTGGGATGATCGCGTCGGCTGGTCTAAGCGTCGCGGGCTTGGTGCTTCTCGGGAATCTGACTTATCACTATTTGAAACACGGACTGCAACTCGAAGCGATTTCGCACCCTGCTATTCTCGGTCTGCTGCTCGTTATCCTCGGATTCCAAACGTTCGGCTTTACGCTGCTGATGGAAGTGGCAAAGCGCGTCATCTCAAGGTCCCGGCAGTGACTCTGCGCGCGCATGAAAGTTATGGGCAGCACGGACTGACTCCGGTCGATCGCCTGGGAGTGTGGCTATCTCAGCGCGCGATACACCGGCATCTGCCCAGCCGCAACGATCTGGAGGTGTTGGAACTCGGTTGCGGCTATCGCGCCACGCAGTTGATCGCCTTGGAACCAAAATTAAAGCGAGGCATCGGAGTGGATTTTCAGATCGCGCCGGAGTTGCAAACGCTGGAGAAATTCACCTTTCATCAAGGGACAATCGAACAAACGTTGCCAAACCTCGAAAGCGAAACCGTGGACGTCGTCATGCTCATCTCGGTGCTGGAACACCTGGCTGAACCGCAGTTTGTCATCCAATCTGCGTGGCGCTTGCTCAGAAGCTCGGGGTTGCTGTTAGTGAATGTCCCGACGTGGAGCGGAAAGCGATTTCTCGAGTTGTCCGCATTCCGCCTCGGATTCAGTCCGAAAGCAGAGATCGACGATCACAAAATGTATTTCGACAAACGCGATCTTTGGCCCATGCTGGTTCGCGCCGGATTCAAGCCAAGTCAGATCCGATTGCGGTATCACAAGTTCGGTTTGAATCTCTTTGCAGCTGCCAGGAAGGACGACGCCGACCAGCGTAACTAGCGAAACTGGTCAGATCCTCGACTGATCACGTTTCAGCCGGCATATATTACTTCCTGTGCAGATCACTGACGGCGACCGGGCGCCGAATCTTCTTCCGGTCACTCTCGTTCTCACCGTGGTCCTGTGGTTGTTCACCATGACCGGGGGGCGAGATATTTTTGTTAAGGAAGTGCTCGGTGGCGCCTACGACTCCCAGGCGGAACACTTTTTGCGAGGCGATGTGGGGGTCGATGCGGCTGCGATCGCACATGAAACAATGATCGTGAACGGCAAAGTACGGATGTACTTTGGCCCGTTCCCCGCGCTGCTTCGCGTTCCCTTGAATTTCATCTATCCAGCGGGACACGGGAAATGGTCGCGGATTTCAGGATTTTACGCGGGAGTCATCGCACTGTTTGCGTTTGCCGGTCTGGTGAGAACTGCGTTGCGTTCATCCCCGCTTTCTTCACGCACGCGTAACTGGATCGGTAACGCCTGCATGATCGGGTTCGCGCTTGGCTCACCGTTGCTGTTGTTGCTGGGCAATCTGTCCATCTACGACGAAGCAATCATCTGGGGGTTCGCCTGGTCGCTCGCTGGGCTCTATTTTGCGTGCCGATCTCGAACAACTGAGGGCGCAGCGTTAACGCGGTCACTGCTTGCGTTTTCGTTTTGCGCCGGTGCGGCTCTACTTTCACGGGCGACGTTCGGCGCGCCTTTCGTCCTGATTGCGCCACTACTTGCCATTCGTTTGTTCCACCGACAGCCCATCCGGAACATTACCGCGCTGCTTCTCCCACTCAGCACTGCATTCGTTTTTTACCTGTTTCTTAGCTACGCGAGGTTCGGTGACTTCAGCGGCATGAACATGAGGTATAACATCAATCCGGTTCAACGCGATTTCGCGGTAAAGCACGGACTTTTTCGAATCGAACGTGTGCCTTACAGTTTTGCGGACTATTTCGTCCTGCGAAGTCCCAAACTGCAACGTGAGGCCCCGTTTTTAAAAGCGAACCGAAAAGATTATCACCATGAGAATCTTTATGTGATGCCTTTCACTGAGACGTACTCTTCGCTCTTGTGGTCTTCATCCTGGATTCTGCTCGGGGCTGTGATCGGTGTGGCGATGTTGCTGCGCCCCGGAGGTGCTGACGGCGTGGACCGCGCCATCGCCGCAATTTTCCTGCTGCAAGTTATCGTGATTCTATCCTTTATGGGGTTGGCCCAACGTTACGTTGCGGAGCTTTTTCCATTTCTAATTTTCATTTTTTTGATCTTTCTGCGGCAGGGCAAAATTGCATTTCAGTTGCGCTATTTGTTTATCGGACTCGTTGTAGTCTCGGTCTTGATCAACTCATTGACGACCGTCTCGTGGCTCGTCGAAGCAGACATGAACGTGCCGGCGGCAACCCGGACGAAATGGAATCAATTTCTGGGCAGAACGTCACGAGGCTAACCAACGAATGGGACGCTGGACAAGCCGCCCCGGTTTTTCCATGTTGGCGTTCCCGAAATGATCATCACGCGTTCTCCATTGCGGATCTCGCTCGGCGGCGGGGGGACTGATCTGCCTTCATATTATCGCGAGCACGGGGGATTCCTAATAGCCGCGGCCATCGACAAGTACATTTACATCACTGTTCATCGCCGGTTTGTGGATGGTTTTTTGCTGAAGTACTCCCATCTCGAGGAGGTAGCCAGCATCGACGAAATCAACCACCCGATCATTAGGGAGGCGCTCAGATTGGCCGGCATACAAGAACGTAATCTGGAGATCGCAAGCATGGCCGATATCCCGGCTGGGACGGGGCTCGGCTCGTCTGGCAGTTTCACAACCGCGCTGCTCAAAGCCCTGCACGCATTGCGTAAGAATCTGGTGCACCCGTCTGAGTTGGCCGAGCAGGCCTGTTGTATCGAGATGGAAAAACTGCGCGAACCAATAGGTAAACAGGACCAATACATCTCGGCATTTGGCGGGATCACTTGTTTTGAGTTTCTGCCCGATGGCCGCGTGCAGGCGTCACCGCTGAAAATCTCCGAAGACGCTTCGCTTGAGCTGGAGGATAACTTATTGCTCTTCTTCACAGGTTACTCACGTTCGGCTTCGCAAATTTTGCAGGAACAACACGATAAAAGCACGCAATCTGACGAAGCGATGCTGGAGAACCTGCATTTCGTAAAAGAACTCGGGCGTCAAAGCCAGCGCGCGTTGGAAGGCAATAATCTTCGCGAATTCGCGCAGCTGATGGACGTTCACTGGCAGCGGAAAAAGGAACGCTCGGCGATCATGAGCAACGAGTTTATCAACGAGTCTTACGACGTCGCAATGGCGAACGGCGCTCTGGGCGGAAAATTAATCGGCGCCGGTGGAGGCGGTTTTCTCATGTTCTACGCCGAAGATAAGGCTCGCCTGCGTGATGCGATGCGCGAGAGAGGATTGACGGAAGTGCGTTTCCGATTCGAGCCCGAGGGCACAAAGATCCTCATTCAATGACGGCGCGAAGGAGAGACATCGACTTGGCGAATTGGCCCGTGGCCATCCTCGCTGGCGGCCTTGCCACACGTCTCCGTCCGGCAACTGACAAGATCCCGAAGGCGCTGTTGAGCGTGGCCGGCGAACCATTCCTCGTCCATCAGTTGCGGCTGCTGCGCTCCGAAGGATTTCGTAAGATCGTACTATGTGTGGGCCATCTGGGTGAGCTGATCGAGGCGAAGATTGGCGACGGAAAACGACTCAGTTTGCAAATTGATTATTCGTTTGATGGACCAACGCTTCTTGGAACCGGCGGGGCGCTGAAGCGCGCGCTTCCGAAGCTGGGCGATCGATTTCTCGTCACGTATGGAGACTCATACATGCGGGTTGATTATTTTGGCATCGTCGACGCTTTTGTTCTAAGCGAGAGACCGGCTTTGATGACAGTGTTCGAGAACGAAGGCCGCTGGGATGCGAGCAATGTTTGGTTCGAAGCGGGGGAAATTCATCGATATGACAAGAAAGTGCGCACACCGGAAATGCGGCACATCGATTACGGCATAAGCGTTCTGACCGCAGGAGTATTCACTGGCTTTCCCGACAATGCGCCATTTGATGTAGCCGATCTGTACTCGCGTCTCGCATCCGAGAAACAAATGGCTGCGTATGAAGTGAAACAACGGTTCTATGAGATCGGTTCGGCCGGGGGTCTTGCAGAACTTGATGCGCTATTACGCAATAACACAGTTCCCCTTCCTACGTGAGCTACTCAAAACAACACTTGCGCGAGGTGAGCGAAATCGTCTCGAAGCTTGACCCGGCACTTTGCGAAAAAGCCGCGGAATTACTCGCTGCAGTGCGCGCGCGCGGCGGACGGCTTTTCATTCTCGGCGTGGGAGGTAGCGCGGCGAATGCTTCCCACGCGGTGAACGATTTCCGCAAGCTCGCTGGGATCGAGGCCTACGCGCCTACCGATAACGTCTCGGAGCTGACCGCTCGCACCAACGATGACGGATGGCCCTCAGTTTTCGCCGAATGGCTTAAAGGAAGTCGACTCACTGAAAAAGACGCGCTTCTCGTGTTGTCGGTAGGCGGCGGCAGCCTTGAAAAAAATGTCAGTCCGAATTTGGTGAGCGCACTGCAACTCGCGGAGGAACGAGGTAGCGCGATCCTCGGGATCGTGGGCCGCGACGGAGGATACACCGCGCAGGTTGCCGACGTGGCAATTGTCATTCCGACGGTCAATCCCGCAAACGTCACGCCGCACACCGAGGCGTTCCAAGCCGTGATTTGGCATTTGTGGATTTCGCATCCCACTCTCAAAGTCGCCGAGACGAAATGGGAAAGCATGAAGTAGCGCGACCCGCAGTTTTTCTCGATCGCGACGGAGTAATCAACCGGGTCGCGATCCGGAACGGAACCCCCCATCCTCCATCTCACATCGAAGAGTTCGAGCTTTACGAGGATGTTCCGGACGGATGTGCGCGGCTTAAGGCTGCGAACTTCCTCCTGGTTGTCATCACCAACCAGCCCGACGTTGGCCGCGGCACCCAGAGTCGCGAAGCCGTTGAAGCGATGAATTTGAAAATGCAATCGGCGCTTCCATTACTTGATCGTATTGAGATTTGCTATCACGCCGGCGAGCGTTACGGCCAACCGTGCGGTTGCCGTAAGCCGCGACCAGGCCTGATCCTCCGCGCAGTTGCTGAGCTGAACATTGATCCTAGAAGGAGTTATGTCATAGGCGATCGTTGGCGCGATGTCGATTGCGCGCGCGCCGCAGGTTGCCGCGCGATTCTCATCCAGCGCGGTTACAAAGAAACCTTGCGCGAAGCGCCCGATTTTACCGTCGCGAATTTCAACGATGCCGTGAGCGCCGTTCTCCGCGACGCGGGGTCTCTGAGAACTGCTTGCATTTGGCGGTGGCCGTTGAATAGGCTGGAAGGGATGACTGAACGCTTGCTGGACCTGCCCGTGAAAATCTTCGCGGACGGCGCCGACCTTCAGGGGATCGCGGAGCTTTCGCGCCAGCCCTACATCCATGGCCTGACGACCAATCCGACTCTGATGCGGAAAGTCGGTCTGACTGATTACGAAAGCTTCGCCAGAGCAGTCTTGAAAGAAGTGAAATCTAAACCGATCTCGTTTGAAGTTTTCTCCGACGATTTTTCAGAGATGCACCGGCAAGCGCTCAAAATCCACGAGTGGCAGGAGAATATTTACGTTAAAATCCCAATCACAAACACCAGTGGCGAATCCTCTGTTCCGTTGATCGAGCGATTAGCTGGTGAAGGTGTGAAGCTAAACATAACGGCGATGCTGACACCGCGTCAGGTAACAGCCGTCGCTGCCGTGCTCGACCCGAGCGTCCGATCGATCTTGTCAGTCTTTGCTGGGCGAATCGCCGATACCGGGGTCGACCCATCGCCAATAATGAAGGAGTCGCTCGCGATCGTGCGGGCTCTACCGAACGCTGAACTCCTCTGGGCGAGCGTTCGTGAGGTGCTTAACGTTTTCCAAGCTGCGGCCTGCGGTTGTCATATCGTTACAGTGCCGCACGACATTCTGAAAAAACTCCTCGAACTCGCTGGCAAAGACCTCGACGAACTCTCGCTTGATACCGTCCGCATGTTCCACCGGGATGCCGTCGCTGCTGGTTTCAAGCTCTGATGGAGGCTGAAGCATCGAAAAAGAGGGATAGGTACGCGCTTGGGGTGGCCATTGCCATCTCGTTGCTCGCCGCTCTCGCCTTCTATTTCTCGACAAATCCGACGCTACACGATCTGGATTATACTGCCGAAATCGCTTCAGCTTTGCTGCGCGGCGACCTCGGCCTTCGGGAAAAGCCGCCGGAGTGGCTCAATGAAATGATTCCGTACGGGAACAGATACTACTCCGCTTTTCCGCTTGGCGCCGTGGTTAGCATGGTGCCGGTTGCGCTTCTGCAAAAAATGTCGCTGATCCACAATTTTCCCGCGCGGATTCTCGCCGCCTTGATTGCCGGAGCTTGTGTTTATTTCTTCTTTCAACTCGCTAAAGCATTCGGGTCTGACTACTCCAGCCTCAAAGCGAAGCCTCTCGCCCGGCGAACTTTGCTGGCGCTGTTTCCAGTGTTTGGAACGTGGACCTGGTGTAACCTTGGAATGGGCGGCGCCTGGCAAATCGCTCTCGGTCTTGCGCTACTGGGGGAAACCGCAGCTCTCTATTTTACGTTGGTGCGCCCGTCGCCTTTCATCGCCGGGGCGTTCTTTGCTCTTGCCTTTGGAAACCGAACCGAGCTGCTGATTACCGCGCCCTTGTACCTCTACCTTTTCTGGCGCCGCCCTAATGGAACAGATCAAGGAGTGGCGGTCTCCAGTCCGCCGCAAGGCCGGAACCTCGTGTCCCGAATCAGGCAGTCGCTTCGTGAAAATGCGCCGATGTTGTTTGACTTTTTAACGTTGCCAGTAACTCTGGCGCTGCTGACTGCCGCCTACAATTTAACGCGGTTCCATTCGATTTTCGATTTTGGTTACTTTCATATCCCTGACGTGCGCGACGAACCTTGGTACGAACACGGGCTGTTTTCCTTTCACTCGATTCCCCGGAACGTTCACAAAATGTTATTTCAAGGTTTCCGCGACGAGCCCAACTTTCCCTTTCTTAGTGTTGATCCATTTGGGTGTTCCATTCTTCTGAGCAGTCCCTTCCTATTCCTCCTTTTTAGAGCAGGCGGCAGGTTTAGAACCATATCGTGGATTGCGATTGGAATTTTGACCTTCGTGCTCTGGTGCCACGGAAATCCAGGCGGGTGGCAATTCTCGTACCGCTACGCCATGATTCTTCTCCCATGGATGTTTCTTTTGCTCACAGGCAACGGACCACCCAAGATAACCGTCACCGAGGTCTCACTTTTCTCCGTTTCGATCGCGATTAACGCAACTGCCACATGGCTATTCCTTTGGACCGACCGAATTCAGCCTTAGCAAAATTGTTAGCTTCGAGCGTCTCAGGAGTCTCGCTGGTTCATCTCTGCGGGACAATGCGGAGATGTTTGACGAAAAAAATCGAGCGCTTACGATTTGCGCTTATGCCTGCCGGACCGAAGCCTCCTGCGAAGGCGGATGCGGGTGGTAAATCGAGAACTTGGGAATGCTGGCTCTGATTTATTTTGCGCTGGCCGCTTGTGTCGGTGACTTTCTCTGCCGGCGTTTTTACCAGTTCGAGTCCGTTGCACACAGATGTGCGGCAGCAATTCTCGTAGGCCTACTGGTAAGCTCATGGTTCACGTACCTGGGGGGGTTGGCTTTCTTCTGGACGTCACGACCTCTCTTGTGGGCCAATCTATTATTCTTTGTAGGATCGCTCGCGCTTCTGTCCTGGCCTAAATGGAAAGGCAAAATTGTTAAACGCACTCCGGAAGAATCCTGTCTGAAGCGATCGAATTTGTATCTGCCACGGCCTCGCGGATCGAGCATAGCCGATTGGCTGCTTATAGCCGGATACATCGTCCTCGTATCGTGGATGATGTTTGCCTCGTTTAATTCCAAGGGCGGCAAGCTCCAGATCGCCAACCCTGAGTACAGCGATTTCGGACCAAACACAGCGCTGATACAAAGCTTTGCAGTAGGACACAACTTTCCCACGGAATACCCGCATTTCTCAGGCGACCGGATACGTTATCATTTCCTATTCTATTTTCAGGCGGGAAACCTGGAGTTCCTCGGCCTCGATCCAGCGTGGAGCTTGAATCTACTTAGCATCACCACACTCGTGGCGATGCTCATAATCGTCATGACGCTTGGGGAGGTGCTTTTCAATTCGCGCGCAGTCGGACGCCTTGGGTCGCTGCTCTTTTTCTTTTTCGGATCGCTCTCTTACGTCCCCTTTCTTCAAAAGCAAGCTTCAGTCCGGTCGGCGATTCAAGCGATTACACATCAACGGGAGTATCTTCACACAATCTTTCCGTATCGCGGTGAAGCCTGGGGTACGTGGTCTCAGGTGACTTATCTCAATCAGCGACATTTCGCCAGCGCGATCGGGATACTACTCCTCGTCCTGGTTTTTCTCGTGATCCGCTACCGCGCGGCGGCGGCCAAACGAGCTGAGGCGCGCGCTGCTACCGAGACAATGACGGCCCTGCCAAACGGATTACCCCACACTTCGCCCATCTCGGTTTCAAATCCAATTGGGCCTCAAGATTTTCGAGAATCGAAGATTGAGCCGCCTTCGGTATCGGTGGCCATACAATCGACAGAAGAAACTCTGATCACTGCAGGGCCTGTTATCGCTACTTTACGACCGTTCATTTTTTCGGGTGTCCTTCTCGGTTTATTGCCGATGTGGAACAGCGCGGTGTTTATCGCCGCTGCTGCGATTCTCGGATTGTTATTCATCCTGTGTCCGCTGCGACCTCAAATGCTGGCGCTAGCCGTTACGGCAGGATTGATCGCATTGCCACAGATGCTCTTTCTCGGCACCGGGAGCGGTAGAGCGCACATGCCAAAGCTCCTTCATTGGGGCTACACGATAGATCATCCTACGCTCGCGAATGTGGCCAAGTACCTTGGGTTCACCTTTGGCTTCAAGTGGTTGTTGATTGCACTGGCGCTGGTTTTCGCCACTAATCTGCAAAGGCGATTTTTCCTGGCATTTTTGAGTCTCATTGCCGTTGCCTTTTCCTTCCAGTTCACGATCGAGGTTCTGGCTAATCAAAAATTCATTCATATCTGGGTAATTATCGCTAATCTTTTCGTTGCATTTGCGGTCTGGCGCCTGTGGCGTCTTTCGGTGGCGGGAACCACATTGCCTGGAAAATTCACGGCGATTGCTGCCACCCTGCTCATCATCCCAGGCGGCATCATTGATTTCTTCCCGATCCACAACACTGGCTGGAGCGAGGTAGCATATCGGAACGACCCGTTAATCGATTGGCTGAATAAGAACACGACGCCGCGCGATATTTTTCTATCAGACCGATTTGTCAATCATCCTATCCTGATGGCTGGCCGCCGCGTCTTTTATGGCTGGCCTTACTATGCATGGTCCGCGGGTTACAACGCGAGCAACCGCGACAGAGTTTATACAGAGCTGTTCGAAAACAGGGACCCTTGGAAAGTGTATCGCCTCTTGAAAGAGAATGGCATTAGCTACGTAGCATACGATAACGCTGTTCGGCAGGCTCAGTTCATCAAGCGACCGAATCAGGAGCTTTATGCCACTTATTTTCCGAAGGTGTTTGAGGACAAACAAAACAGGTATAACTCACTAGTCATTTACAAGATACCAGACACGCCGCCTGCCAATTTGAGGTCCTTGCCAGAAGGTGTGACTAACATGTTTGATGGTGGCAGAGGAAGCGACCGGGGACAATTTGATGCCCCGACTGCAATTGCTGTTGATCCCAACGGAAACGTTCTGATCGCCGACACCGGCAATGGGCGCATCGAAAAATTCTCGCCAACGGGCACTTTCGTTACGAGCATAGGGCAATTTGAAGCGCCCAG
>Ga0210403_10002842_pt1 | contig 15408 bp, 17 predicted proteins | sample IncBWC19MmetaG_FD_150863 | JGI IMG/M metagenome (GOLD analysis project Ga0210403, IMG submission 150863) | Forest soil microbial communities from Barre Woods Harvard Forest LTER site, Petersham, Massachusetts, United States - Inc-BW-C-19-M | ecosystem: Environmental > Terrestrial > Soil >... | reverse complement strand
GGCTGGCTTTTTGGATCTCTCTAGGGCTAGTTGTTGTGTCTGTGATGGTTCTGTATGTGATTATCAAGATCAATGAGGCTCAGCGAATTGTTAATATAAGCTACGCCAAGCGAGTGCAAGGCAACCGTGCTTACGGCGGCGTAACTAGTATCTTACCAATCAAACTTATTACGGCTGGTGTTATTCCTGTGATCTTTGCTGTGGCATTTCTTGCCCTGCCAGCTTTTATTGGCCAGTTGTTGCATTCTTCGCGTGACCATTCTTGGCAACAATTTGGTGCAACTTTGACACATTGGTTCCAAGCGCCAAACCCCAGTGCTTTTGTAGCTGGCGATATGACCACGCTAATCTACCCTGGTCTATACTTTTTGCTGGTGGTCGCATTCACATACTTCTATACCAGTATTATCTTTAATGCTAATGAGATTTCTGAAAACCTACAAAAACAGGGCGGCTTTATTGCCAACATTCGCCCAGGCCAACAGACAGAGACTTATTTAGCTAAAACTGTTACTAGACTGACCTTGTTCGGCTCAATCTCGTTGGGTGTGATCGCAATCCTGCCATTTGTAACGGAGTTCTTGTTTGCTCAGTTTGGTATCCAGGCAGCTAACCTGGCTATCGGTGGCACGGGCCTATTGATCGTAGTCTCTGTAACTCTGGAAACTCTCCGCCAGGTCAACTCTCGCGCTTTGATGGTTACTTACGATCAAGATTATTAAATCAACTCCGTTAAGTGGCCTCTGTTAGCATGAGTTTATAGGCGGCTAGTGTTTTGGCAGGTCTTAGAACTAGTTCGGCATGTACTCCGGTTGGTAGGGTCATAACTCTAACTCTGCCGTGCTCAGCCTCTGCCATCTGTTCTCTAGTTGGCTTAAAATATTCATCGTCTCGTGTGTACACTAGAGACGCAGGGATGCCGCTTGCTACCGCATCCCTGGCCAGGTGTATGGCGTTGAAAACAGAAACTTCACCCAGGCGTCTGAGGTTACGTCGGGGATGTAGGCCAAATTCTGTAATAATATCTAAATCGCACATGCCAACCGCTGGTATATCTCTGAATGTCTCCAACCCAGCGCCTGGCAAATGTAAACCTGCTATTAGCCCGACAGTTCTCCCTAGCAAAGTACGAATTTTGGTTGGCAGGGGTGATCCAAACGCAATGATCTCCTTAGGGTAGGTGCCTTTGAGGGGCAATATACCACCTGAATGAGCGACAGCGTCGACACCAAGGGCTGCGTCTCTTACTTCATCAGGGTGGTCCATTGCGTAGGCGAATGGAAACGCATCAACATCATCGCAATCAAATTGTGGTGAGTCAATTAAGGCAGCAGTGACTCGTTCTAAGCTAATTGTGCCGTTACCGACACCGCCAATATATACAACCCGACTCATAATTAGAGCATATTATATCACACACTAAAATCCGTGTTTGTGCAATGATTGCTTAATTGTTGTGAGTCTTGGTTTCTAGGAGCTTTAATAGAGGGGTTTTTATGCCAAGTTGTTTAAAGTAGCGCCTTTATTTACGTTTTTTGTGCTTTGTCGTGACTTGCCATGTGTCTATTATGCCACTGCCAGGCTATACCAGCGCCTACAAGAGCAGCTAGGGATGCTATAGCTATACCGATTACAAAAGTGCTACTAGCGCTCTTAGCGGCGTTGACAGTCGCTATTGCAAAGTTAGTCTCAGGGCTGCGCAATTGCGTTGCGTTGGCTAGGGTCACGACTGCGTAAGCCTTGTGGTTGCCTAATTCTAACTTGTTCTGGGCAATCTTTAGAGTCCAGGTTGCCTTAGTGTCACTAACCTTGTTTAGGGCGACCGTAAAGACCTTAGGTGTTGATTTAACGAATACATCAACCTTACTTGGTAGGGTGGTGCCAGCTACTATATTGATTTCTCCAGCTATGGATATTTCGGCACTCTGCGAGCTAGAGTTACTTGCGGTGTTAGTTGCAACGGGAGCAGGTAGCTCTTTATTATTAACAGGTATGAATTGGCTTTCGATATCGGATACAGGCATAGCTGACAGTATGCCCAGTAGAGGGGCGTTAGAGTTGGCCGCTGTTTTTGTGGGGTTGATGCATTTGTCGTAGACCGTGTTACGATCTGCATCGCCCACTAAAGCAGTGCCGCCCATTATCGCTGCCAGTTTATCGGCGCCAATAGTCTGTTTTATGCAATCAAGCTTACTGCTAGATATCGTGACCTGGGGGCTAGTGGGAGCAAAAACCATGCCATTTGTTGTTACTGATGCCGCAGCCGCTATGCCATAGCAAGATCGAAGCTTGGCAATATCTTCTGCGCTCCACGTGGCCACAATCCCTGGGTTAATTTGAACAAATGATATGCCATGTGTTTGAGCTACTAGGCTGGCACACTCATTTTGTTTGCTGTGTAGATCAAAAGGCTGCGAAGGGTCTGGGGGTGTTAAGGTTGGGAGCGTGTAGCCTTTAGCTTGCGCAAATTCGCTAAAGCAGGCTTCGCCTAGACGTTGTTGCTGTGCCGTCGGAGATTTGCCACTCTGTATTATTGCTATATCTGTTTCGGTTATGCCAGCTTTTATTATGCAAGTTTTAACCTCTGGAGGCAGGTCTTGAGGTGATCCTTTGGAGTCGCCGGAGCCATTAGAATCACTAGTTGATGGCCTAATAGCCAGATTGATTTGCCCACCTGGCGATACAAAATTAGCTTGTACGCTAACTGGCGGGAAGCATTTAGTTCGCAATTGAACCATTTGGTCTGGTGAAGGCAATGTGCCTTGAGTAAAGCCAGCACCTAAAACCTGTTTAGCACAAGTTACTGCCTGAGAATCAGCCTGAAACTTAGGTGGTGGAGCGATGGCTATATTAGCCAAAAAGGATTGAGGTTGTTCTGAGTTCTTTGAGCTATCTGCCGACCCTCCGGACGGAGACTGTCCAGTAGCGGGCGTAGGACGGCCCTGAGAGTTAGGTGCTTGTGAGTTAGCGCTGATTTGGGCGCTAAAACAACCCGAGCCGTTTACTTTTGCAATCTGATCGTTAGTTGGACTGAACGTACCCAAGCGAAATTGATTGGCGGCAGCTATACCTAAAACACGCCCGATACAGCCAGAAGGATCGTTTTGCGGTTGTGGCGGCATATAGCCTGGTGAGTTAGGATAAGTCGAAGGTGGATTATTTAATGGCTGGGGCTGAGTATTTGCGCCAGCTTGTGGTGGTACTTTGTAAGGTTCCGTGTTAGGGCTAGATTGTGGCGGAGTGGGTGCTGTTGGAGATGGTTGAGCCGGTGGTGGCGTAGGGCTGTTGTCATGATAAGTAGTAGGTGTGGGATTAGGATTCGTAGGTGGCACGGGGGGTGATGGCTGGGTCGGTGGGGGTGAATAGGGCTGAGCTGATGAAGGCGAGTTATAGGTTGGTGGTGGCGAATAAGTAGGGGGTTGGTTGCTGCCACTTGGTGGTGGGGCAGTGGTGTACTCTTTTAATGTGACGGTCTCAGCCAGGTTGCTCGGGGTCATAAGAATGACCGACGCTGTAGCACCAATGAACGCAAACGGTAAGGCCAAAGCTGCCACTTTTACGGCTAGCGGCGCATGATGTAATCGTTCCATAACTAGATTTTTCTCGTTTATGTTTTTATGCGGTATGTTTGTATAGTAAACCTGAAGAAATATTACCACAAGCGCTATGCTAACGCCCTTACTTTTCTATAACCTCTCTTTAGCGAAACACTGGTCTTAATAGTATTAGATTAAGGGGTAGGCAGCTCTTGGTTATAAAAAAGTGCATATATCGGCACTATGTGACTTTTAGGATATGTAGGTTTATAATATTTATGTGTACGAAACTGCGTAGAGTAAACATAAAACCCAAATTAAAACTCTTTACAACTACAGCATTTGTCTGTATAATTTGCTCTTGTAATTTATGGCCAGTAATAAAGAACTCATAAAGTTGAACGGGCGAGTGGTGGAGGCTATGCCTGGCGCCAAGTTTAGAGTTGAACTTGAAAACGGCCATATAATCCTAGCCCACATTGCTGGTAAGATGCGAAAGCATTATATACGCCTTGTGCCTGGGGACATAGTGGAAGTTGAGTTAACCCCTTACGATCTCACAAAGGGCAGAATCACCTTCCGCTTAAAAGATCAAACGATAAGTTTCATGAAAGAAGGTAGTACGCGTGACAGTTCAACCTAGTGTCAAAAAACGGTGTAACAAATGCCAGCTCGTTCGTCGCAACGGCGGTGTTCTTGTTAACATTTGCGTAATAAAACGACATAAACAGAGGCAGGGCTAACCATGGCACGTATTGCAGGGGTTGTTATACCAACTGATAAACAAGTTCAGATCTCCTTGACTTACATATACGGGATTGGTCCTAATTTTGCCGGTCGCATTCTAGAAGCTTGTAATATTACGCCAACTACACGTGTTAAAGATTTGACTGAGGCAGAATTGGCTAAAATTCGTGAAGAGATCACAGAAAACTATACAGTCGAGGGTGAACTGCAACGAGTTGTAGCCAATAATATCAAACGGCTTAAAGACATTAACGCTTATCGTGGCCTGCGACACAAAGCAAGTTTGCCTAGCCGTGGCCAGCGTACTCGTACTAACGCACGTACGCGCCGAGGCAAGAAGGTTACTGTCAGTGGCACTAAGAAGAAGACTGCATCAAAGACTTAGGGATGAAGGACTGAATTTATGGCTGAAAACAAGACTACCAAAACTACTGCCAAGACTGGCGCAAAAAAGAAGGCTAAGCGATCTGTGCCTCAGGGGCAGATGCACGTTCAGGCAACTTTCAATAATACTATAATCACCTTTACTGATAAGAGCGGTGACGCTCTTGCCGCATCTAGTGCTGGTACATGTGGTTTCCGCGGTTCCAAAAAAGGTACAGCTTATGCTGCTCAGGTTGCTAGCGAAAAAGCTGCTACTGCTGCTAAACAGACCTACGGTGTAAGTATTGTAGATGTGTTTGTAAAAGGCGTTGGGCTTGGCCGTGATGCCGCAATTCGAGCTTTGCAGAATCAGAGCATTATCGTAGAAAGTATTACTGATGTAACAGGGCTGCAACATGGTGGCTGCCGCCCTCGTAAAGCAAGGAGAGCATAGATATGGCCCGAGATAGAAGCCCCATTGTAAAGCAAAGTCGCCGTGAGGGTTACGCTTTACACCGCAAAGCACCAAAGATTATGTTAAAGAAACCTGGTATTCCAGGTATGCACGCTCATAGTCGCCAGAGCAAGCCTAGTCTTTACTCTATCCAGTTGCGAGAGAAGCAAAAGGTTCGTCGCTTGTATGGTTTGCTAGAGAAACAGTTCTCTAAATTGATGAAAGAAGCTAGCCGAAGTCAGGGCCAGTCAGGGCAATTGCTTTTACAGCTGTTGGAGCGAAGATTAGATAATACAATTTACCGGGCTGGGCTTTCTGGTAGCCGACGTGGCGCTCGTCAGCTATCTTCACACGGCCATTTTCTATTGAACGGTAGGCGAGTTGATGTGCCGTCTATACGAATCAAGATTGGTGATGTAATTACTGTTAGGCCTAGAAGCCTAGATACTGCTTATTTCAAGAACATTGAGGATTTACTGAAAGAAACCAATCCCGGACCACTCAGTTGGTTGAAGTTTGATCAAAAAAAGCTAACGATTGAGATCACGGGTCTACCTGCTCGAACAGAGGCTGAGCCTGATATCAACGAGCAACTAATTGTTGAGTATTACTCACGTTAAACTTAAGGAGAACTAATAGTGTCTAAGATTATTCATAACCCAACGCTTGCCAGTGTTGATGAGCACTCACCAACCAGTGCAACGTTTGTTATAGAGCCATTGCACACCGGCTACGGTATGACTCTGGGCAACAGCATTAGGCGTGTTTTGCTGTCTAGCATCGGTGGTGCAGCGCTCACAGCTTTTAAAATCGAAGGGGTAACTCACGAGTTTACAACAGTTGCTGGAGTTAAAGAAGACGCCGTAGACATCATGTTGAACCTTAAGCAAATCTGTTTTAAGTGCCATAGTGATCGTCCTCAGATGATTCGCCTAGAGAAAAAAGGTGCTGGCGTGGTAACTGCAGGCGACATTAAGGTAAATGCTGATGTTGAAGTTGTTAACCCAGAGCTTGTTATCGCGACTATCGATGATCCCAAAGGTTTATTGGTTATCGATTTGGTAGTCGAGAGCGGCCGTGGGTATCGTACTATCGAAGAATCATCTGATAAGCGTTTGCATAGCGATATGATCCCAGTAGATGCTTTATTTAGTCCAATGCAACGAGTGCGATATAAAGTCGAAGACACACGTGTTGGTCAGGCTACCGATCTTGATAAACTTATCCTTACTCTAGATACTGATGGCTCAATTTCGCCTAAAGAAGCTTTTGAAGAAGCTAACGCCATTTTGCTTAACCAATACACGGCTTTGGCTGGGTCTACGCGTGTTGAAGTTGCTCCAACTGCCAGCGCTCGCTTTCGAGATATTGATGGTGGCTCTGAGCTAATGACTCCAATCGAAGATCTTAACCTTTCGGCTCGTACTACCAACGCACTTATCAACAATGAAATCCGTACCATTAATGACCTAGTTACTATTGGTGATACCGAATTACGGGAACTAAAAGGTTTTGGCAGCAAAGCACTAGAAGAAGTCAAAGACAAATTGACGGAGATGGAGCTTTAAGATGCATCGTCACGGATACAAAGGCAGAAAATTCGCACGCACCAGGGACCAGCGCCGGGCCTTTATAAAAGGTTTGGCCTCATCTCTTATTGAGCACGGCAAAATAGAAACCACTCTGCCGCGAGCCAAAGAGATAGTGCCATATGTAGAGAAGCTTATCACTAAAGCAAAGGTCGGCGATCTGCACAATCGCCGTCAGATTATTGCCAAGCTCAGCACAATAACCTTAGCTCACAAATTAGTAGACGAAATTGCCCCAGCTTTGGCTGGTCGCAATAGCGGTCACCTAAGAGTTATGCGCACTCGCTTTAGGGTTGGCGACAACGCTCAATTAGCGTCAGTCAGTTTTGTAGATGAGCTAACTCCACAAGCAACTGATGTTGTTGTGCCAGCAGTAGCTAGCAAAGTAGTCGAAGCTGAAGTTGTTGAGCCTGCGACTAAGCCCAAAGCTAAAGCTAAGGCTGTGGCCGAGAAAGTAGAGAAATAATCATGCAAAAGACTTATAGCCTAAAACCGTCAGAAATTACTCGCGAGTGGGTAGTGCTTGATGCCTCTACTGCACCGCTTGGCCGTATCGCTTCGGCTGCTGCTAAGCGTTTGATTGGTAAGCACAAGCCAACATACACAGCGCACATAGATGGTGGTGATTATGTAATCATTACAAACACCGATAAATTGGTAGTCACAGGCGACAAAAATGTAACTAAGACTTACTATCGTCACTCTGGTTACCCTGGTGGTCTAACAGAGACTAGTTTAGAGGATCAGCGCATAAAAGATTCTGCTAAAGTCCTTGAAGCTGCAGTCCGTGGTATGTTGCCTAAAAACAAATTGCAAGACGAGCGTCTTAAGCGACTGAAGATCTATACCGGCGAAGAGCATTCGCATGCCCCTCAAAAACCAATTAAGATTGGAGTTAACGACTAATGGCTCAAACTACAACTTACGCTTACGGACTTGGTCGTCGCAAATCAGCGACTGCGCGTGCCCGACTATTTAGTAGCGGCAAAGGCGAAATCACCATTAATAACAAGCCTTCCGCTAGTTATTTTTGCGACAATGAACAGATGGCAGAAGAGTTATTGAAGCCATTGCAGCTAATTGGTAAAGATAAAGACTTCCATATTACTCTACTAGTTAGCGGTGGTGGTTTAAGTGGTCAGGTAGATGCTTGCCGACTAGCTATTAGCAAAGCACTCAGCACTGCTAACTCTGACTTACGTACCACGCTCAAAAAGGCCGGCTTCTTAGGTCGTGACCCACGCGAGAAGGAATCCAAGAAATATGGTCTCCGCAAAGCTCGCAAGCGCGAACAGTATTCAAAACGCTAGTTCCATTTGTTTGTAAGAAACTCTATAATTTAGGTGTCTATGAACAAAAAAGACATCATTCTGACTGGGATACGCTCTAACGATACGCCAACAATTGGTAATTATCTTGGGGCGATCTTGCCAATGGCTGAATTGCAAAAACGTGTGGCTGGCTCGCATCAGCTTAATATGTTTGTGCCAGATTTGCATTCGTTTACCACGCCGATTGATCATAAAAATCTGTACGAAAATACTCTTCGTAATCTTAAATTTTTTATAGCGGCCGAGCTAGATATAGCCAACGAACATACTTACATATATCGCCAGAGTTACATTCCTGCCCACAGTGAGCTGGCTTGGATATTAGATTGTTTTGCATATTTTGGTGAACTAAGCCGCATGACGCAGTATAAAGAAAAATCCCAACAGCATGACAATGTTAGCGTGGGCCTATTTAACTATCCAGTGCTGATGGCGGCCGACATCCTACTATATGGTGCTCGTTGGGTGCCGCTCGGCGATGACCAAAAGCAGCACCTAGAATTAGCGCGTGATTTAGGCGAACGCATGAACAATAAATTTGGCAATTTGTTTGTTGTGCCTGAGCCATGGGACAAACAAATGGAGTTCGCGGGGCGCGATAATGGCGTGCGCATCCGTAGCCTATCTAATCCAGAAAAGAAGATGAGCAAGAGTGTGTCTGATCCTCGCGGCACCATACTTTTAACTGACGACCCTAAAGACGCTGCCAAAAAGATAATGGCAGCTACCACTGATAGCTTGGCCAGCATTAAGTTTGATTTTGCCAATCAACCAGGTATTAGCAATCTGCTACAGATACTAGCTTTGCTTGGCGGGCACGCTCAAGCTAAAGTTAATGCCGAGTGGGAAGGCCAGACTAGCTATGGTGAGCTCAAAGCTGCTACCGCTACCGCTACCGAGAAGTTTTTGACCGACTTTCAGACTGCCTTCAGCCAGGTAGACGACGACGCTTTGCTCAAAAAGCTAGAGGGTAGTGAAGCTGCTATGCGCAATATGGTTGCGTCTGTATTGCTAAAAGTTCAACAGGCTGTCGGGCTACGACCACGTATTTAACAAATGAATTTTTACGCGCGTCGCGGAATGAGAGTTATTAAATGAATAACGTAGAACTAATCGCTGAAGAAGCAGGTGAACGCCTGGATGCCTACTTGGCTCGCGTTAAACCCGAATATAGCCGCAGTTTTTGGCAAAAACGCTGTTCGGATGGTCTAGTAACTGTTAATGATCTACCCGCTAAACCTAGTTATCACCTGAGTGAGGGTGATGTCGTGAAGTCTGCATTACCCGATGGTCTAGATTTTACAGATCTTAGCCTGCCGATTATCTATGAAGACGACGACGTTGTAGTCATCAACAAGCCGACTGGTACTCTGACTCATAGCAAAGGAGCGGCAAATGAGGAGTTTACGGTGGCAGATTTTGTTCGCCCTCGAACAACTGATGGCGTAGACACTAATCGGCCAGGTATTGTTCACCGATTGGATCGTGGTACATCCGGGATTCTAATTGCAGCCAAAAATCCAGAAGCCAAACGCTGGTTACAGAAGCAATTCTCTGAACGTAAGGTTAAAAAGACCTACATGGCGTTGGTGGAGGGGCATCTTAAACAGCCATCCGCGCGTCTTGATCTGCCGATCGAACGCAACCCCAGTAAACCACAGACTTTTCGAGTGGGGGCGAGTGGTAAACCAGCCGAAACTATCTATAGTACCGAAAAGGTTTTTAAAAGCTACACCCTGCTTAGGCTGAGCCCTCTCACAGGCCGTACCCATCAGTTACGTGTACATATGCAGTATTTAGGGCATCCAATTGTCGGGGATAGCTTATATGGCGCTAAAGATACCATAAGTACCGCAGATGAGCGACAGAGCGATACGCCAAGAGATGGGGTTGTGAGCAGATTGTTCTTGCACGCAGCCGAATTAGAACTAACACTACCATCTAGGGTGCGCCAGGTATTTAAGGCGCCTCTCCCAACGGATTTGCAAACATTTCTAAAAGAACTTAGCGAGTAATGTTCGAAGATTTGGTTATACATCCACAAACTAGGTCTGTGCTGGTGGCTTTGGCTAAAAATCCACCGCACGCTTTATTATTGACTGGCCCGATTGGTATCGGTAAGTCTACTCTAGCCAATGCTTGGGCGGCAATAGTCACTAAAAATAACATAGGGTTAGTTATAGAGATTAAACCAGATGATAAAAATACTCTAAGTATTGATGCCATTCGTAACCTGTACCAAATTACTCGCAATAAACAAGATGGCCACCAGGTTGTCTTAATAGATCATGCGGAGTTAATGGGCCATGAAGCCCAAAATGCTTTTCTGAAGTTGCTCGAGGAACCCAGAGGTGGCCTAACCTTTGTGCTTAGTAGTGTTGGCACGGAATCATTATTGCCAACAGTTATTTCTCGTTTGCAACACGTAGTAGTCCAGTTAACGACTAGCAGTGATCTGAGTGAATTGGTGAGCGCCAAACAGCCAGATTTAGCACCCAGTAATCTAGCTCAAATGTTGTTTATAGCCAACGGTCGACCCGGAGTGTTAATAGGTATGCTGAATGACGCTGTGCGGCTTCAAACGGAGCTGCAACGGATGACCCAAGCTAAACATTTGCTGACGGCCGGCCTGTATGAGCGCTACTCGGCGATTAGTCAGCTTTCTAAAGATCGCACCCAGTGTCAAGCATTACTAGAAGCCATGCTTAGGATTGCAAAGACTCAGCTTTTTAGAACAAAAACCCAGACAGAACAGACGTTGTGGATTAAAATTGCTGATAGTTTGCAAGTGGCACTCGAGCGAATAACTAGAAATGGGAATCTGCGAGCCCAGCTGCTTTATTTGTTTAGTAGTTATTAACAAGAAGCACCGCTTTCTCTCTGTTAGAAGACAGTCTTCTAGGCCTCATATTGTTTGTGATTTTGAGTAAGCCTGCTAATAGATTAAAATAAGAGTGTGTTTAGTTTATTGCTAATCGTCGCTTTTGGCATCTATGCTATTCGTGCCTTGTCGCGTCCGGTTACTGTCCCGGAGATAACTTTTACTACCCGTTTAGGTGATAGGCTAGAAAAGCTATGGAGCATCGTGCACGAAAGTATTCGTGATAAAAAATATCTTCGAGCTGAAAAAGCATTGCTAACTATATTGCGGGTAGATGAACGTAACGCTACTGCCTATAACCGTCTTGGGATTCTTTATGCTAAAGAACATGAATTTGCGAATGCTATTGAGTGCTTCGAGATCGCTCAGAGTCTAGAGCCAAGCGCTTCTAGCCTACATAATGTAGGTTTGGTTTATTTTGAGACCGCACAGTACGAGAAGGCGCGCGTGGCCTTTGAGCAAGCTATTCAGATGGAAGGCAATCTAGCTGCTCGTTATATAGCCTATGCCAAAGTTCAAGAAAAATTGGGTAATGCTAAAAAAATGATCGAAGCAGTAGAAAAAGCAGTAGAGATTGAGCCTAACCCGCAGTCACTGACGATTCTAGCTGACGCCTATGAACGTAGTGGCGAGCACCAATTAGCTGAAGATATCCGTCAAAAATTGCAGCGTATGCAAAAAGCGGCCGTACCCCAACGGCGTATTCGCCAACCCCGCCGGGTGGTTATGTAATCTTTTTGAATTAGTTGATAATCGTATTGTAATAATAGTTAAAATTGGCTAGAATTACTCTACTGGATCCAAGCACCCAGCGTATTGCCGATGTAGCTCAGTTGGTCAGAGCGGCTGTTTTGTAAACAGCGGGTCGTGGGTTCGAATCCCTCCGTCGGCTCCATGTAGATTATAAAAAAACACCAGACATCAATCTGGTGTTTTTTTGTTGTGAGAATAGGCTTAGCGTAGATGTTTTTCTAAAACTTTATGTGATTGCAATGAAGTGCGGCTGCACCTCACGCTTTCGCGGAGGTGCAGCCGTGAAGCCGCCCCTTAGTCTTCAGGGTCGAAGACCAACAGCAGGATCTTGCCTGACGCTACGAAGGGGTAACCGTTGGCGGCCGTGCCGACCACAAAGGCTACAATTTGCGCCCGAAACGTTTAGCCAGAACCACCGATAAATCAGCCAAACAGAAGTAGATTGGGTATACGAGCAGTGTGGGGTCTAGCCTGCCAACCGAAAGTGCAGCTAGCAGACCGCCAATCATGCCCAGTACCCAAATGGTATATGTTTCGGTTGCTGGGTCTTCGTAAGTTTTTGTAACGGTTAAAACAGTGCCGATTATATCTATGCCAATGGTTATGACTAGTGCTATAAATGGCTGGCTCGTAAGATACCACAAAAACAGACCGACAGCTGCTGCCACCAATGCAATAAGATCACGCCTTACTAAACCACCAACGCCAAATTTAATAGATATTATAAAGATGCCTATGGCACCAAAGCTATCGAGGCCATTAAGCCACAGTGAATTCGTAGCCCCTTCGGCCTGCTGAGAAAAAAATTGTATGGCGGTCAAAACCGACCAAATAAACCACGTAGCCCGTTCCGGCTGTGCCTTTAACTTGAGGATATCTTTGACATAAGGAATGTAGCCAATAAAGCTAATTAGCCCACCAAGTATGCCCAAAGCTTGGAGCAGCATGCTACTCGTCTTCGCCTATATGGTCACGAACGCATTCCAGAATTTTTTCGTGTAAATCTTCTGGGTGAGGCACATCTTTAAGATCAAAATTACCGACCTCAGTTAGTATGTTGATAGTGCCGTAATGCATAGTGGTTTCTAGAAAACTTTTTTGAGTATAATTCACACCATGGATACGAGCGTGAAATAGAGCATCCACCTGTCTACGAAAAAATCCCAGCTGGTGTATTTGTACTAGTCGCTCACTTGTAACAATAAATACACTAAAATACCATCTGACCCAAGAGGGTAAAAAGAATAGTCCACCCAAGAGCAAACCAATAGTCAAGCCAATGCCATAGACCTCTAAAGATGGCCATATGAGTGTCGGGAGAGTACCTAGCAAGGCAAACACACAAATCACAATCAGGCCACGGCGCATAATAACTGGGTGATGTCTAAACACTAGTTCGACTTCCTCGTCGGCATGTTGGCCAGGGAATTCTGTATGTTCGGCAGCCTGTGATAAACCAGGGCGATTCTTGTAGGTGGGCACTTTCATTTTGTGTGGCATGTGATAAAACCAATCAAGTAGCATTTGTTTAAGCTTATTGTAACATTACTCAGACTTTGTAGCTGACCCACATGCACTTATTTATCCCTCCCCGTCATACCCAGCTTGACTGGGTATCCGGTTAAAATAGAATTCATTTTTTCCTAGATTCTTGGGTCGGGGTCGGGAATGACGTAGCGCAAAAAAGTGCATGGGTCATCACACTAGCCTGGCAGCATAACCAAGACGTGTGCTACAATTTGGCCAATAGCATATGAAAGAAGTACTTCACAGCATATCAACAAAAGTGTCTGTAATGGCGGGTTCGTCGTGGGCGTTTTTAGTCGCTATCTTGGTCATAGTGGGCTGGTTGCTTAGCGGGCCTTATTACAACTATTCGGACACTTGGCTGATAGCTATATCGACCATTACAAGCGTCATAGTGTTTTTGATGGTTTTCTCTATACAAAATACCCAGAACCGGGATAGCAAGGCCATACATATTAAGCTAAACGAGCTTATTGCGGTAGATAGTAAAACCCGCAATGAGCTGATTGGCTTAGAAGATATGACGGACGAAGAATTATCAGAAATAGACGAAGAATTTAAAAGGCTGCTAACAGCAGTGGGTCCGACTCACGCCCTGCGCAAATTGCATAAACGAGTCTCCAGCGTAAAGACTCAACGGGCTATTCCAAAACGCGCATCTTAGACTTTAGGCCTGCAATCAGTAGAGTGTTTATTATCTGTTGCTTTTTAAGGAGGACTCAATATCGGCTGTAGTTATCTTTATAACACTCCCAGCCGGTACTTGGCCACTAAGCATGCGGTGGGACAGAATGTTTTCGACTGTGCGTTGTACAACTCGGCGCATTGGCCTAGCCCCTAGGCGGGGGTCATAGCCAGCTTTTACTAGAAGTTCTTTACCGGCTTCTTCTACCTCTACGCTTATTTTCTGATTAGCCAAGGTCTTGTTGACGCCAGTTATTATTAGGCCGATGACTTGTAATAGTTCATCAGGGTTTAATGGTCTAAACAGTACAATTTCGTCAAATCGGTTTAAAAACTCAGGTTTAAATTGCCCGGTGCTGATTAGCTCGTTAGTAAATTGCTCTTCGAACTGCTCCAGTTGATAGCCGGCATCTATATAGGCGCGAATACGGTCTGCGCCAGCGTTACTGGTAGTTATTATTATGGCATCGCGGAAGCTTATAGAACGATTGGCGATATCATTTAGTACGCCCTCATCTAGCATTTGTAGTAGTGTATTCAGAACGTTCGGATGGGCTTTTTCTATTTCATCCAACAATACCACGCTAAAAGGCTGTTTGCTTATCTGAGACGTCAGGCTGTTGGCGTCGGTACTGCTGTCGGCTATTAAACGGTTAACATCTGCGGCTTGACCAAATTCGTTGAGATCTATTCTTATCAATCGATCTTCGCCACCAAAATAGACTGCCGCCAGTGATTTTGCTAGCTCCGTTTTGCCCACGCCAGTTGGTCCCAAGAACAAGAAGGTGCCTATTGGCCGATCTTGGTTGCGTACTCCCGCCCGAGCCCTTCTTAACGCGTCTGATACTACGCCAACAGCTCGAGTTTGGTTGATCATTCGCTCATGCAGTAACTGCTCGAGGTTTAATAGTGTGTTTCGCTCATCATTGGTATTGGCTGTGCCTACTTTAACTCCATAATTTTTCTCGACTGCCTGCTGTACAGAATGGGCAGTAATCAAATTATTGTCTGCAAATTGGGCTGCAGCTTCTAGCAGGCTTAAAGCCTTGCCTGGCATGGCTTGATTGGGTATGTATCGTTCGCTTAGACGATAGGCTTCCTGCAAAGATTGATACATGTACGCCAGCTTATATTGAAATTCCATGAATGGGAGCTGGTCTTCTATGACCAACATAGTGTCAGATTTATCTAATGGGGCAATGATTATCTGATTCATATATTGTGCCAAACCGGGATTGGCCTGGGATAGTTGAACCCAATGTTGTTCATCCATCGCGAGTATTAAGCGCAACCCGCCAGCTTCTAATATCGGGACTAGAATATTACTGAGATCTACCGAACCAGTCCCATCTTGCAAAAACATCTGGGCATTATCTAAAAACAAGATAATATTTTTGGCATGAAAGGCTTCAGTAAAAATATTTTGAAGCAGGTTTTCTAAGTTACTCCTGGAGTTTGTCTGTGCTAACAAGCTTGCAGGATCCAGCTCCATAACTTGGTTATAGCGCAGTGTGGCAGTCAGATCACTGGGAGGTGTCATCAG
>Ga0210403_10002841_pt1 | contig 15410 bp, 13 predicted proteins | sample IncBWC19MmetaG_FD_150863 | JGI IMG/M metagenome (GOLD analysis project Ga0210403, IMG submission 150863) | Forest soil microbial communities from Barre Woods Harvard Forest LTER site, Petersham, Massachusetts, United States - Inc-BW-C-19-M | ecosystem: Environmental > Terrestrial > Soil >... | reverse complement strand
ACCATGTTTTGCTAATCGCGTTTTCTTGGAAGCAATTTTCGTGGGAAAAAGCTACCATGACGAGTGCGTTTACCTGAATGTAAAAGATAAGGCTGGATAAATTCACGAATGATAGAGGAGTATTTTGCTCATTTTTTTTAAAAATAGAATCATTTTAGGTTAACAATACGAAAATTGATATCAGAAGTATTTACAATGCTGCTGAAAGTTATATGAGAATTGATTTTCAAGGAGGCCTATTTGAAGGGGCAAAAATTATATTGGATAATTTTTGGGCGATTAATTTTCTTCTATCAAGCTAATAAAATTCTATTTAAGGCAGTTGGAAATTGTCAGGTTTGTAGCGAACAACGAACTGTCAATGGTAAAATTGTTGTAGTTACTCCATAAAATTTAGATGTGGAACGATGGATAAAATCAGACAAAAGAAACTACTTTGGCAAGTAGCGGAGGCTCGAAAGAATATTATTGAGGTTGTATCGGGACTGACTCCAATGCAAGCCCATTTCAAATCATCGGGTGAAACATGGTCAATTGCTGAAAATATTGAGCACTTGGTCCTGGCCGAAAAAATTGGAATCAACGGCATGTGGAAAGCCTTTGAGGGTATTAAATTAGACAAACCCGTTTGGATTGGTGAGCCAATTCATCATGGCTTATCTATTGAAGAAATTGTCGAAAGAACATGGCCTCAAAAGGTAGAGGCGCCAGAGTTAGTTCGACCAAAATGGGGAGGTCCGATTGAATTCTGGATTGCTTCACTTGTTAATTGCCAGCCAGTGTTGGAGGCATTGCTTTTGGCCCTTGCTGGATTTGATCTTGACAAAATTATTTATCCTCACCCAATTTCGGGTCCTCTGAATATTTGGCAGCGACTGGAATTCTTGAGATTCCATTTGAACCGACATCAAGGGCAAGTTGAAAACATAAAATCAAATCCTGGTTTCCCAAAATTGAGAAAAGTAATATAGAAATGAAGATTAGGAGGCCCTGAAATAAAGAAGAAATTATCAGATTATTTAATTTGGTTAAGAAGTCCTTAATAAACAAATAGGATAGGGCAATTCATTCTAAATCATTTATTTCTTTTGAAGACCGTAGAAAAAATTCTGCTTTTTGCTTTAGAAGTTTTAATTGGCTTGTTCCTATTACTGCTCATGCCATTGTATGGTATTTTCTTGCTGGTTAGAAAAGGAAGACAAAGATTATTACGAGTCGAATTTGTTGATTGAATTGAAATAGTTTGACTGTGTTGGCATTAATGCTCTTCACCGAACATGTTGAAAGTTAAATCTGACGAGGATATAAGATGCCTGAGCTAAAAATTCCGGCTGTTGTTTGTGAAAATGAATCCCGTCAAATTCATTCTTTGAGAGATATTCAATTCAAATAACGCTATTTGTAAGGCAGCCGACAAATAAAATTTCTATTTGATCAACTTAGCGTCATTAAATTTGATGGAGTTTAGCAAGCATTTTGCAAGAAGGTGAAGGACTATAGCAGCATATTAAGTAACATAAGACGCTATGTTAATTTTCCGCAAGAGGAGGAAATACAGCTAACCTCCATCATACGGACAACAAGAGTGAAAAAACGTCAGTTTATAGACCAGCCAGGTTTTGTAAGCTCTTATCGCCATTATGTCGTTAAAGGAGCGTTCCGTTCATACCTTGTCGATAAGGATGGGAAGGAGCACACCATAAAAATTGCTATCGACGATTGGTTTATCAATGATTTTTGCAGTTACATCGCACAAGAACCTGCCACTCTCTTTGTGGAGGCCTTGGAAGACTCGCATCTTTTTCAAATGAAGTATGAGGACCTAGAAGGCCTTTGCTCCAGGAATCATAACATTAGCGAATACTTTCGAATGGCTGCAGAGCGCGCATTCGCCTTCTCCACAAAGCGTGCCTTATCCACCTTGAGCATGACCGCAGAAGAACGTTACCTGGAGTTCACTGAACGCTATCCTGGTATTTTCCATCGTGTGCCTCAAAAAGTAATTGCTTCTTATTTAGGTATTTCACCTGAATTTCTGAGCAAGATCCGGGCAAACTTTCTCAAAAAAGACTTAATCTACATTAAGCAAATTTCTTAGTCCAGGTTATTTTCAGCGGGAGCAGCGTAAAGCACCTTTGTAAAGTTATTTTTTAAAACAAAAAACAATTTTACAAATGAAAACAGAAGTAATTCCATCCTACAAAGAAGGGTTGGATCAATTGAGAGGAAATCTCAAGCAAATGTTACCGCCCGCGGCGCTCGCGTCCTTTGATGCTTATGGACAAAAGTTGGGGGCAAGTCTTTCAAACATTCTTAAAGTTAAAGTGGGTGATTTGGCGCCCAGCTTTGCATTAAGCAATCACCTTGGCCAAACTGTGTCATTGTCAGATATGCTTAAGCGAGGAAAAGTAGTGCTGGTATTTTACAGGGGATCATGGTGTCCTTATTGTAACCTTCAACTAAACCAGTTACAAAGTGTTTTGGATGAAATCGAGCGCCTCGGTGCCAATCTGATCGCTATTTCTCCACAGACCCCTGATGCCTCATTGTCTATGGCAGAAAAAAACAATTTTAAGTTTGAAGTTTTGAGTGACGTTGGGAATGCGGTGGCCGGCAAGTATACGACCGTGTACCGTCATGATGATGCCGCAACGGCCGTTTTGAATTCGTTGGGTATTGACTTTAACAATCATTATGGTGATGACTCTAGCGAGCTTCCCGTACCTGCAGTTTTTGTAATCCACAGAGGCGGAACAATTGCCTATGCACAAAGCGAAGGGGGCGATTTCAGAAATCGAGTTGAGATAGCCGAGATTCTTTCAGCGCTTAAATTAGAAAGACACTAAAATCAATTATTAATCTTAAAAAAAATACTATTATGAAAACTATGACAATCCTATTCGTATTCTTTACTTTCTGTCAATCCTTTGCACAGTCTTCAGAAGTCTTCACTACCGAGGAAGGTGCAATCCATGGCTATGATCCGGTAGCTTACTTCAAAGAAGGGAAACCATTGATGGGTAAGAAAGAATTTTCTTTTCAATGGAATGGGGCACAATGGTTCTTTTCAAGTAAACAAAATCTCGAAACATTTAAATCTAATCCAGGGAAATATGCGCCGCAATATGGTGGGTACTGTGCTTATGGAACATCAGTAGGTAAAAAGTCTCCCACTCAACCTGATGCTTTCACAATAGTCAATAATAAACTTTATCTTAATTACAATGAGGATGTAAAGGTCTTATGGAATAAGGAGCAAAAAGAGTGCATCAAGAAAGCTGACCAAAATTGGCCCACAGTCAAGAAGCTGTAATATCCTCCTCACTCCAAGCAAGCATGAATTGTCGGTCTCGGCCAAGGGTTAGTTGCTAAGGCTTAGGTGTGTAGGACTAGGCAATTCAAGAGAGGTTCGCGGTGAAGATTTAGATCTGTCATTGGCGGCCTCTCTTTAACTTAAATGACCTAACCTCAATTAGACATTTACGAGAAGGCGTTTTCGAAGCAAAATTATGGTATCCAAGTTTCATCAATTGATAACTAGAGGCATTTTTCGATGTAGTTCTGATATAAAGGCGATGGAGTATTATCAAATAAATCTCGAACATTCAAATTCGATCGCCAGATGATGGTTGATACAATGCGTAAGATTGATAGGCTAGTTGGTGTTCCCCTTTGTATTCTTTTTAGTCCAATAGCTTGGATAATTGACCTTATTCAAGTGCGTACTCAAAAAAAAATAGTCATAACCGTGTCCTTTTCATCGAACTCTCTGAGATGGGGAACGCTATTATTGCTGACCCTGCGATGTGAAAATTAAAAACTCAAGGCAAGGGAGAGCTCTATTTTGCAATTTTTTCTAAAAACTATGCTAGCCTGGAATTATTAAATACCGTGCCCTCGGAAAATGTTTTCAAAATGAGATCAGATAACCTCTAGTAACTTATAAAATGTTCCCGGCTGCTGCTCTGGACTTTTATGTGGCCCGGCTCAACGGAAGAAGACTTTTTGCGATCGGACCATTAAATGATATTCATATTTATGCTTGGATAAATGACAAGCGCAGTGGTCTTGAATTGGGGAAGGATTATTACCACATAGCGGTGAGCAATTTGTATAAGGACCCGGAGGAGCTATTCCGAAACTACTTCGAGAAAATCGAGCCGATGGATACAGTTGAAATTAAAAGATCTCGAGTTCCCGTGCGATATGCACTGTTTTACAAACTCAAAAATTATATGGGCAATTTTCCAGATCCTTTGCCTAGACCGTGATAGGAAAGGTACGACATACACAATCCCCCAATTTCGCAAAGCCATTGAAGTATCCTGAAGACAATGTAGTGCAAAATGTTGCTTAGCAACTATGACCACCAGGTCAACGAAATGGCTCTTTAATGTGAATCAGTACAAGTGAATTGCGTGGAAAATGAAAACTGATCCGGAAACATAATCTATGGCAACTGTCATCAAAAAATATTCTTTTAAACAAGGACTCCCACAGGAGTTTGAAATTGTTGGTATCGGACAACTCTATGGTGAATTTACAGATGATTTGACCACAGCACATCGAACAGGTTTCTATCACATTCTTTGGTTTCAAAAAGGCAGCCCGACTCATTTGATTGACTTCAATCCAGTCAAAATAAAACCTAACACAATTTTATTTCTCAACAAGGACACTGTTCAAGGCTTCGACAAGAAAGGTAACTTTGACGGCAAAGCTATTTTGTTTACCGACAGTTTTTTCTGCAAGACAGAGGCGGATACAAAGTTTTTGCGGAGCAGTTTTTTATTCAATGACTTGTTTTCTGTTTCTCAACTTCAACTACAAAAATCATCAACTCTTTACGCTGATTTGTTCCAGCAAATGGAAAGTGAATTGAGGAATTCAAAAGACAATTATCAATCGGATATTCTTCAAAATCATTTACACAATCTGTTGCTTTACTCCGATAGAGAAAGGCAAAAACAAAATATTACGGAAGTAAAAAAAGGTGCGGACCTTGATTATGTAATTCTTTTTAAAGACCTTTTAGAAAACCTGTTTCAAAAACAAAAATTGGTTAGCAATTACGCGGAACAACTTAGGGTAACAGAAAAGCGATTAAACCAAGCAACATCAAAAGTTTTGGGCAAGTCACCAAAGCAAATGATTGATGAAAGAATAATGTTGGAGGCAAAACGGCTTTTAGCACACACCAACGAAAGTGTAAAAGAGATTGCTTTTGAGTTGGGCTTTGATGAACCAACTAACTTTATAAAGTATTTCCGCAAGAACCACAACTCAACACCCCTTGAGTTTAGAGATAGTTTTTCTCTTTAACTTTTGCAGTGGCGTAAAAATATCATTCAAAGGATTTTTTGTATCGCTACCCTTGCAGCGCATCGTCGCACTTTGCATCATCATTAAATCAATAAGAAATGAAAAAGGCATTAACATTAATAAGTGTAGCGATAATTTTAGGAGTTGGATTTTCGGCTCGCACTACCCAAGGCAACTCTAATTCAATAAATCAAAAACAAATGAAAATCTCAAACAAACAAAAAGTAATTGCTTTATTAAAAAGCATTGAAACCGGTGATTCAGTTCCCGTAAGTTACATTAATCCAAACAAATACATTCAACATAATCTTGGTGTTGCAGATGGCGTGGCAGGCTTTGGCGCCTTGCTTGCTCAACTTCCTCCGAACTCAGCTAAAGTGAATATAGCAAGAGTATTTCAGGATGGAGATTTCGTTTTTACGCATTCAGATTTTAACTTTTTTGGTCCAAAAATAGGTTTTGATATTTTTCGTTTTGAAGATGGAAAAATTGTTGAGCATTGGGACAATCTCCAGGAAACGGCTAAGCCAAATCCAAGCGGTCATACAATGGTAGACGGTGTAACTGAAGTCAAGGACCTTGAAAAGACAGAAGCCAATAAAACCTTAGTAAGAAACTTCATTGACGATGTATTTGTGAATGGAAAAATGGATAAACTTGCGGGGTACTTCAATGGCGATAACCTTATCCAACACAATCCAAATGTTCCTGATCAGCTTTCAGGTTTGGGAGCAACATTAGAGGCTTTGGGCAAACAAGGTATTTTCTTGAAATTCGATAAAATTCATCGTATCCTTGGTGAAGGAAACTTTGTACTTGTTGTTGGCGAAGGACACTTTGGAAAAGACCACGATTCGTTCTATGATCTATACAGAGTGGAAAATGGAAAAATAGCCGAGCATTGGGACGTGATAGAGCCGATTGCGGCAAAAGAAAATTGGAAAAATAATAATGGAAAGTTCTAATATCTCATTGAATGTAATAAAGTGGATCTAATATCCACTTTATTACTTTTGCATTTTAAAATTACGCACTAAAGTGAGTTTCGGCTCGCTTTTTTAATGCCATTTTCCGAGCAGGTGTGCAATATTGATCTGCAATATTTTTTAGCTGGCGACATAAATTTGGGACTGCCATAGGTTTCTTTGATGCGGTTGCGATCTGCCCCGGATTAGAGTGACAGTGACCTTAATTTTGATGCAAATTCGAGCGATTTTAGGACTTACGTGCCAGTCGATTTTGGAACAGACAAAAATATAGTTCTCGATGGTAAGAAAAGAAAACTTTTAGGTGGCAAAATTTCCAAAGGCGCATCTTTAAATTTACTTTGTCTGGTTCGGTCATTTGATATTGTACTTCGAGACCGACACAGCACTTTTCTCAATTTTTAACATTGCCAAACTGGTTTTTTGATCAATTCCGTTTCGAAAACGATGGCTTATTAAAAAAGTGTTTTTCGCTCTGTTTTCACCAAAAATGAGAAATTAAAATGTGCCTGTCACTTCTTAGAACACGAGCGGATTTCCAAAGGTATTGATGGTTTCATCCCGAATTTGTGTTAAGTGATTTATAGAGAAATCTCGAATTTCATCCCGATCATTCGGGACAAAGTTTTGGAAGTGAAGACGATGGTGTGCGATTTTTATCATGCGCAATTCTATAAGCCCCCGGAGGAGGTGGTACATCGTCATCAGGCTTGTAAATTTCATTAACGATATTTTCTTTTCGTCAATTTATAAATGAAGCCTCCTATTATTCGCTTGTCTGTAAACAGACTGCAAATGCCGATATGTTACTATATGCTCGTTGGGAAGGATCGCAGGATAGATAAAATATCCAACTTGAACATGCCATTCGGTTGAATTTGAATGTCGATAAATAATAAGATTTCTGTTGCACCAACAATCTTCCACCAGTCTTTCAGTAAGGTCTGGTCGTCTTACAAATCGTAGCTCTCTTAAGCCCTTTACCGTAATTGGATCATCTAATGATATCATAATGTGCATAATTTTCAATTTTGTCACTCCGCGAAAAGAAGGTGATGAATGACTCGGAATCTACACGCTAGAGAAGGTCCCTTAAGTAAAACGATACCAATCCTCTCGTCAACTGTTCTCCGCGCTGTGTTGGATCTCCTTGCAGTTGGAATTTGATATTGATAAATACGGAAAAGGGGAGAGGCCAGTTCGCCTACGTCCCCCTCACCATCCCCTTACCCACAATCCGGTAGCTTACTTCAAGGAAGGGAAACCATTGATGGGTAAGAAAGAATTTTCTTTCCAATGGAATGGGGCACAATGGTCCTTTTCAAGCGTTTATGAATTCCTTTGGGTTTATCTTCAAAATCTAGGCAATTTCAAAAAGCCTGTCAAGTGAAGGTTAGCGCCCCTCCAACAAATCTGGACGGCAATACCATTCGAGGAAACGATCTGCCAAACGGGACGGTATGTGGATCCAAGCTCATCCTACTATTTTATTCACTGCGTAAAGTGGTTGTCGGGTTCTCGGATAGGATACGCTTTAATTGGGATCCAACCGTTAAAGCGATGGTAACGGCCATTAACGAGATCGCCGCCATAAACGGCAACGGGTTTGGCGCTTGAGGTTCAGGATAGATAAGTTGAATAAGCGAGTTGAAGAAAATGAACCCTGCAGGGGCGCCCAGTGAGAATGAGACCAGCAAGATCCAAAGGTAATCCTTGTTCATTAATCTGAAAATATGCAAAAGGGGAGCGCCGAATATTTTCCGGATACTGAATTCCTTAAGCCTGCGGGTGATGTTGTAGGAGACAAGTCCAAATAAACCAAGGCAAGCCAGAAGAACAGCGAGCACGGAGATGAATGAGAGCAAATTAATATTGGCTTTGGTGTCGCTGTAAAAATTCTCAAAGACAGAGTCTTGAAGGAAGCCTTCATAAGGATCATCGGGCGCAACTTCACTCCATGCCGTTTTTAAAAAGGCTTCTGTTTCAACCCGACGGCCAGGATTCGTCCGGACCGTTACAAAACGGAACTCCTCCTCCGGGGCGGTTATAAAGATTGCTGGGCCGATAGGATCATAGAATTCAGCGTAATGGAAGTCGCGGACCACACCGATCACATTGCGTTGGATACTGTCATACATGAAGGATTGCTTCAACGGAGCTTCCCATCTCATTCGCTTTGCGAAAGATTCATTAACCACAACGGATTCACGGTTGTCCGAAGCAATGCTTTTCTGAAAGAATCTTCCTTCTTTTAGTCGTATGTTCATCGTTTCCAGGTAGTCAAAGCCAACATGGTATATCACGGTTTGAAACCGCTGCTCCAGGTGTTCAAAGGATACGACGTTGTTTTGATGACCGACCGCCTCGACGGACCCTGCGATTGATTCAATGGATTGAAATGTTGAGGCTTTATCGCGAAGTGCCAGATAGAGGGCCTTATCCACCACAGGCACTACGATATTTCGATCATGTTCATAACCCCAGTCTTTATTTTTCTGGTACAAGGCGTTATCGATAAATACAAAGGAGCCTACGATGGTGGTGAACGCAAGTACAAACTGTGCCGTGAGCAAAATTCGGCTAAACAAGCCTCGCTGTCCGAACTTTTCCCGGCCATGAAGTATGGTGATTGGCGTGAAGGAAGAGATATAGATTGATGGATAGGTACCTGAAATCAGCCCGATTAGGGCAAGCAATCCAAAAAAGAAAAAGAACGCCGTATTTCCTGATGAAAATGAGAATGGCATTTTGAAAGGAAATAATGAGTTTAAACCGGGAAGGAAGAAAAGGTAGGCCAGTAGGGCGCCTGCACCCAGGGCGAATGAGCACATTAGGAAATTCTCGGTGAGAAATTGCAGGATGATATCTTTTTTTCTGCAGCCAATAACTTTGCGGATGCCGATTTCTTTAAGTCGGGTAGTTACCGTGGCAACGGCGATATTCATATAGTTCAAACAGGCTAATAACAGGAGAAGCAACGCGATTGCAGCCAGAGACCAAACAGCTGAAGGGTGAGACCCATGTGTGATCGCCCCCACCACGTCATGGGACTTTGCAGACAGTTTTGGAAGAGGAATAAATTTAAAGGACTCAATGGACCATTCGGGCGAAGAACTGTTGTGAAATTGCTTGTATTTCTCCAAGCCAGGATTAACCTCATTACTGTTATGACCGGGTTTGAGCAATACAAAAGTGGCATCCGTAAGGTAGCTCCAGTCGTAGGAGTCTTTGAACTTCAAATCCTGGAATTTTTCCATCGACAATAGCACGTTAAACCGCATTCCGGAATTTTCGGGCAGCTCGACCACGGCGCCCACTGTAAATTCTTCCTTCATTCCGTTGGAGAATTTCAGGGAGAGGGTTTGCCCAATCGGTTCGGTCGATCCAAAGTACTTCTCTGCAAGAGCCTGCGTCAAAACGATGTGGGCTTTATTATCCAGCGTTCGAGCATTTCCTTTCAAAATTGGAAAAGAAAAAACCCTTTGAAACGTGGGGTCAACAAACCAAACCGATTCGTCGAAAACAAGATCATTATAACGAACTGCAGCGGCGCTAAACTCAACGCGGGCAATAGACTCAATAGCCGGTTGATCATTCATAAGCGAGGGTCCCAACATGAGAGGAGTGTCGCCCCGGGATTTGAGCTGGTTATTTTCATCGACGATGGATATGACTTCATATATCCTGTCTTTGTTGAGATGAAAACCGTCCACATGCCACATGAAGTCCATGAAAATGAACGCGGTTATCGCTGTACCCACACCAAGGGACAAGCCTAGTATGTTGATCAACGCGCTGGTACGATTTCGGTTGGCGCTTCGTAGACCAGTAAGTATGTAGCTTTTGAACATCATGGTATAATAAGAATTAGTTACTGGCTTGACTTGTTTAATATTTTTCAATTTAAAAAAAAGGAGGATACCCCAGATGAATTGCAATTCAGCCATTCTCGGCTTTTGTTTCGAGGTGAGTCCGAATAGCTCATACAAATCTCCTTGTATCTCTTCCAGCAGATCCGGACGGCAATACCATTCGAGGAAACGATCTGCCCAGCGGGGAGGTGTTGATTTCAGGCCCACTGAAATTGCAGCGCCATTTTAGGAATCATGCTATACAGCTGCGATCGCATTTCGTTTGCCTCTGCCAATACTAGTTTTCCCGCTGCCGTAAGTAAAAAGATTCTTTTCCTACGGCCGCCACGCTCTTGCGAGGGATCTCCCATTTTTGAGGTCAGGTATCCTTTGTCCTCCAGCCGTATCAGGACCGAATGGACTGCACTGATGTTCAGCGACCGTCCGGCCCGCTTTTCAATTGCGTCCATAACACCTACTCCGTAAGCCTCCGGATACAGAATGCCCACTGTAAGCAGGACCAATTCTTCGAGCTCGCCCAAATAAGTTCCTTTCATATTTTTAAGAGGATTGAAATTGCCTGTAGTTCTAGACAACGGTAAATCCTTTGATATGTTTCATTTTTGTAGAATTAATAAAAAAGGCCTCGTTTTGATTAGATTTCGGTGATATACTTGTAAGTGCCATCCTCCATTTTTCTGGTTACTCACCAAAAGGAGCAATTATCCGCTCCATGAAGATGAGTCACATCTATAATCACGGTGATGGAGCACATCAGGGCGCCGTGTGCGGGTACGTACGACGTCTGCTGCTGCCAATAGATCCAGATGTATTCTCTCCTGCGGCCATGTAAGAGGCGAAAACAATGGTTGAAGTAATACATTCTTTTTTTGTTGCGCTGGTAAAGCCGTAAGGTCATAACTTTCAAACCGTAATCAGTGAACGAGGGCAGATGATCCGGGTCGAATATCTTTATCAACCACTCTAAGTTGGTCACCCAATCCATTTTGCTTTGCGCGCTGGAACTCACCAGATCAGGGATAATAAAGAAGTAAGCAAAACTTAGTACTAGCGCGCCAAATGAAATCCATAATCTGCTGACGTTGTGACCTCCTCATCCGGACTACCAGGTCAATTAGACCAGTTTCTCCATTGAAAGGGACAGAATTAGATGAAAGTGCAGAAGAGGAAAATCCGAATGAAAGAAAATATCAACCGAAGGAAGTGCCACCGATTGAAGTTAGTAGTAACTTTCCATTGAGTTTTTGATTTTGTGTTACTATTGATGAGTGCCACAGTAGCGTTTTCAATTTGCAGAAACAGGCGTTGAAATACTTGATGCTTTTCAAAATAGGTTTGACCGCAACACTCGATAAGAGAAAATTTGTTTACTTCAATCAAAACACAGGAAGTGAGTATCCACATGAGATGGCCGTGGTTTCTTGCATCAGCTTTATTTAGTCTCAATGAATCGCTACCAAATTGTATCGGCCCTTGCATTGTTGTTTGCCTTGTGCCTCACCTGCTGCCAATCAGTACCCTTCCGAACAATCCGATACAATTTCTCAGACTATAACGACTTTGAGAAATTCCCTGTGCGCAGACTGTCACCCTCTCCATCCCGTTATCAATTTAAGGATAACCAAAAACGTCTGATTGATACTTTCACAGTAATACTCAATCATAAGCGCAAGAAACTTGTTGATGAATTGAAATCATCACGGACGCTTGCTTTTGTTGTTTTGAAAGGAGATTCGATTGTCATTGAAAAATATTTTGGCAAACAAAGGCCGTCCGATCTGGTTCAGGCTTTCTCGATGACCAAATCATTTACCTCACTTTTATTAGGATGTGCTGTTGATGACGGGTTTATAGAATCAGTAGATCAGCCAGTGACTGATTTTGTTCCTGAACTCAAGCCGTTCGGCTTTGAAAAAATCCTCATCAATGATTTATTGAATATGATGTCAAACATTGACTATAAGGAAAATGGTAATCCTTTAGGTGCTCACAATAAGTTTTACTACACATCAGAATTAGAAAGAGCAATCCTTCAATTGAGATTGAATAACACTTCCAACAAGAACTTTGTCTATCGCTCAGGCGATATTGCTTTGCTAGGTCTCATCTTAAAAAGAGCACTATCGCCACAAAACATCACTGAATACATGCAAGAAAAAATCTGGACCCCACTTGGAATGGAGAACGCTGGGGTATGGACTGTTGATCACGAAGATGGTGGGCTGGAAAAGACCTGGTGCTGCCTTGCGGCCTCAGCAAGAGATTATTTAAAAATCGGACGACTTTATTTGAGCAATGGGAAATGGGGAGGGCATCGATTGGTTTCGGAAAACTGGATTGAAAAATCAACTGCACCCTTATCCAATCCAACCTTACAACCTGACACTACTAAGGACTATGTCTATCATTACAATTGGTGGGCCTACCCTAAACGAAAAGTTTTTGTAGCGGTTGGAAAGGGCGGGCAGTACATGTACATCAAACCAGAGGAGCAAATTATTGTTCTTCGACTTGGTAAATCTGAAGGAATGAATATTCGCACTTGGTTTTCAATTTTTGAGCAAACTATAAATTATTGCAATCATTGAGAAGCTTATTGAAGAACAAGAACATCTCCTCATTAAAACATCGCCGGGATCGTTTCAAGCATGATTCACTGCAACGCCCACGAACTTCCTTCAATATAAGGTTCGGATATCCGCCTTAGGCAATTTAACAATCTCCCGAAAATTTCTGCCCAAGAAATTATGATCATTTACTCTCTAGTCCTTTTCCATTTGGATTGCCCCGATAACCCCAATTGGGCCCTACAGCCAAGCAGTTTTGAACAACGGAATTGTTTGTATCAGGACAGATCCCGATTGATCCTTTAACGGGTAATACCTTTGCAACTGCCATAGGTTTCTTTGACGCGTTGCGATCTGCCCCGATTAGAGTGACAGTGACCTTAATTTTGATGCAAATTCGAACGATTTTACGACTTGCGTGCCGGCCGATTTTGGAACAGACAAAAATGTAGTTCTCGATAGTAAGAAAAGAAAACCTTTAGGGACCAAATTTACAAAGGCGCTTCTTTAAATTTACTTTGTAAATAATGATCAAAGTCTTGCCAGCAAAATCTCAAATTGACCATCTAGTTGACCATCTTTTCAGGCAGGAAACAGGAAGGTTAGTCTCTGTATTGACAAGAGCCTTTGGCTCCGAAAACTTGGATCTTGCTGAAGATGTTGTTCAGGATTCATTGATGGAGGCGTTGGATCAATGGCAATCCGACGGAGTGCCCGAAAATCCTTCAGCATGGTTATTTCAAGTGGCAAAAAATAAGGCGCTGAATATCGTCAATCGGAAAAAATATAAAAGACAATATTCAAAAGAGATTTCTCATTCCCTTCAGTCGGAACGGCTAGCAGAACCTACATTAAATCACTTATTTTCTGAGCAGGAAATTCAGGATGACCAGTTGCGCATGATTTTTACCTGTTGCCATCCAGCCATTTCACCGGATTCACAAATTGCCATAGCGTTGAAAACACTTTGCGGCTTTAGCATTCCTGAAATTGCTAAGGCATTTCTTACCACAGAAGAAAATATCAATAAGCGTTTGGTAAGGGCAAGGCAAAAAATTCGGGAAAATAGAATTCCTTTTGAGGTGCCGCAGGGGAGTGAACTAGAGAACCGATTGAACACGGTTTTAGAGACGATATATCTTTTGTTCAATGAGGGCTATAATGCGTCCAAGGGCATGGAAATCGTGCGCAATGACTTGTGTGAAGAAGCAATTCGATTAACTCAACTTTTGATAACCAACGAAACGATCCAGTCTAAAGGCAATGTCTATGCTTTACTATCTCTCATGATTTTAAATGCATCGAGGTTTAAAGCCCGTCAAGACAGTGATGGGAATTTACTCACCATGGCAGAACAAGATCGTTCTTTATGGGATAAGCAAATGCAAAGCATTGGACTTTCTTATTTGCAGCGGTCAACAGAAAATAACGACATCAGCATCTATCATATTCTCGCAACGATTTCTGCCAATTATTGCATTGCCCCTGACTACCAATCCACCGACTGGGGAAATATTCTTTCGTTGTATGACAGCCTGATCAAGCTAGACAATTCTCCACTTGTCTTGTTAAATCGTGCAATCGTAGTTTCAAAAGTTAGTGGACCAGAAAAGGCGTTGGCGGACTTGGAAATGATCAAAGACAACCCCGCTTTAAAATCGTATCACCTGTTCTATTCCACGAAGGCAGAACTTCTGACTGAAATAAACCAATTTGAAAATGCCGCTCACGCACTGCAAATGGCCATTGGCTTCGCACCCTTGAAGGCAGAAAAAGACTTGCTTGCTAGGAAACTAGCCTCGTGCAAAGCAAGAATTTAAGTAAGACTCCTTTATAAAGTGTAATTTGGTACTACATCAGAATATAACATGCAGGAATATCTACTCCTTATTCACACTGAAGGCGACTATTGCGCTGCGATGCCACCTGAACAGTATCAGCAGCATCTTGAAAAGGTTGGTAAGTACATTGCCAGACTTACAAAGGAGGGGAAATTGATAGGAGCCCAGCCATTACAGATCGATGGGGCTTTTATTCAGGGGAACAAGGGTGTTTTCAAAGATGGACCCTTTATAGAAAGTAAAGAGGTAATAATTGGTTACTACCATATTATAGCCAAAAACCTGGATGAGGCGATACAAATCGCCAAGGCCAATCCCGTATTCGAGGATGCCAGGGCCACTTTGGAAATAAGGCCGATTAAGAAGGAGGGGGCATAAAATAAATTACGGATTTTTTTTATTCCATGTCCCTTTTCTGAAAAATGGTTTGTCTTAGGGGAAATTTATCAGAAACCCTAAAGACAAACAATATGAAAATCCAAAATGTCGGAATCGATGCGTCTTCAACGAAAGTCAAAAACAGGACTGTCGTAATCTTAATCCTTGGTATCCTGTCTGCCATAATACCCCTGTCAATAGATATGTATTTACCGGGGTTCCCTGTGATTGCGGGGTATTTCAGCACTTCAGTTGATAAGGTGTCTTATTCGCTAGCGAGTTTCTTTATTGGTATTTGTCTAGGGCAGCTTATTGCCGGTCCCTTAATCGACAGGTTTGGCAGAAAGAAGCCGCTTTACTTTGGCCTGGCTGGCTTTTTATTGGACACGATCGGATGTTCAGTCGCCCCCTCCATGGATATGCTGATCGCTCTTCGATTCATTC
>Ga0210403_10002840_pt1 | contig 15412 bp, 14 predicted proteins | sample IncBWC19MmetaG_FD_150863 | JGI IMG/M metagenome (GOLD analysis project Ga0210403, IMG submission 150863) | Forest soil microbial communities from Barre Woods Harvard Forest LTER site, Petersham, Massachusetts, United States - Inc-BW-C-19-M | ecosystem: Environmental > Terrestrial > Soil >... | reverse complement strand
CACTTGGTTACACGATCATCACCGACAACGAAAGGGAATTCGCGCGTGTCGAAGACCTTCAACTACAGAATTGGCTGCGCTAAGCGGAGAATGCTTTCCTCACAGCTCAGTGGCGATGTCGGCAAGGTATGTTCATCCGAGTGAAGATGCGGTTCTTGATGCACTGGACAGACTGAGTGGGCACAATTTTGGGCACAACGGAAACTCAAGATTGGAACCAATCGCAGACAGGCCGTCGCTAACTGCAACCAACGAAAAAACATTTGGTCGGGGAGAGAGGATTTGAACCTCCGACCCCCTGGTCCCGAACTATGAAAGTACAAACTCCAAGTGCTTTGTCTGGTGTCGCTTAGGGAGCAGCGCACCACTTTTTCTCTCGCTCAGTTGAACCGAACTTGTACCGAAAGTGGGGACTCCGGTTGGGCTACGTACTCCAGCGATACTCGGCTTATCGGTCGTCCCCCTCGTTTTTTTCGACAACGCGACCGCACTCGTGTCGAATTCGCACAGTACCCCCGAATTTAGCGGGCGCATACCGTCCTCGCAAGATTGGCCAGCCCGGAACGTCTCTACTTCTGCGAGATCTCGGGAATACAATTCCACGAGAGTCAGCGGACAGCCCATTGCTCGAAAGTTTTCTTGTCGGCGACGATGTCATTCATCTCGGAAAAATGCAAACTCATTGTTCGACGCGGCCTCCAAGCGACCGTGGTTGGTGCAGAGAATGCGATGAGAAAATGACAGAAAAGGCCGAGTAATGCCGTTGGAAGGCCGCCTTGGAAGGACCGCGCCCCCAGCACGCCGGTGGCGATCCCTTTGCAGCAGGAACATCGGCGGACGCCCGAAATGGCCATAGACGACGAGCGCGGCTGCAATGTCGAGCGTGCCGCACGTAAGTGCGGCCCACAGAATTGCCAGCAGCGGGCTGGAATTCTGCAGCGAGGACAACGCAGGAGTTGGATTCATGATCTCCTAACTAGATGTCAACAAATGTGGAACCGAGAAAGGATTGAGCTGAATTGGTTCAGACAAAGATCTTGGTCCCAGCCAAGCCTAACCCGAAGACCGCGCCTTCATTTTCGGCTGGTCTGAAGCAGCGGCCACGCATCCCGCCGCAGCCGCCGCACCAAATATCCAAATCTTCATCCAACATGACGCGAATTGTATTCTGCGCTTGCTCATTATTAATGCGTCCAGCCGGCCAATTATCCCGCTCCGAAATTCTCCGTGCCGATCCACGACTTGGCGAGCAGCTTTAAGTTCTTCTTATAGGCTCGAGTGACCGTATATTCCTTTTGCTCCCTGGGACCTTTTACTCGCAGCACATATTCCCCCGTCGGCCACGGCTGGATCTCGTGCACGAAAGCCGAGTTAATTAGTACGGAGCGATGATTTCTCACGAATCCGTAAGGTGCCAGCTTGTCTTCCCTCACCGATATGGACTCGCGCAGCTGGCAGGAACCTGAAGTCTGCTGCAGCAGGACACAGTTGCGTGTTCGGCCTCCACGGCGATCACGTTCGCCGGATCAACAAACAACACTCGACCTGTCGTCTTGACTGCGATGCGCTCGGCGCGCGGTTGAAAGGTTGCACGAAGCTGGGGCAGTATCTCTACTAACCTGGCGGCGCGCTCGCCCGCCGTGCGTCGGAATGCAACGTCCAGCGCCTTGCCAATGCGTTCACAGGAAAAACCTCACAACCGGACCGGTGTGCCCGATATTTAGCAGGTGCCGGGATCCATAAACAGCCGAACCTGCCGAAAGCATTCTCTAATGGCGGGCGGGTTTCAAGTGGTAGATGAGGCTGACTCCGGCATAGGATTGGTTTCGCACGCCCACGACCCGCTCCGTTGGTATTGTTTCGTTCGGCAACTGAAGGGTTTCTAGAGTCTGCCCGGTGTAGCCATTGGCGAGCAGGAAATGGACTCCCGCTTCGAACGATTCACTGTGGAAGCTACGGGTGAGAGAGCCACGAATTTCGAGCACGGGTACGGCGATGAACCCGTCTCCCAGCGGCTTGCGCCCTACGTACTCGAATTCAACCGACGCCCGTAATCGTGCCGGCAAGCGGAGGGTCGTGGCGGAAACGTCCCAGATCAGCCGGGGCGCTTCTGGGACGTCCTGACCAGTGAGGCGGTTCCTCGCCTGGGCGCGGGCAAAGGTGGCTTGGAGTGAGCCAAAAGAAAAATGCCGCTGAGCGGACACAGTTAGAGCTTGCACCAAGGACGGCCCGACACTCTGCTGCAAGCCGGTATCAGGATCAATCTTCGCCAATTCCTGGGAGTTGCTTACGCGGACCAGCGACAATCGAAACCGTGCGCCCAAGATCGATTCGGTTGCCACGAGTTGGTCCGCATGCGAGATTGCAGTGGGCGCGCCGTGGCTCGCGCCCAAGCCAATGCGGGGATCATTGGTGTGAAACGCCTCACCTGAGCTGAACGCCAAAACCGGAATGTGGGACTGACTGGGAACTCGAAATGAGAGTGTGCCTCGCGGCGAAGTTATACCCGCACCACTTTGATACGAATCCGCCGGAGTGAGCTTGTCTGCATTGTTGAACGAAATTTCATCATGGCGGACGCCCAGGCTGTACGTGAAGAATTGCAACACCGATCCGTCAACTGCGACATACGGAGCAAAGTCGCTGATCGTGAAGTCATTGCGCGTGACTGGCTGAAAGACGCCACTCGCATCGGCATGAGCAAGTTCGGCGTTCCGCGGAGAATCGCGACGGAAATCCAGGCCCGCCGCGAATGAGATGGCCGAGTTAACTCGTCGATCGTAAGAAGTGTTGCCCCCCGTGACCGTGCGGAATTCCGATTGCCGAATCAAGCCATCGCCGAAATCCGACCTAAGGTCCAGGCTGTAGGTGCGGAAATATTCCGAGAACTGAAGCTGTTGCCGATCCGTGATCTGCCACGTATCGGAAGCCACGAACAAAGCCGTGTGCGTGCGGTCGGACTGGCGAGTATCGATTGTGTCTTGCATGACTCGCATAGTAATGGGCACGAGGCCTGGGGTGCGGGACTGTCCGTAATAACCGGCCCCGAACAACGTCAACAGGTGATGGCCGAGAGTGTAGTAACGCTCGCCATTGACTTTGTACTGATGGCGGTGCTCGGGAAGAGCGAGAGATCCGTCGCCGCCAGCGATTTCCACCCCCAGCCACGCACCCGTTTGCGGATTGCCAGGACTCCATCCGGAAACAAAATCGTAATCGCGCGGGTCAGCGGAAATCTGAACAAAAGGTTCCAGCCTGGGGACCAAACCGTAAGCCACGGCAAGATCAACCGCGTTATTACCGTGCCGCGCGTCGAATGCTCCTGCATCTGATTCCACAAAACTGATCGCATTCGGTATCAGCAGATTGGGATCGGCATAGCCATTCCCGTGCGCGTTGGCCGGTAGATTGTTAGGAAACAAGAAATCACCAATCCGAATGTATTGGGCAATCGGCTCGCCGTGATCTCCCGCCACACCAGGCGCAAAATACTGCGGCGCCTTTACTCCGCCGGATGCGGTTTCTGAAGGATAACCCGGCAAAGCCACGGGAACACCGGGCTGACCGGGCCGGGCTTGCAACAACTCGGCAGACTCATAGATTTGCGTTACAGCGGTGGAAATTGGACTGTCCACATGTGCGCTGACGGTTGTCGTGGCGGAAAGCTGCAGCTCGAATTTCAAATCGGTATCAGCGGAGATTGAGACAGGAACGGCCAAGGGCGTGTAACCACTCGCGGAAATCGAGATCTTGCGCTCTCCCGAGGGGGCGAGCAACTGGAAGCTGCCTTTCGCATCCGTGGTCGCCGTCGCGGTCCCCAATTGAACTTGCGCCTTAGGGATGAGCTCTCCGTCGGCAGCGACCACATGGCCACTCACAACGAATCTTTCAGCGCGAGCCTCTGGGGCCGCGCCCGGTTGAGGTGCTGTGGCATGATTCGGTCCGCCCACAGCGTCCTCCGCCACCAGGCAGCCGGTAAGGACGCTCAGGGCCATCGCAATGAAGAGCGGGTTTCGCATGGTCAGTTCTTCTTGGGTGCGGAAAGTCTGGCCAGTAGCTCCCGCGCCTGGCTCGATCCAGGAGCGTTCATTTTCGTAGAATCGAGCAAATATCGTTCCGCGGCGGCACGGTCGCCGGTACTCAAAGCAATCTCTCCGGCGTGGCGAAGCATTTTGGCATCGCGAACACCTACGGCTAGTGCAGCTGCGATTTGCGGGCGAGCTTCTGTATCACATGCGTTTACGTGAAGGGCCCAGGCGTAGGCGTCGAGCGTGAACACGTCGTGCCTCCGGGCGTATTCCGCTTGGGCAACCTCCAGGGCCTTGGCCAGCAGGTGGGCATGGTCGGCGTAGTAAAAAATCAGTTCGCGGTTGGAGTTGTCTGCGCGGACACTTTCGAGCCGTGACTTAGCCTCAAATTCTGCAAAGGCTTTCTGAGCTTCGTCTCGATGGCCAGCGAGCTCCAAAGCTTCGGCCAAGTCGTAGAGATTCTCTGCGTGTTGGGCAGCGTCATAACGCTGCTGCAGAACATTGACCGCATCCTCATATCTCTTCTGCTCGATGCGGACTTTGGCGAGATTGCCCAGCGCGTAGTGATATCCGGGGAAGAGTGCCAGTGCTTGCTGCAGTGTGTTATCCGCGTCGGTGATCTTCCCAGACATGAGCTGCAAATGACCGATCTGGCTGAGAATCCAAGCCCGGTCCTCGGCTTCGCTTGGTGGCGTGGACTGATACGCCATGTTCATCAGTTCGACCGATCCATCGAGGTCGCCAAACAGTTCGCGGAGATAAGCGGCACGTGTGAGCCCCGGAAGGTTCCCGGGACGCAGATCGAGCATCAACTGGGCCGAATCTTCCGCTTCCTTGTAGTTCCCCAGTTCGATGTTGGCGTCGGTGAGAAATCCGTAAACCATCACATCGTCGGGCATTCTCTTGTTGAGCTTGCGCGCCTCTTCGCGAGCGGCGGCGAATTCGTGTTTCCCTAGCAGCAGCCAAACATGGATTCTTTCTCCATCGAAGTTACCGGGCGAGATTTCGAAAGACTTTTTTAAAGTCTCTTCGGCCTGCGCGTAAAAGATGACATCGGAGGTTTCTCTGGCGCGGCGCGAGAGCGCCAGGGCGAGAGCGTTGTAAGCTTCGAAGTTCTTCGGATTCTTCTCGATGAGCTGAGTGGCCTGAGCCATACTCCGCTCGGCAGGAGAAGGAGTCGCACCCGCAGAGAAAGTCGTGGTTTGTGCGACCGCCGCCTGGGCGGCCATGAGGATCAGCAGGAGAACAGCTAGTTTCTTCATATCACTCCTCACTTGTCTGGATAAGAATTCTTGGCCGCCGCCTTGTCGGGCAGCGGCCAAGATTGAGGCTTACTTCACAGGACAGATACCATTGGGTTGACCACTGCAGCCCTTCTGTCCAGGGCCTGTGTGATGGCTGTCACGACCGCTATGCGCAGGAAGCACGTATGGGAATGTTTTTCCATAACCGACTTCGTTGGTGTTAACACCATCACCAACTCGTGCCCCGTACTTCACCGGATCGACGAGGATGCCGACGACGGCGCGTGAGGCGATGTCAACGACATCGTCGATAGGCCGCCGTCCTTGCGGGAATCCGGCAAGATCACCCGCCAGGAAGCCAAGACGCTTCTGGCTGCCTACTGGAGTAGGAGGGATACCAGTATTCAAGCGCAGCAGGTCAGCGACAGGACCCGCGTCGTTCGGACCGCACCCTGGACAAATCGGTGCCATGTACTGGACCAGTGGAAGCAGGTCGGTACGAGGCGCCGGCGGAATGGGAATATTAAGAATCGAAGAGTAGAGGTGCGCCAGCAACGGATCGAGGAAGAAGTTGGCGAACCGTCCATCTTTCTCCGGATCGGAGACACTAAACAGGTCCTTCGAGCCGGTTCCGATGATCAACTCATTAATCAGTGAATTGCCTTCACGGTTCACCTGTCGCCACGCGCCTCTGCTGTCCACTTGCCCATCGAGGCGGTGAATGGTGATCCGCTGGCGGTCTGTTTCTCCGTAAGTGCCGATCACTGCTTGCTTCTCGCCGGCGGTATGCAACTTGCCGTCCACCGTCAGCATTGTGATCGGAACTTCCAGCACGATCGAGTTGACGTTGAAGCCGGCCACTGCGTCTGGCGCATAGTTGTGAGTGTCGTCCGCGTCCACCGCAGGGTTTAGAATTCCTCCCACGCCCATACGAAAGTTGAAGGAATCAAAGGCCGCGCCAAGATCGATATAGAAAGGATCGTCGACCGTTCCAGCAAATACCCGGACACCATTGCCAAGTTCATAGACACCCTGGTGAAAGAGGTCCTGATACTTGGGCATGGTGAGCGGTCCGACATTAGACGGCACAGCAAACAGTGTTTTCCCATTAGTCAAGTCGGTAGGAACGCCGTTCTTGATCATGGTTACGCTATAGGTCTGCCGCAAGCTCAAGCCTTCGGAGCCGGGACCATCCAGGGCCGTGATAGGCGGAATTCCCCCAATTCCGCCGACGAAGCCGGTGAATACTCCCGGCTGCCGGATCTGAGTGTTGAAACGGAATTGGAAACTAATGTCAGTTTTTGCATCCTGGTTGTTGTCGACGTTCATGACATAACGAACGTTGGGATCGAAGGGAAAGTAGTTGGGTCCGTTCGAGGGCTCGAGGAATCCATCGACGTTGAGAATCATGGTGACGCGGTCGGGGTGATCGTAACTGATAAAGGCGTACCAGTCAGTCACATCCGCGCTGTGATCGAGTGCGGAGATTGGGGCCTCGCGGTGACTGGACGCAAACAGGCTGGCTGGAACCAGCACTATCAGCGCCATCGCGAAGGTCACGATTGCCTTCAGTCGCTTCATTGGAATTTCCTCTCAAGATTTAAGTTTGGTGGACGTTGCCATCGCGATATTGACGCTGCCGCACAGTGCCGCGCTCAGCGGTTACGATTGGATCCGTCTACGAACATAAGTACGCGGTAGCGCTGGAGTCGGATTTGTGGGATGTCAACTTTTTTGTGAGGCAATTCATCGTTTGAGGATTGTTCTCGCTATCAGCAATCCGATTGTCAGCTTGAGTCGTATATGAGCAAAAATCAGTGGTGGAGTTCCTGGGGGCGTAGATCTAACGCTCTGGGAGCATTCGCATCTTCTGATACCATGATGTGCGCGTGGCCACTTGGCGCTGTTTCGTGCACGAGCCAGCTTCGGACCTGCAATGAATCAAGTCCAGAAACGGTATCGTCAGAAGCTCGGGAAGCGCAATCCGCCCATGACTGCCCTACGTACTTAAAAAGGAAGAGTTAACCGACTTGTCTCGCGCTGCCACCAACGTGGTTTCGACTGACGCCATGCTGATGTCGGCGATTCGCTCCGGCGATGAGCAAGCCATGGCGCAGCTATATGAGCGCTACTCTTCGATCGTTTATTCGGTGGCACTGAGAGTTCTGGGCGATACTGGAGCGGCGGAGGACATTCTGCAGGAAGTTTTCATGCAACTCTGGCGTAGTCCAGATACGTTCGACGCGACTCGTGGAAGCCTCCCGGGTTGGCTGGCCGTGATCACGCGGAACCGGGCAATCGACTCGCTCCGCAAGCGACGGCCAGAGACGGACATCACGGATGTGATCGTATCCATCGAACCGGATCTTGTCGGCGGTGCCGAGTTGAGCCGCGCGCTCGAAAGAATTCGATGTGCCCTGGGAGGGATGCCTCCACCACAACGTTCGGCATTGGAAATGGCTTTCTTCGAAGGGCTCACTCATACCGAGATTGCGGAAAAAACCGGCCAGCCTCTTGGAACGATCAAGACCCGCATTCGCGCTGGTCTACTGACCTTGCGCAAAGCTTTCAACCCATGAGCGTGCACGAACAATTCGCGGATGATCTCTCGCCGTACGCGCTGGGAGCGCTACAAGGTGAGGAACGCCTGGCTGTGGAGAAGCACCTGCAAGACTGTCCGGACTGCAGGCACGACCTTGCGCAGTTGCAGGGAGATTTGGCGTTACTGGCTCTTTCGGCCAGTGGCCCAAAGCCCCCTTTGCGTTCCCGCGAGCGCCTCATGGCCGCAATCGCAAAGGAACCTCGGCGGACCCCGGTTCGGCTCGTGAAGCGGAAGACGTGGTGGACCGCGGTGGAATGGGCCACTGCGGCTGCAGCGGTCGCGGTGTTAGCGCTGTTGCTACGTCAGAACACGGATATGCGACAGAGCCTCGCAGCCCTCGAAGCTAATTCCACTGGACAACAAGAGCAGTTGCTTCAGGCGAAGGAACTCATTGCAACATTGACTTCCGCTGACGCCGTGCATTTCACGCTGGTCGCAGGCAAGATTCCTCCGCAACCGCAAGGCAAGGCGATCTACCTACGCGGGACCGGTACTCTGGTTTTTCTGGCCAGCAACATGCCAGAGCTCCCGCCGCAGAAGACCTATGAATTGTGGTTGATTCCGACAAGTGGCGCACCTATCCCAGCTGGTCTCTTCAGGCCTGATGCACATGGCAGCGCAGCGCTGATCAAGCCGCCACTTCCAACCGGGGTTGAGGCCAAAACCTTCGCAATTACAGTCGAGCCGGGCGCAGGCTCTGCCGCGCCCACATCAAGGCCGATTATGGTCGGGATCGGAGGCTAGGCACAGCCCGACATTGCTGGAGATTTCAGCCCCGTTTCTGCGGATCTCACCCTGTTAGGCCAATGCGGTGCACAAGGTCTTGGAAGCGCGAGTCGGAACGGAGAGGGTCGAAGCCCGGTCGCAGCAGAACACTTGGGTTAAATCGCTCATCGTAGCCTTTTTCGAGCCAAGTCAAGGCTTGATCCGTGTCTCCGAGCGATGCATAGATTGTGGCAATCTCCGACGCATTCGAATAACCGGGGATCGAGCGCTTCTTCAGGTCGCTTAGCAGCTTCACCGCTTCGGTCCTCTTGCCGGATGCGACATAGGCGCGAGCAAGATTAGCTACACATGTCGGGCTATCCCCAGAAAGCTGGACCGCTTTTTGCAGTTCTGCGATTGCTTCATCGTACATGTGTTTTTGGAGGTATGCTTGGGCGAGTTGATTATGCGCCAGAGCAAAATTAGGATCCATGTCGATCGTCTTGCGGCTCTGTCGTATGGACTCGTCATAAGAGTGCGCAAGGACAAGAATCTCCGCTAAATCAGCGTTAATGATAAGAGATAGCGGATCCAGGCTTTCCGCTTTTCTCATTTCCGCAATAGCTTCGTCATACCGACCCAACAGACTCAAGTGCCAGGCATACCAATGGTGAGCGGTTGCATAGCCTGGATTCAGTTCAATGGCCCGCCGGAATTCCGTTCCGGCGGAGTCAAAATCCCAGTCGAAGCCATCCAAGACGAATGCAAGCGAGTTGTGTGCCTCGCCGAGCGCGCTGTCCAATTCCAGAGCTTTAATCGCCGCCGCCTTCGCTTTGGGGAGTGCCTCCTTGGGGGTCATCGCTGCATACTGCCAGTCTCCCAACAAAGCATAAGTGTCGGCTAGGCCAGAATAAGCCTGGGCATATTTCGGGTCCTCTTCGATTGCCTGGTTGAAATAAGCCAAGGCGGCCTTCAAGCCATCCGCCGTTCGCTTATTCCAGAAGTAACGTCCTTTTAGATAGGACTCGTAAGCTTCCGGATTAACAACTTTTACGTTTTTCAGCGCTGCTTGTTCCTGCGGAGTCAAACTGATCCGAATTTGATCTGCAATGGCTCTAGCTACCGTGTTCTGGAGAGCCAACATATCACGCAACTCACCCTCATAGCTCTGGGACCATAAGTGCTTGTCCGTAGAAGCCTCAATCAACTGCGCCGTGATACGAACTCGGTCGCCGGAACGGAGCACGGTGCCTTCTACGACGGCGTCCACGTTCAGCTCACGAGCGATCTGCGGCAGAGGCTTGCGCGCTCCCTTGTAAACCATTACGGAGGTGCGGGAGATCACGCGCAAAGCGCTGATCTGCGCCAAGTCAGTGATCAACTCGTCCGTCATGCCGTCGGCGAAGTAATTCTGTGAAGCATCGGCAGAGAGGTTGTCCAGCGGAAGCACCGCCAGGGATCGGATGCCCGTGGGCGAGCGGCCGCGCGAACGATATAGCCAAACGGAGAGAATCGGCAAACTCAACACGAGCGACAGGGCGACGATGGTCCGACGCGTCGACCAGAGCCGGCGTTTGGGCGCAACGGAGAACCCGGCGCCTGGGAGCTTATGTTCGGGTTCCGTCGTCGGCAGATCTCCAGGCGCAGGTTCCGGCCTTTTTGAGCGGGAGTCTGCATCGACAACCGACACGCTCGCAATAAAGCGATAGCCCCGTTTGGGAAGAGTTTCAATGAATCGCGGATTCTCAGCCGAGTCCCCCAATGCACTCCGAAGCTTCGCGATTGCGATATTGACAGCTTGGTCGAAATCACCAAAACTTTCGTTCGCCCAGACGCGGCTGCGCAATTCCTCCCTCGTTACGACTTCCCCCGGACGCTCTAGCAATATCTCCAGAAGTTTCATCGGCTGCTGCTGGACTCTGACTTTCAAACCCGCTTTGCGCACCTCGCCCGACTGGAGTGAAACCTCATAGGTCCCGAATCGCACGACGGAGGTGTGCCGAGGTGGTTCCATAGGGCCTTCGGGCTTAGCACTGAAGTTTAGCACTTCGAGAACTGACTCTCGGGTTGAGGATATGCGCGGAGCTAACTCGTTAGCCAGCAATTATTTAACAGGAGACGAATTGGATATGTGAAAAAAATTCGCAGGCAATTGACGCCGGAAGTCTGGTACGTCAGATTGTGACGCAAGGCGCGGCAGCGACACTTCGAAAACTCGTGGCAGAGGATCGGGGAAACGCAAATGAGGAGTATTGGATCTGGACTACAAGAAATGGTCGGATTCGGGACTTCATCTTCACAGGACGATCGGGCCGCGCAAGCATTCGAAGAGTTGGCCATGCCCTTGTTCGATTCCCTTTACAACTTTGCGCGCTGGCTGGTGCAGAATTCGAACGATGCCGAGGATCTCGTACAAGAGAGTTATCTGAAGGCTCTACGCAGTTTTGCATCGTTTCAGCCGGGCACCAATTTCCGGGCATGGATGTTTCAAATCCTGAGGAACACCTTTCTAAGTTCCCGCTCGACACTCGATCGACGCATGACTGTTGCGGTGGACTCGGAGGAAGATTTCCCTGTCTTGCCCGCAACTTCTGCGACTCCTGAGTCGCTGTTGATCGAGCGTTTTAGCAACGATGCAGTCCGATGCGCAATCGAGCAGCTACCAGTCATCTTTCGCGAAGTCATTTTGCTGTGTGATGTCGAAGACGCGTCTTACCGGGAGATCGCGGAAATATTGTCGATCCCGATGGGAACCGTTATGTCACGTCTGGCGAGAGCCCGGAAGGCAGTTCGCGATTCACTCTGTAGCACTGCTGGTGGACCGATATCGAGCCACTTCTCTCATCAGAGCGAGAGGCAGGCTCCTTTGTAGATTGTAGTTGACTGTCCCTCCGTTGACGCATCCATCACCCGGTTATGCGGCTTGCACTCTCGCCAACAGCCATTCCTTCGGCACGGACTGAAAAATCAGTCCATCTTCAGGGACGGAGAAGTCGGTTCCGCAGCGCGGACACGTGAACTCACACCACGATTTTGTATTGTCGCGTCCCGTGCGATCTGGTGGCCTGTAGCAAGTCACTAATGCACCGCAGTCGGGAACTGGGCAAATCGACCCGGCCGCGACCACCTCATCTCGCTCATCCCAGTCATCCGGCATCGGGCGTGCCTCCGCGTTGCGTACTTTCTCTGTTGCTAAGAACGCACGACCGAACAAAATATTCCCGATATTCCCTCTATAGCTGTGACTCCTACAAAATGGAGCGCCGTCGGAGACCGCTATTCGCTGCGAGAGAATTCCCGGACGACTACAGCGTACCGGATGAAAACCGTACTCTCGGGCGGTATGCCGCTAAGGCCGAATCATCTTTTGCCAACACAAACACCGCGCTTTCAGGGGAATAAAAGATCAACACTTTGGTTATCTCCAGTGAGCGGCAACGTGATTTTCAAGCAAAGGAATTCAATGTGAACAGGCTGAAGATGATGTTGATAGGACTCACGATCTTGTCCGCAGCATCGGCAAGGGCAGTTGCGCAAGTAGCTAAAGATGCGGGGACGCCGACGCGAGGGGCACATGAAATTCAGGTGACGCTCAGGAAGTACGAATTTAGTCCTGGCTCGCTGCGCGTTAGGAAAGGCGAGCAGGTCAAGCTAGTCATGGCCGCCGCGGACCATGATCACGGATTCAAGCTAGCCGACTTTAACATCAATCAGAAAATCCCCAAGGGAACGACGGTTGTCGTCGAATTCACCGCTGACAAGGCTGGCACTTTCCAATTTCGTTGCTCGAACGTCTGTGGCTTCGGCCATAGAAATATGAAAGGAACACTGGTAGTAGAGGAGTGAGCGAAAACTATCTCATCCGCGGCTCAGCAAAAGAGTCCACAGCGGAGAGGGTGTATCAGGACACACCGTCCGTTCCATTTGCAACAAACGTCGGGTACGTTGTCGCGAATTTGCTTAGTTGGATAGATAACCACAACACGAGGCCAAGACAATAACTGGAAAATGATGCACCTCAGGGTTCACGCAAGAAAATCAAATATAAGGAAACAGACAAATGACGAAGAAAAATGTGTGGATTGCAGGTGTGGCAATGCCGGTGATGATTGCGATGCTGCTGCTGTTCGCGGGATCATCGCGCGTCACAGCAAGCACCCAGCCCTCGGCGACAAACGTGGCTGTAAAAATCGATAATTTCGTTTTTGGGCCGCAGGCGATCACGGTACCCGTCGGAACAACAGTTACCTGGACAAACAGTGATGACATTCCTCATACGGCCGTGAGCACCGACGGCACATTCAAGTCCAAGGTGATGGACACGGACGAAAAGTTCTCTTACACGTTCACCAAGGCAGGGACGTATTCCTACTACTGCTCGGTCCATCCGAAAATGACCGGCCAGGTCGTGGTGAAGTGACTGGCGACTTCCTCCATTTTGCAGCGCGACTGTTATCCGAGCCTTTTTGTTCGCCGTCATTCCTGACTCCACACGCGTAGGCCAGAACGGAACAGTAAAAGAAACGCTTCGCGTGCGATCTCACTTTGTTCTGGAGCCTATTTTGATAAGGCTACTTCGCTGCGGCTTTGTGGGGGCGGCTGCATTTTTATTTGTCGCGCGCGTTTGTGCGCAGTCGTCTACCGTGGAAACACAGGAGGCGAATCCTGGTCGTCCCACGGTTTCAACTCCCGCAACATTGACCCCGGTGGGCTACCTGCAATTTGAGAACGGCGGACTCTATGCCGAGACCTCACCTGAGTTCACAACGCTATTTGGCATTAACCAGGTCACCAAGCTCACTGTTGCATCCCGCCTTCAGTTGCTGGCCCTGTCGGAGCCACTTGCGCAAGCAAGTGGAGCTACCGGCGATGCTCTCTCAGGCAGTCGCCCGGGCGAGGTCTTCGCCGGATTTCAGGCAGTCGTATTGCCCGGGGAGGGGCACAAACCTACCGTAAGCCTCAGCTACATTCGCCGTCTCTACGCGAGTCCCGCGCCGGAAATCGACATCGGTACGTTCAGGAATAGTGCGTTGATCCTGCTGAGTGACGACCTCGCAGGTTTCCACTTCGACATCAACGGCATTTTTTCCGAACAGACCAAAGGCATAATACGCCGAGGACAATTCGGCCAGACCCTCTCGATTTCACACCCACTGGGACGGCTGACGGTCGCAGGCGAACTCTGGCATTTCACACAGCCACTCACCAGCAGAAACGCAGTCGGGAATTTGTGGGCCGTCTCCTATCCGGTCAAAAACAATCTTGTCCTGGATGCCGGTTTCGATCATGGCCTCACCCCTTCTTCGACGCAGTGGGAAGGGTTCGCGGGCTTCACGTATCTTTTGCCTCACCGATTGTGGGGATTCCACGATCCAAAATAAATGTGACGCGCGAGCAGCTGTCTCTTCCGCGCTTGCAATGGTTCGAGAGACACCTAGGGAATAAAATCGCGCGAGCACCGTTATCAATAGTGACATTCAGAGCATTTTAACAAGGACAAATCATGAAACCATCGTATTTCACATCCGTACTTAGTCTGACTTTCTTGCTCGGGTTTGGCGGAAGCGCCCACGCTGCGCGGAACAACAAACATTCGGTCGAGATTTTTGATTCCGTGCAAATCGGCGGTACAACACTGAAACCTGGCAACTACAAAGTGGATTGGCAAGGGACCGGCCCTGCGGTACAAGTGAGTTTCCAGCAGAACGGGAAGACTGTGGTCACGTCGCCAGGAACGTTGAAGACGAATGACGATCAAGTCACACAGGACGCCATCGTGACCGAAGCAACAGGCGCGGGTACGTCAACGCTGAAAGAGATCGATTTCGGTCATCAAAAAGAGGCGCTAGTTTTTGGCCAGAACCCAGGCGGTATGTAGGGTGCTGCATCGCAGTTTGGACGTAGATCTACAACTGCGCTTCATTTTGAGGAGCTAGGAACTGCGTTCGGAGAGTTGGAATCTTTCAGAACGCAGGCCCTATCGCAATCTCTGCACCTATTCCTTGAATACACGAGCGTCAGGCACATGCGACTGGGAGATGGAGGGAACGTGCGAATGGTAGAAAGTATTGTCGAGTTGCTGTTCGGGCTTTTTTGGGGTGCTCTGATTTTACTCGTCGGTTCTTCCATCGTTGGTTCGATTGTTGCGGCTCTACGAGGGGTCAGACATGAAAGCGACTATGTGCGCCAGGACGCGAAGCAGGTCTTCGGCGTCGTGGCTGAAGTGACCGTCTCGGAAGACCGCCACCACGATATCGCCTACGGAAGCCAAACTTTCCCAGCAAATTTGCTACGGTAGAAGAAGAGTGCAAGACCCGGAGAGCGTTATGCAACGTTGTGCTGGAAGGACGCGATCCCAAGGACCTGAAACGAAGACCACATCAGACACGATTCTAGGGGGGCCACGAGGGCAACCCAGTCCTTCAAGCGGTGATTAGGTGGCCTGCCCGTTCTTCTCTAGATTTCTCTCTTACAGACAGGGGGCAGTTCTCTTTCGGGCGTTTGCGATATCTCACGAGTCTGTCACAAACCAAAACGCATCCCCGTTCTGAAATAAATCGTGGCGCGGCGCCCCTGCTCTGCATCATGGCCTACGGCATGAGTCAGAGGCTTGTCGGTTTGTGGATAGCAGGTCATCTGCCCGCGCACCTGGTTCTACACATTGTGCTTGTACTCGTCCTCGTGCCCTTGCTTCTGTTGAAAATATTGATCGCACGCCGCTACAAGCATAGCCATTCGTCGCTGAAGACACTTGGACTGACGATTTTCGTAATCTCGTTCGTGCTTGTGTCGATCCCGACGTTTTCGGAACTTCTTCTTCGGTGCGAGTGGAA
>Ga0210403_10002838_pt1 | contig 15418 bp, 11 predicted proteins | sample IncBWC19MmetaG_FD_150863 | JGI IMG/M metagenome (GOLD analysis project Ga0210403, IMG submission 150863) | Forest soil microbial communities from Barre Woods Harvard Forest LTER site, Petersham, Massachusetts, United States - Inc-BW-C-19-M | ecosystem: Environmental > Terrestrial > Soil >... | reverse complement strand
GATCGCGCTTTTGTCACCGCCATGCAGCGCGCGCGTCAATTCGGGGATCAGCACCGTGCCCATGGCAACACCGACAATGCCGAGCGGCAGCTCGATCAGGCGGTTGGCGAAATAGAGCCAGGATACCGCCGAGGGCAAGCTCGATGCGATGATCGCGCCCGCGACGATCAGGAGCTGCGGCGCGGAGCTCGCGACCATGCCGGGGATGGCGCGGGTGAGAAAGCCGCGCATTTCGGCGTCGAAGCTGACGCGTAGCGGCGTGGCCATGCGTTCGCCACGGCGCAGCGCCAGGATCAGCAATTGCAGGAAGCCCGCGATACCGACCGTCGCGGCAAGCGCCGGCGCGACAAAATTCGCGTCGCGATGCGCGAAGATGAACACGATCATCACGGCGATCAGCGCAATGTTGAACAGCAGCGGCGAGAAGGCGGTGAGGAAAAAGCGGCCCTGCGCGGCCGCGAGTGCCAGCAGCACGGTCGCGGGGCCGGCGAAGGCGAGATAGGGCAGCATCAATCGGGCATCATTGACCGCAAGCCGCAAAGTCTCCTGTCCGGCAAATCCCGGTGCGAACAGGGTGATCACCGGCGGCATCAGCAAGCCGATCAGCACGGTTGCAGCGATCAGCGCCGCGCTGATCGTGCCGAGGACGCGCCCGGCGAAGGCGGCGGCCGCTACCGTTCCGCCACCTTCGCGCAGCCGCAGCCAGGCCGGCACCAGCGCCGCATTCAGCGCGCCCTCGGACAACAGCCGCCGCGCGACATTGACGAGCTGAAACGCTACCAGGAACGCGTCCGCAATTGCGCCGGTGCCGAGCAGGGCGGCGATCATGGAATCGCGCAAAAAGCCCAATAGCCGCGAGGCCAGCGTGCCCGAGGAGACCGTGAGGAAGGAGCGGATCATTGGGCTTCTATAGCAGCGTTGCCTGTGATAGGCCGCGATGGCGGCGATGGTGCCAACAGGGTTTTATGAATGGCTGACGCAAAATACGACGTTCTCGGCATCGGCAACGCGATTTTCGACGTGCTGGTTAAGACCGACGAAAAATTCCTTAAGCTCCACGGCATGACCAAGGGCGGCATGGCGCTGATCGATGAAGCCCGCGCGGCTACGATCTATCGCGACATGGGGCCGGCCACCACCATGTCCGGCGGCTCCGCCGCCAATACCATCGTCGGGGTCGCGAGCTTCGGCGCCCGCGCCGCCTATGTCGGCAAGGTCAAGCAGGACGAGGTCGGCAAGCTCTACAGCCACGATATTCGCGCTGCCGGCGTCGCCTTCGAGACCAGGCCGGCCGCGGATGGTCCGGCCACCGGCTGCTCCTACATCCTGGTGACGGGTGACGGCGAGCGCACAATGAACACCTATCTCGGCGCGGCGCAGAACCTGGTGCCGGCCGACATCGATGCCGCCGAAATCTCGGCGGCGAAGATCGTCTATCTCGAAGGCTATCTCTGGGATCCGAAGGACGCCAAGGACGCCTTTGTGAAGGCGGCTACAATTGCGCATGGCGCCGGCCGGCAGGTCGCGCTGACATTGTCGGATGCGTTCTGCGTCGACCGCTATCGCGACGAGTTCGTCGACCTGATGCGCAAGGGCACGGTCGATCTCGTGTTCGCCAACGAGGCCGAGCTGCATTCGCTGTACCAGACCGCCGACTTCGACACCGCGCTCAAGGAGCTGCGCAAGGACGTCAAGCTCGGCGTCGTCACCCGCAGCGAGAACGGCTGCGTGGTGGTGTCGAAGGACGGCGTCGTCGCGGTGCCCGCTTCGCCGATCAAGGAGCTGGTCGACACCACAGGCGCCGGCGATCTTTTCGCCGCCGGCTTCCTGTTCGGCCTGGTGCGCGATGCCGGCTATGAAAATGCCGGCCGGCTCGGGGCGCTGGCCGCGGCCGAAGTCATCCAGCATATCGGCGCGCGGCCGCAGGTTTCGCTGAAGGAGCTTGCGAAGAAGGCGGGATTGCCGGTGTAGCGTCTCTAACCTCTCCCGCTTGCGGGGGAGGTCGCATCGCATCGAAAGATGCGATGCGGGTGGGGGCTATCTCCCCGCAAACAGTGCGACTCGTGGCGACACCCCACCCCGGCCCTCCCCCGCACGCGGGAGAGGGAGCATACCTCCTTCGCGGTTGGACTGGGCTCATTGCGCTTCACCTCAAGCCGTCTTCGCCGCCTTCAACCCAAGCCGTGACTCGACCGTCTCGCGCATCAAAAACTTCTGGATCTTGCCGGTCACCGTCATCGGGAATTCGTCGACGAACTCCACGTAGCGCGGGATCTTGTTGTGCGCGATCTGGCCCTGGCAGAAGGCGCGCACCTCGTCGGCGGTGAGCGTTTCGCCGGCGCGGATCCTGACCCAGGCGCAGAGCTCCTCGCCATAGTGGTCGTCGGCGACGCCAAACACCTGCACGTCCTGGATCTTGGGATGGCGATACAGAAACTCCTCGATCTCGCGCGGGTAGAGGTTCTCGCCGCCGCGGATCACCATGTCCTTGATACGGCCGACGATGTTGCAATAGCCATGTTCGTCGATCACGGCGAGGTCGCCGGTATGCATCCAGCCGTTCTGATCGAGCACGTCGGCTGTCTTCTCGCGCTCGTCCCAATAGCCGAGCATGATGCTGTAGCCGCGGGTACAAAGCTCGCCACGCTGGCCGCGCGGCACGATCCTGCCCTCGAGATCGACGATCTTGACCTCGACATGCGGATGGATGCGGCCGACCGTCGACACCCGCCGCTCCAGCGGATCGTCGGTCGCGCTCTGGAAGCTGACCGGACTCGTCTCGGTCATGCCGTAGGCGATCGTCACCTCGCGCATGTTCATCTCGTTGTTGACGCGCTTCATCACCTCGATCGGGCAGGGCGCGCCGGCCATGATGCCGGTGCGCAGCGATTTCAGATCGAAGCGGGCAAACTCCGCATGATCGAGCTCGGCGATGAACATGGTCGGTACGCCGTAGACCGTCGTGCATTTCTCCCGCTCGATGGTCTTCAGCGTCGCCAAGGGATCAAAGCCTTCGCCGGGATAAACCATGGTTGCGCCCAGCGTGACGGAAGCAAGATTGCCCATCACCATGCCGAAGCAATGATAGAGCGGCACCGGGATGCAGATGCGGTCCTGCTCGGTGAGCCGCATGGCGCGGCCGACGAAATAGCCGTTGTTGAGGATGTTGTGGTGGGTCAGCGTCACCCCTTTCGGCGAACCTGTCGTGCCGCTGGTGAACTGAATGTTCACGGCGTCGTCGAATTGCAGGCTCTCGCCGAGCGCTGCGATCTGCTCGCGATGCCGCTCGCCACCCATGCCCGCGACTTCATTGAAAGGAATCGTGCCGGGGCAGAGCGGTCCGCCGATCTGGATCACCGCGCGCAATTGCGGCAGCTTCGCCGCACGCAGATGGCCGGGCTCGGCGCTCGCAAGCTCAGGCAGCAGCGTGTTCAGCATTTCCATGTAGTTGCTGGTCTTGAACGCGGTCGCCGTGACGATCGCCGCGCAGCCGACCTTGCCAAGCGCGAATTCGAGCTCGCTCAGGCGATAGGCGGGATTGATGGTGACCAGGATCAGTCCCGCTTTTGCGGCGGCGAATTGGGTCAGCGTCCATTCGGGGCGGTTCAGCGACCAGATGCCGATCCGCTCGCCGCGCTGCAGGCCGAGTGCGAGAAAGCCGGCCGCCAGCGCATCGACACGTTCGGCAAATTCCTTCCAGGTCCAGCGCACGTCATGGCTGGGCGACACCAACGCTTCGCGGTCGCCCCAGCGCTGAACCGCCTTGTCGAGGGCGCGGCCGATGGTTTCGCCGAGCAGCGGCGCGTCGGAAATGCCGGAGACATAGCTGTCTGCTTTGTCGGCCACTTGCTCCTCCCTCACGTCACGGCAATTTGCGCGTTTGCCGTTATCTTAGTTCGTTGGTGCCGGCCGCACAGGCCCAACTTACGGGGGAACAAAAAATAACCCTCCCCCGAGCGGGGGAGGGAACAACATGTGATGAATGCTTGTAGGGTATTACGCTGCCTTCTGGCCGCTGCCGGCGCCCAGCCCGGCATAGACGCCGCGCTCGAAGCCCGCAAACGCCTCCAGGCACTTGCCGTCCGCGAACGGCAGCAGCTGCATCAGGATCACGCCGCAGACGTCGCGCGACGGATCGATCCAGAAATAGGTGTTGGCGAGGCCGGCCCAGGCGAGGCTGCCGGGGCTGCGGCCTTCCGGCGTCTTCGCGGTGTTGATAAGGAAGCTGAGCCCCCATTTCTTCACCTGGTCCGGATAGAGGTCGACGTCGTTGGTGTAGATCGGCGCGGCCGTTGTCATCTTGGTGACGTTGAGATCGCCGATGTGGTTCTGGCCCATCATAGCTATGGTCTCGGCCTTCAGCACCTGGTTGCCGTTGCCCTTACCCTTGTTCAGGATCATCTGGCAGAATTTGATGTAATCGGCCGCGGTCGAGTAGAGGCCGCCGCCGCCCATGTGAAATTCCGGATTCTGCTCCAGCTCGAACGGCATCGGCGCGAGCGATCCATCCTCGCCGCGTATATGCATGCCGACCAAGCGCTTGCGCTGCTGTTCGGTGAGCTTGAAGCTGGTCTCGTTCATGCCGAGTGGCGCGAACAGATGGTCGCGCAGATATGCGTCCAGCTTCTTGCCGCTTACGGCCTCTACGGCTTTGCCGACGAAGTCGATATTGGTGCCGTATTCCCAGCGCGTGCCGGGGTCGCTTGCGATCGGCGTCCTCAGCGCGGCGTTTTGACAGGTGATGATGCCCGGCGTTCCAGTCTTCTCCAGATATTTGCCCATGTCGCCGTTCCACATGTCGTAGCAGAAGCCGGCCGTGTGGGTCATGAGCTGGCGCAGCGTGATCGGCTTTTTCGCCGGCCGCAGTTTGGGCTCGCCCTTCGCATCGAAACCTTCGAGCACCTGGGGCGCGGCGAGATCGGGCAGCAGCTTGCCGATCGGCTCGTCCAGCGAAAGCTTGCCCTGCTCGACCAGCTGCATCGCGCCGGCTGACGTCACCGCCTTGGTCATCGAGGCGATCCAGAACACGCTGTCCGCGGTCATGGCATCCTCTTTTCCGAGGTCGCGCTTGCCGAACGCGCCCTGGTAAATCACCTCTTTGCCGTTCGCGGCCATCGCGACCACGCCGGGGATTTCTTTCGCGTCGGCTTTTTGACGCAGAACCTGATCGATCTGGGTCTTGCTTTGCATGGGTCTCCTCCCGTTTGTATTGCTGGAAGCGAGCGCGATCTTCCTCCCGCTCGTTCGGTCCGGCAAGCGCGCATCGGGTCACGCGGCGTCCCGACCGCGTGATGTCGGAAGGAGATTGGTTACAAATGTCGCGAAACCGATACAGAACTGCCACACTTGCCATAATTTGCGTGGGGATTTCGTACCCTGCCGATGACCCCCGGCCGCATCGGCGATATGCTCCGCTGGCGGTTGTCGCGTGAGACGAATTCGGCTGTAAAGCGTTCAGAGCACTGCGGAATCTGCAGTGCAGACCCAATTTTTTGATTCAAATATTTGCGCCAGAAGGCCGCGAGGGCTTAAAAAATGATCTCGACCTGGAGTGAATGGAAGCGTTACCCCCGCGCCGGGCGTGGGGAGAATATCGAGGCGCCAATCTCGCCCGGCATCTATGAAGTTCGCATTGCCACGACGGGTGCGCTGCACTCGTTCGGCGCGGTCGACAACGTGGCGCAGGCGCTGTCGCTGCTCCCCGTCAGTCCGAAATCCTGGTTCGGCCGCCGCGATGCCGCAGGAACACCGGACCTCGAATATCGGACTTGCGCCACCTCGTCGAAGGCGGACGCCAAGGCCGCGGCGGAGCGCATGATCGGCCGGCGCGAAACCTATATGAGCGGCGCGGCCTGATCAGGCCTCGCCACCTCCCAAAATTGCTTGAAGCAGCTGCGCGTTGGCGCCCGATGTATTGCGGGTGGTTTGAGCCTATATTCGGCCCAACACCTACAACATCCGAGGAGCAACGCCATGACCCCGACCGCTGCCGCACGCGCTTCGCAACCTTCCGCCCATTCGCTTCGCGACCGTCTAAAGGACGCCTCGCTGCTGCGCGAGCGCTGCTACATCGACGGCGCCTGGGTCGGCACGCCGTCGCGGCCGGTGACCAATCCGGTCAATGGCGTGGAGCTCGCCAAGGTCCCGGTGATGAGCACGGCGGAAACCACGCAGGCGGTTGAAGCCGCCGAACGGGCGTTCCCGGCCTGGGCGAAACTCACCGCGAAACAGCGCTCCAATACCTTACGCAAATGGTTCGAGCTGATCGCCGCCAACCGCGAGGATCTGGCGCTGATCCTCACCTCCGAGCAGGGCAAGCCGCTTTCGGAAGCGCTCGGCGAGATCGATATTGGCGGCGCCTATGTCGAGTTCTTTGCCGAGGAAGCCCGTCGCGTCTATGGCGAAACCATTCCGACCCAGCGCGCCGATGCGCGGCTGCTCGCCATCAAGCAGCCGATCGGTGTCTGCGGCGCGATCACGCCGTGGAATTTCCCGTGCTCGATGATCACCCGCAAGGTTTCGCCGGCGCTCGCGGCCGGCTGCACCGTGGTGCTGAAGCCCGCCAATGAGACGCCGCTCACGGCACTGGCGCTGGTCGCGCTCGCGGAGAAGGCCGGCGTACCGAAGGGTGTGTTCAACATCCTCACCGGCAATTCGTCCGCAATCGGCAAGGTGCTGTGCGAGCATCCGGCTGTGCGCTTTGTCGGCTTCACCGGTTCGACCGAGGTCGGCAAGATCCTCTATCAGCAGGCCTCTGTCGGCGTGAAGAAGCTCGGGCTCGAGCTCGGCGGCAACGCGCCCTTCGTGGTGTTCGACGATGCCGACATCGACGCCGCCGTCGACGGCGCGATCGTCTCGAAGTATCGCAACATGGGCCAAACCTGCGTCTGCGCCAACCGCCTCTATGCCCAGGACAAGATCTACGACGAGTTCGTTGACAAGCTCTCGAAGAAGGTCGCCGCGATGAAGATCGGCGATGGCACCGAGCAGGGCGTCGTGCAGGGGCCGCTGATCAACATGGATGCCGTGCTGAAGATCGAAAAGCACATCGAGGACGCGGTCAAAGGCGGCGCCAAGATCATTACCGGCGGCAAGCGCCACGCCCTTGGCGGCTCCTTCTTCGAGCCCACCGTGCTCGCCAATGTGAGGCCGGACGCGCTGGTCGCACATGAAGAGACCTTCGGGCCGCTCGCGCCGGTGTTTCGCTTCAAGGACGAGGCCGAGGTGATCACGATGTGCAACAACTCGCCGTTCGGCCTCGCTTCCTATTTTTATTCGCGCGATCTCGGCCGCGTCTGGCGCGTGGCGGAAGCCCTGGAATCCGGCATGGTCGGCGTCAACACCGGCCTGATCACCACCGAAGTGGCTCCCTTCGGCGGCGTGAAGGAAAGCGGCCTCGGCCGTGAAGGCTCGCATCACGGCATGGAAGAATATGTCGAGATCAAATACGTGATGATGGCGGGGATCTAGCCACATTCTCACCTGTCGTCCCGGACAAGCGAGCGAACAGCGAGCGCGATCCGGGACCCATAACCACAGGGTTCAGTTTGGCGAAGACTTGGGGTGACAACTCGCCATAACCACGGACGCCTGTGGCCATGGGTCCCGCCTTCGCCGGGACGACGAGATTTAAAGACCGTCCATAAACTCCCTCAGCCGCGGCGCCCATTTATGCGCGTCGCGGCCGGAGGCCGAGTGGCCGTAGTCGCTGTCGAGCAGGAAATAATCGGCATCGACGCCGGCCGCTTTCAGCGCCGGCATCACCTGCTGCTCCAGCTCCGGCGGAAACAGCTTGTCGGTGCGCGACAGGATGTAGAGCACCTTGGCCTTGATCCTGCCGAGCTCGCCGGTGACGTCGAAGCTGCGCAGCGCTTTCGCCAGGATGAGCAGCGAATTGGCGTCAAAGCCTTCGGCCCACTTTGTCGCTTCCTCACGGATCGCTTTTTCGATCTCGTCGGGGTCGGAGAGCGTATCGCGCAGCCGCGTCTCGATGCCGTAGGTCTTCAAGGTCGCGATGCGGATCTGGATCATGCTCTCCAGCACGCCGCCCACGTCGTAGTAGTCGCCGCCGTTCCAATTCGGATTTTGCGACAGGGTCGCAACGAGCCGCGCGACATTGCCTTCGGAGCGCTCGCGCGGCACCCGTGGCGAGGTCACGACCGGCGCGATGCCCCTCATCGCATCGGGGTAATCGACCGCCCATTGGAAGGCCTGGAAGCCGCCATAGGACGGCCCCACGATGGCGACCAGCTTCTTGATGCCGAGGCTGTCGAGCAGCAGGCGCTGGGTGGCGACAATATCGCGCACGGTAATATCAGGGAAGTCCGGCCCATAGCGCTTGCCCGTCTTGGGATTGACGCTCGTCGCATTGGTCGAGCCGTAAGACGAACCCAGCATGTTCGGGCAGATCGCGAAGAAGCGGTTGGTGTCGACGGCCTGGCCGGGGCCGACCAGCGCGTTCCAGCTGCCTTCGCCGGTCGATCCGCCGGGATCGATCATCTGCGGGCCGCTGGTGTTGCCATGGGTGATCAGCACCGCGTTGTCGCGCGCGGGCGAGAGCGTGCCCAGCGTCCGGTAGGCGATGCTCACCTCCGGCAGCACGAATCCGCTTTGGAGGCGGAAATCCGCCATCGCGAAATTCTTCACCTGAGAATCTCCCGCCATCGTCGCCTCCCGGAAATGCGTCATTATTTGCGCCGCATTTTGCGGGCGGCCGCTACCGGCGCAATACCCCGATCATGCGGTTGGCGAAGGCGAGGCGCTCGGCCATGACCGAGACGAAATAGGTGAGGAGCTTTTGGCCGAGCATCGGCTTCTGGCGCTTGAGCGCTTCGAATTGGGGCCGGCTCAGGACATAGAGGACGCTTTCGAGCTCGGCCTGGATGGTGGCACTGCGCGGCGCGTTCAACACCAGCCCCATTTCGCCGATCGTGGTGTAGCGGCCGAGGCTGCGCACCCGCGAGGTCCCGCCGTGATCGTGGGTGATCATCACGCCGACCCGGCCATCGAGGACGAAATGCATGGAGGAGGCCACCTCGCCGGTGCGGACGATGATGTCGCCAGCTTCCACTTCGAGCCGTTCGCAGCAGTGGATCAATTCCACCGCATCCTCCTCGCTGCCGAGGAATTGGGCGAACCAGCCGCGCAGATCCGCCTCCTCGTGGGTGCGATCCTGGTGCTGGGCGATGATCTCGTTCTCGCACCATTCGAGCGCGTGATCGAGCTCGGGCACGATCGAGACGTCGCTCGAAATGAAATCGCTCGAACGCAGCGCCTTCTCGGTCGCAGCAGGCAGATGCACCAGCACGAGCTTGATGCCGCGCTCGGTCGTCGCACGCTTGATCTGCGCAAAGCTGTAGGCGGCCGAGGAATCGACGCCGGTCACGAGCTTGAAGTCGAACAGCAGGAAGCGGCATTCCGGATGCTCGGCGAGCAGCGCCTTGACATGCTGGTAGAGCCTGTTGGCCGAGCCGAAGAACAGATAGCTCTGCAGATTGAGGCCCTGGATCTTCCCGCCATGCGCCGACAGCAGCGCCTGCTCGTCGCGCGAGCGATCGAGCGAGCTGCGATACTCCGCGCCACTGAAGCCGAACTTGATGGAATCGATGCGGGAGGCGCTGAGTGCAAAGGTGGTGCAGCCGATCACGACGCCGATCAGGACGCCGGCGATGAAACCCCATTGCAGGATGATCAGGATGATCGCAAGCAGCGACAGATATTCGAGCAGCGAAAGCCTGCGCCGTGACTGCACCGTCCACCGGTAAAGCGTGTCCGCCCCGAGATAGATCAGGAGGCCGCCGAGCACGAATTTCGGCATGAAGCCGAGGAGGGCAGGCGCGAACAGCAGCATCGAGACCGAGATCGCCGCCGCGGTCAGGCCCGAGAGGCGGCCGCTGCCGCCGGCGGAGAAGTTGAGCACGGTGCGGCTGACCGAGATGCAGCCGGGATAGCCGCCGAAGATGCCGGCCAGCATGTTGGCAACACCTGTGGTGTTGAGCTCGCGCTCGAGATCGGCCTCGCGGCCTGCGGCGACCTCGATGCCGGCGGTGTTGAACAGCGTGCTGGAGGCGGTGACAAAGATCACCGCGATCAGGTTGCCGGCGAGATCGGGCAGCTCGGCCCAGGGATAGTGTTCGAGCTCCTGCGCGCTCCAGGGAAAGAGCAACGAAGCCTGCGGCGGCGGCTGGAAGGTCCAGCCCAGCGCCTGCGCGTCCGCGGCGGAGATGCCGGCCAGGCGAAACGCCACATGCGCGGCGAGCGTGCCGATGATCAGGATCGCCGGCAGCCCGAATGGCGTGCGGGAGCGATGCCAGGTGAGATACAGCACCAGCGCCATCGCGCAGGCGGCCGTGAGCTCGTAGCCAGTCATCACATTGGCGAACTGGTCGAGTGTCGCGAACTGCAGTCTGAGGCCGGTGATCACCCTGATGGCGCCGAGCAGAATCAGGCAGCCGGTGGCGCCGAGGAATCCGCCGACCACGGGGTAGGGCACATAGCGGATCGCGCGGCCCAACCGCGTCATCCCGAAGCAGCAGAGCGCGATCCCGGTCGCGATGCTCGCAAGGCCGAAGGTGATGACTACGGGCCCGATCACCGGCGCCGATGGATCGATCGCCTCCAGGCGTTCGACCAGCGACGACGCCAGGATGCCCGTCATTGCCGCGGTCGAAGTCTCCGGCGCGGCGATCGCAAACGGGAAAGAACTGCGGAGCGCGATCACGGTGCCGAGAATGGCCGACGAGATGAACGTGGTCGCGACGCCGTAGGACAGGTACGGCGACAGGGGCCCGGTGAAGATCAGGAGCGCATAGGACAAGCCGAAGGTGGCCGTCAGCACGCTGGCGGCAGCGCCGCCGAGAATGTCATTGAGGGTGGTACGAAAATTCGAACTGGTATGAATAGATAAATCAGTCACGTCTCAAATTCCCCGCCGCATGTCGTAGACGACTGCGGCGCGGGCGGAAACAACATTTTTGTGACAGCGTGAAAAGCGTTGTCCGCGGAAGGGAACCGGGTGGGGCTAGCCGGTCGAGCCGCCCTCGAAGGCGCCGTGGCGGCCGGCGCCGGAGGCAAAGCGCGTCGCGCCCAACAGCGTCTCGCCGGAGGCAATTACCTCCAGCCCGCCGCGCATCTCGGCCGCGATCGCCTCTTCCTCCGACAGGTCCCATTGCCGCAGCGCCGACAGCCGGTCGGCGCGCAGGCAAGTCTGCGGAAACCGCGCGATGTCTTTTGCCAGCGCAATCGCGTGCGCGCGGGTCTCACCCTTCGGCACCAGGCGGTTGGCGAGCCCCATGTGCAGCGCCTCCGGCCCACCCACGGGGCGGCCGGTCAGGATCAGGTCGATCGCCTGCGAATGACCGATCAGCCGCGGCAGACGGATGGTACCGAGATCGATCAAGGGCACGCCGAAGCGGCGGCAGAAGATGCCGAAGGTCGCGTCCTCCGCGACCACGCGCAGGTCGGCCCAGAGGGCCAGTTCCATGCCTCCCGCGACCGCAAAGCCCTCGACCGCCGCGACGACAGGCTTTGACAGCCGCAGCCGGCTCGGGCCCATCGGCGCGATCGTATTGTGTCCGCCGACCTCGCGCTTCTTCTCGCGATCACCCTTGGCGACCGCTTTCAGGTCCGCGCCGGCGCAAAAATAGCCGCCGGTGCCGGTGAAGACGGCGACGGAAGCCTCCTTGTCGGCATCGAAGGCGAGAAACGCGTCATACAGCTTTCGCGCGGTCGCGCCGTCGACCGCGTTGCGGCAGTGCGGGCGGTTGATGGAGACGATGGTGACAGGACCATTGCGTTCGACGAGCACGGCATCGGGTTCGGACATCTGGCGCTCTCCCTACGGTGTCTATTCGCCGTCATCGCTTCGCTTCGCTCGCAATGACGGCAGTTATATTTTCAACTCACGTCCCGTCACGCGACGATAAGCTTCAAGATACCGCTTGCTGGTCGCGTCCACCACGCTGTCAGGCAGCGGCGGTGCGGGCGCGTCGCCATTCCAGCGCCCCGCGCGACGTTCGGCGTCGAGATAATCGCGCAACGGCTGCTTATCAAAACTCGGCTGCGGCTGGCCGGGCCTGTAGGCATCGACTGCCCAGAAGCGCGATGAATCCGGCGTCATCACCTCGTCGATCAGGATGATCTGCCCATTTTTGTCGCGGCCGAATTCGAATTTGGTGTCGGCGATGATGATGCCCTGCTCGCGCGTCTTCTTCTCGCCGCGCTCGTAGACCGCGCGCGTCATGCGCTCCAACTGATCTGCGACCTCGCGTCCGACCGCCTCACGCATCCGCGCGATCGTGATGTTCTCGTCATGCCCGGTCTCGGCCTTGGTCGCCGGACTGAAGATCGCGGGTTCCAGCCTGGCGCTCTCGACAAGCTCGGCGGGAAGCTTCTCGCCCGCCAGCGTGCCGCTTGCCGCATATTCCTTCCAGGCCGAACCGGAAATATAGCCGCGGATCACGCATTCGATCGGGAATACGGTGGTGAGCCTGCACAGCATCGCGCGGCCCAAAATGTCGGCGCGATGGTCGTTCAGCGCGGGCACTTCGCGGATGATCTCGTCGGCATTGGCCGAGATCATGTGATGCGGCACCACGCCCTTGAGCTCATTGAACCAGAACGCGCTGATCTGCGTCAGCACCGCACCCTTCATCGGAATCGTTTCGGCCATCACCACGTCGAACGCGCTGATGCGGTCGGTGGTCAGCAACAGCACGCGGTCGTCGCCGACGGCATAGATGTCGCGCACCTTGCCGCGTCCGATCTTCGGCAAGGGTAATTCACTGGCGCGCATCGTGGTCATCGGCAAGGCTTTCGAAGCGACGCCGCCCGCGGGGCGCGCGAGCGGCAAAGAGGGGAGCAGCCGAGATAGCCTACTCCGGCAGCGGAATGAACTCGTGCTCCTGCGGAACCGGCGCAAAGCGTCCGGTTTTCCAGTCCTGTTTGGCCTGCTCGATCCGCTCCTTGCTGGAGGAGACGAAATTCCACCAGATGTGGCGCGGGCCTTCCAGCGCATCGCCGCCCAGGAACATCATCCGTGTCGGCTGGATCGTCTTCACCGTGATGCGGTCGCCGGGCCGGAAGATCAGGAGTTTGGGGCCCTCGTAGCGTTCGCTCGCGATCTTGACCTCGCCGTCGACGAGGTAGATCGCGCGTTCCTCGTGATCGGGATCGAGCGGCACGCTGACGCCGGCTTCCGCCGTCACCTCGGTGTAGAACCAGGGCGAGACCATCGTCACGGGCGAAGAAATGCCGAAAGTAGAGCCCGCGATCACGCGCGCGGTGAAGCCGCGTTCCGAAATCATCGGCAGGTCTCCGGCCGCATAATGCTGGAACGACGGCGCGATCTCCTCCTGGCCGGCCGGCAGCGCGATCCAGCTCTGCAGGCCCAGCATCTTCTGGCCGTTCTGGCGCTGCAGATCCGGCGTGCGCTCGGAATGGGCGATGCCTTTTCCCGCGGTCATCAGGTTCATCGCGCCGGGCGTGATCTCCTGGACGTTGCCCTCGCTGTCGCGATGCATGATGCTGCCGTCGAAGAGATAGGTGACGGTGGCAAGCCCGATATGCGGATGCGGCCGCACGTCCATACCCTTGCCGGACACGTACTGCACCGGGCCGAAATGATCGAAGAAGATGAAGGGCCCGACCATCTGCCGCTTGCCATGCGGCAGCGCGCGGCGCACCGCAAAGCCGTCGCCGAGGTCTCGGGTGCGTGGCACGATGATCAGTTCCAGCGCGTCGCAGGTCCTGGGGTCGCCGAGCACGGGATCTTCGGAAGGTTGCCAGCTCATATGAGCCTCCATTGTTTTGGCCATCGAGCCTAGCAGGAATTGCACAGTGCGTCGTCATGGCATTGGCCGAGATCACGCTGGCCGTCTAGGGTGACGAAAGAATGATCCCACCGCTCAAGAAAGGCGTCACGCTGCCGCAACCGAACTGGCCGGGGATCGAGACCGAGCGTCTGATCCTGCGGCAATGGCGCGCCTCTGACGTCGCGCCCAACACGATGATGCTGTCCGATCCCGGAACCGCGCGCTACATCACCGCCGACGGCAAGCCGATCACCGAGCCGATGAATGGCTGGCGCAATTCCGCGATCATGGCGGGACATTGGGTGCTCAAGGGCATCGGCATGTTCGTGGTGGAGGAGAAAGCGACAGGCAAATTCACCGGGCGCGTCGGCCCGTTCTTTCCGCCTTCCTGGCCCGGCTTCGAGGTCGGCTGGGGTATTGCGAAGGAGTTTCGCGGCAAGGGGTATGCCTTCGAGGCGGCGCGGGCGTCGATCAACTGGTCGTTCGCGACGTTCGAGCTCGACAAGATCATCCATTGCATCGACCGCGAGAATGCCCCTTCGCAGGCAGTGGCGCGACGGCTCGGCGCAACAATCGAAGGCGAGACCGTTCTGCTCGGCCACGCTGCCGACATCTGGGTAACCCATCGCGACCGCTGGGCCGGCTAGTTCACCGAATTTGAACCGGGGTGTGATCTCGATTAGAATCGCTGCCTCAAACGCGATCGGACCGATCGGATGTCGCTTGCTACCATCGAGCTTGCGTTGCGCGCCGCCACCATAGCCTTGCTGCTGGTGCTAGCGGCGTCGCTGTTCCGCGACTTCAGGAGCAGCACGGCGGGGCGGCTCGCGATCGCTTTGGCCATCGGTTCGGCCGCGCACGCCGCGGTTTGCGCCATCGGCGTGCCTTCGGCGATTTCGCCCTCGCACGCGCCGCTGATCGCTTTGTCCACCGGCAACGTCGTGGTGTTCTGGCTGTTTTGCCGCGCGCTGTTCGACGACAGCTTCGCTTTGCGCTGGTGGCACGCCCTGGTCTGGCTCGCGGTCGCCGCGTTCAGCTTTGTCAATTGCTTCTGGATCGCGCCGGCCGGGGATGCGCGTCTCTCCGTCATCGCGATCAACCTGATCGCGCTCGGTTTCATCGGACTTGCGGTCGGACAGACCATTTCCTCGTGGTCGGCCGATCTCGTCGAAGGCCGCCGCCACCTGCGCATCTTCATCGTTGCCGCATCCGCGCTCTATGGCGGCCTCAACGCCGTCCTGCAGTTGCTGTCGTTGCGCGGCGACACCGCTGAAATCGCCAACGCCGCCAATATCGCCGTGCTCACCGGCATCGTCGCCGCGATCAGCTGCGCGATGATGCAGGTCACGGCGCGCGAATTGTTCCCCTCTGCGAACGAGGCGCCCGGGAAGGCTTTGGCCGTTCCGGGAGCGGAGGCGGCCGATCAAAAGCTGGTCGCTGCCCTGATGCGCCTGATGGCCGACGAGCGCATCTATCGCCACGACAACGTCACTATCGGCACGCTCGCGACAAAACTCTCGATCCCCGAATACCGACTGCGACGGCTGATCAACCAGCAACTCGGCTACCGCAATTTCAACGTCTTCCTCAACGAGCACCGGATCGAG
>Ga0210403_10002837_pt1 | contig 15422 bp, 13 predicted proteins | sample IncBWC19MmetaG_FD_150863 | JGI IMG/M metagenome (GOLD analysis project Ga0210403, IMG submission 150863) | Forest soil microbial communities from Barre Woods Harvard Forest LTER site, Petersham, Massachusetts, United States - Inc-BW-C-19-M | ecosystem: Environmental > Terrestrial > Soil >... | reverse complement strand
AAAAAGAGCGCGAAATGGTTCGAGCGCGCGTTGGGGTTGCGGAAAGAATTCGAATTCGGCAATGGCATCGCCGTCGGGAATGACTACGTCACGATCGCGTTGTTCGAAGGGACGCCGTCACCTGAAACGATTGATCACATGTCGTTTCACGTGTCCGATATGGCGACTCTGCAAAAAGCGCTCGTGCATTTAAAGAGCGTCGGCGTTGAGATTGAAGATCCGGGAGACGAAATCGGTCCGGAAGCACCGGGCTCGAAAAACATGGGCCTGTGGTTCCACGATTCCGACGGTTACCGCTGGGAGCTAAGCGTGCTCGACGGAAAATAAGTCTGCGAGGAGTGCCGGCGTCCCCCCGTCACTTCTTTTCTTCGACGGCTTGGAAGCCGTCGTTCCTTGAAGACTGATCGCGAATAGCCCAGCTTCCGTAGACGTCAAGCTGGAATGAAAGACTCTACGATCACTGTCGCTCAGAGCAATGCTTTCGTGACAACGTTCGATCTGTCTCCGACTGGAACAGGTCAACTCGACGGATTGCGCTTCGCTGTTAAAGACGTAATCGACATTGCAGGTTGGAAGACCGCTTCCGGTAATCCCACGTGGCGCGATTCGCATCCCCCTGCAGTCGTCCACGCCGTGTGCGTGGAGCAACTTTTACGGACTGGCGCGCGCTGCCTCGGGAAAACGATTCCGGACGAACTGGCTTTCAGTCTTCTTGGTGAGAATCACTTTTACGGCACGCCTCTCAACCCACAGGCCCCCGACCGCGTACCTGGTGGATCGTCGAGTGGGTCGGCTTCTGCCGCAGCCTGCGGTTTGGTGGATTTTGCGCTCGGAACGGATACCGGCGGCTCTACACGCGTTCCTGCGAACAACTGCGGAATTTTGGGGTTCCGGCCATCCCACGGGTTTATATCCGTGGCTGGCGTCAATGCATTGGCGCCGTCATTCGACACTGTTGGAATCCTTGCGCGCGACGCAAATGTGCTCGCAAGAGTTGCCCTCGTTTTATTGGCTTGTGCGCCGTTGCCCGCGAGTAAGCCCGGCAAAATTCATTTAATCAACGATGCCTTCGCCCTCGCCGACGCGGAGGTTCAGACAGCGCTGTCGGAACCGATTCGCTACCTGCGCGATTTCTTCGGCGAGCGAGTGCATGAAGTGTCGCTGCGTGACCTGACTGCCGATGAAGCTGGGAGCAACTTCGCGACCTGGGCTGACACCTTTTGCGTGATTCAATGGGCGGAGATCAAGAGTTGCCTGGGTGCATGGATCGCGGGCGCCAAGCCAGAATTTGGCCCCGACATAGCTGCGAGTTTTGAACTGACAAACCAACTTGATCGGCGACGCATAGCGGAGGCATCGCGCCGACGCGAACAGTATTTTGAAAGTTTGCGCAGGTTTTTAGGACCGGACGATCTGCTATGCATCCCTACGACGCCCGCACTAGTTCCGTGCAAGGGGAATCCACCGGTGCGCAGTTCGGTTGGTAGCGGCTATTATCCTCGGACATCGGCGCTGACGAGCCTTGCAGGCATTGGCCGGTTGCCGCAGGTGTCGCTCCGAGTAGGCCACATCAGGGGGGTGCCAGTCGGCTTATCGCTGCTCGCAAGGCACGGACAGGATCGCTTCCTGCTGCAAGTGGCAAAGAGCCTTGCTCAAGAAACAATCTTGCGACTCAATCATCCCTAACCGAGCCCCATTTCGAATCGCATTGGCAGGTTCATTCATGTGCGTAGCGCACGGCCAGGTGCCTGCATTGACACGATATTTAAGGGCCTTAGCTTTTTTGTCCACGACAAAAAATGAACGCTTTTGCCTCTGTAAATGGGGACGGAAAAGAGTTCCTCTCCCACGCGCCAGGTTATTGGTCAGACACGGCGCCGGAACTCTGGAATGATTGGAAATGGCAGCTCAAGAACCGGATCACTACCCTCGGCCAACTTGAGCGACATCTGGAACTGAGCGACGAGGAGCGCAGCGGCGTTTTGCTGTCCGGCGACAAACTCGCGCTGGCCGTGACGCCACATTTTTTTAACCTCCTGCCGGTAAACCATCCGGACGACCCCATACGGCGTCAGGTGATTCCGCGAATCGAAGAAACTTGGACGTCTCCGTACGACATGGCCGATCCCTGCGGCGAAGATTCGCACATGCCGGTGCCGGGATTAGTGCACCGGTATCCGGATCGTGTCCTGTTTTTAGTGACAGACCGGTGCGCAAGTTACTGCCGCTACTGTACACGGAGTCGGGTCGTCAGCGGAGTTGGCGAACAGGAATTGCACACGAATTTTGAGGAGGCGTTCCGTTATCTTGAGATGCATACGGAAGTGCGCGACGTGCTTTTAAGTGGTGGTGACGCCCTCATTTTCAGCGATGATAGGCTCGACAAGCTCCTTTCGCGGTTGCGCGCGATTCCACATATTGAGTTCCTCCGCATCGGCACGCGGGTTCCCATTTTCCTGCCGCAACGGATCACGCCTGAGTTGTGCGCCATGCTGGCGAAGTATCATCCGCTCTGGATGAGCGTGCACGTCAATCATCCGCGCGAGCTGACGGTCGAGGTAAAGCAAGCGCTGGAGCGCCTCGCCAACGCAGGTATTCCGCTAGGCAACCAGAGTGTGTTGCTAGCTGGGGTGAACGACGACATTCAGACGATGAAGACTCTCGTGCACAAGCTGTTGATGTGCCGCGTGCGCCCGTATTACATTTATCAATGCGACCTGATCAATGGCTCGTCGCACCTGCGCACATCGGTTGCCAAAGGGATCGAAATAATCGAGGGATTGCGCGGCCACACGACCGGTTACGCCGTGCCGCAATTCGTCATCGACGCTCCCGGAGGCGGCGGCAAAGTGCCGATCAATCCCGGCTACATCCTCTATCACGACCACGAGAAAATCGTGATCCGCAATTACGAGGGCAAAATCTTCGAGTATCCGGAGTTGGGAAACGAGAACGTGCAGTTCTCGCCACAACGCGAATACCACGACGAATATTTGTACTCCTAAAGCAGATCCTCATTTCGACCGGAGCCGGGCGGCAGTCGAGAAATCTATCGTTGCATGGTTAGTTGCAGATAGCGGACGTCAGCCGACACGTGCCGCGGCTTGATCGGTGAAAGCAACGCAACGTGTACGCCGCACGATTGTTGTGTAAATTTTAGACTTGCGTATTAAAGATCCCGGCGTGTAAAGTCCCCATTTTCGTTGTTCTCCAACTTCTTCCAGACTTATGAATCAACGGTTAATCGCGGAAATTGGCCGCACGCAACGCCTCGATATTATCAACTCCCTCAAGCGCACCAAGGGCTTGTCTGTTAATGAGCTCGTGGAAAAAATGGGGATGAGCTACATGGGGATCAAACAGCATTGCATCACTCTGCATCGCGACGGATATTTGGACACCTGGCGCCGCCCCCAAAGAATGGGGAGACCCGAAATGGTCTATCGCCTTACTGGTCGCACCCACGATCTTTTTCAGGCCGACAGCAACCAGTTCACATTGGACCTGTTAAAAGCAGCCGAGGACATTTACGGACCGAACGGGCCGGAGAAATTGCTTTACAACATTTTCAAAAAGAAGACCGCCGCTCTGAAATCGAAGGCTAAGGGAGAGACCGTCGCTGACCGCGCGAAGTGGCTTGCGCACGTCCGCGATGGCGAAGGCTACATGGCGCAGTTCGTTAACAATGGCAAAGACGGCGGCCCTCACATTCTGGAGTGTCATTCGCCGATCCTGAACCTGGTGGAGCAGTACCCGATCATCGGTCGGTTCGAGCAGGACATGTTCGAAGCCGTATTGGGCTCGCGTGTTCGCCGGCAAGTAATTCGCAACTCGGGTCTGTACGAGTGCGCGTTTCAGGTTGCGGCGTAGGATCGGTTTCAGATTCTCTTTCGGGTCTTCTTGGTGGGCAAGGCGCGCTGTGCCGTCCGGAAATCGCGGCGCGATGTCCCTACCAATGGGATTTGTTCTTTCGCTCGATGTGAATCTCGGGTTGATTCATCGTTCATGGCCCGAGCGTTTCCATCCGTGGTGATTGAGAATGTGCAGCCGCTGATCGATTGCGGCCGTTATCCGATCAAACGCATTATCGGCGAAGATCTCGTCGTTGAATCGGATATTTTTAAGGATGGACACGATGTGGTTGCGGCCGTTTTAAAGTGGCGCGTTGTTGGGAAGCGCGCATGGCGGGAAACGCCGATGTTTTTCGTTGATAACGATCGCTGGCGCGGCGTCTGCACCCTCTACGACGAAGCCATCCACGAATACACCATCCAGGCGTGGACAGATACGTTTCGCAGTTGGCAGCAAGAGTTTGCAAAGAAATTTGAGGCCGGCGTTTCCGACCTGCGAAGCGAAGCCTTGGAAGGCGCTGCGATTGTAAAAGCGGCCGCCAGTCGCACGCGTGATGGAGCGGACTCCGCCCGCCTCCGGGAATTCGCCGGCCAAATCGCCAACGGCACAAGTTCAGAAATTTACGCCGCGACGCATTCGGGCGAACTGGAAGTGCTGATGGCGACCTATCCGGACCGCGCCGACGCCACGCAATACCAACCGGCTCTCCGTGTCGTGGCTGATCGGAATGCGGCGTTGTTCGGAGCGTGGTATGAATTTTTTCCGCGCTCGGCAGAAGGCCGCGGCGACCGCGGATCGACGTTCCGCGATTGTTTGCCGCGCGTAGATGACGCAAAGGCGATGGGGTTCGACGTGATTTATTTTCCGCCGATTCATCCGATCGGTCATACCAACCGCAAAGGGCGAAACAACGCGATCACTTCCGAGCCGGGTGATCCGGGCGTGCCATGGGCAATCGGCAGCGAGGCTGGAGGACACAAAGCGGTCGAGCCATCGTTAGGCACGCTCGAGGATTTCGATTGGCTGCAAAAACAGGTGCGCAAGCGCGGAATGGAAATCGCGCTCGATTTTGCGATCAATTGCTCGCCCGATCATCCTTACGTAAAGGAGCATCCCGATTGGTTCTACAAACGCCTGGACGGCACGATCAAGTACGCTGAGAACCCACCAAAAAAATACGAGGACATCTATCCGCTAAACTTTCGGTGCGAAAACTGGCGCGACCTCTGGGCCGAGATGAAGAGCATCGTGCTGTTTTGGGCCGAGCGCGGTGTGCGCATTTTTCGGGTCGACAACCCCCACACTAAGCCGGTTGCTTTTTGGGAATACCTGATCAGTGGCATCCGAGAGAAATATCCCGACGCGATTTTTCTATCGGAGGCGTTCACCCGGCCAAAAATGATGAAGGAATTGGCCAGAGCCGGCTTTAACCAGAGCTACACTTATTTCACCTGGCGAAATTCGAAGCAGGAGCTCGTCGAATATTTCACCGAGCTGACGCAGACGGAGATGAGCGAATATTTTCGGCCGAACTTGTGGCCGAATACGCCCGACATTCTGCCGTTTCTGCTTCAGGAAGGCGGCCGGCCAGCGTTTATGACCCGCGTACTCATGGCTGCGACGCTTTCGCCGCTTTACGGAATCTACAGCGGCTACGAATTGTGCGAGGACAAGGCGTTGCCGGGTCGTGAGGAGTATTTCGATTCAGAGAAATATCAGTTCAAAGAGCGCGATTGGAATACCCCCGGAAACATCAAGGACTGGATCACGCGAATAAACCGAATTCGGAAGCAAAACCGCGCGCTTCAGATGCACATGAACCTGAGGTTTTATCAGGCTGATAACGACGCAATTTTGTTCTACGGCAAGATGACTCCTGCTCGCGACAACATCATTCTTGTGGTCGTGAATCTTGATCCGTTTCGGAAGCAGAATTCGTTCGTGTATGTGCCAATTGAGGAATTTGGGCAGATGGAAAGCGACGAGTATCAGGTGCACGATTTGTTGAACGATGCGCGTTACACCTGGCGAGGCCGGCAAAATTACGTCGAGCTGGATCCGGAAGTTCGACCTGCGCATGTTTTTCTGGTGCATCGCTGAGATTCGCCACTCGCAATTGGTTTAAACGAATGTCATCAGATTGCTGTCATGTTGAGTGAAGCGAAACATTCCTGGTCTATTTTCTGTTATGCAAGATGCGTCGAAAATTGATCCGAGATTCTTCGCCTCGCTCACCATGGCAAGTAAGAGATGGTATGGTCTCTAGGAAACGTCGAGGCTTCATCTGCCTTTGATCTGTCTGTCACCCATTTGCATCGGTGAATCGCCCCGCATATCATTACGAAATTTCTGGCATGAAGATTTGGGTTGTGTTCTTTGCCGCGCTCGGGAGCGCGTCGCCGCTCTTAGCGCAGGAGCCAACGCCAGTGTTGGTGCCTCAGCATTCACAGACGGTCCTGGAGACGCTTGTCAAGGCGGGTCCGGTTATTGTCCCGCTGTTTCTGCTGTCGATCTTTTTCGTTGCGCTCGTGGTCGTTTACTTTTTGACGATCCGCCGCGGCGCGGTCGTTTCGAGCGGTTACATGGCCACGGCCGATGCGCTCCTGCGTAAACGCGACTATCTCGGTTTGCTTGCCGTTTCCAACCGCCATGGAGAGGCGGTCGCGCGCGTGGTGCAAAAAATGCTGGATTTCACGACGAAAAATCCTAACGCAGATTTCCAGCTGGTCCGCGAGATTGCTGAAACAGAGGGAACACGCGTCGCAGCGAGTTTGAACAACCGCGTCATTTATCTTGCTGACATCGGAATGATTGCGCCGTTACTCGGATTGCTGGGCACGGTTTTTGGGATCATTCACTCCTTCGGCGCGCTCGGAGCCGACATCGGCTCGGCGCGTTATGTGGCGCTCTCACGCGGAATCAGTGAAGCGCTAGTCAACACAGCTGCGGGCCTAGCGATTGGTATCCCAGCCATGATTTTTTATGCTTTCTTTCGCGGCAGAGCGCAGAAATTGATTTCGGAACTCGAAGCAGCTTCAACGCACGTTCTGGCGTTGCTTTCATTGCAGTATGGCAAGCGGGCAGAACGAATGCCTGCGCTGATCGAGAGCGAACTGTGATGCAGGATGCGGGACAAAGGATGCAAGATGCGGGATGAGCTATCGAGATCTTGAGATTTGGAAGCTGGCGCGGCAAGTAGCAATTGCGTGCATCGCATGAAACTCCAGAACTTGCCGAACTTCGAGATGTACGAGGAAGCCAGCCAGAATCGCCCCTCCGCGAAATCGATGTCTGCGAACATTGTCGAGCGCTACGGCCGTCGCCGTTACAAGCAGGAGTTCATTCGATTTCTTGTATTCGCGCATGCGTCTTGCGATGAAACCATCGAACATTTTGAAATGCTTTTTGAAACGGGCTCGCTAACGAACGAACTCGTCTATCATGATTTGAGTGCTCAACTGGATCTGCTTGGGCGAAAGCTCAATGTTTTCATCGAAACCGTTGAACGTTTACATCGCACTGATCGCGGCGAGATCTCGAATCGCGCATCGCGTATCGCACATCTCGTTCCATGAACCTTCGCGGTCACGCGCCTTTGCATCATCCCGGCATTCAGCTGGCGCCGCTTGTTGACGTGCTGTTGCTGCTTCTGATTTTTTTCCTGCTGACATGGAACGCAGCCCGCACGGAAAACGAGCTCGACGTGAAAGTGCCAAAAGCGTCCGCTGCGAAGGAAAAGACGGCGCCGATTGGCGACGTGATCGTCAATGTTAAGGCGGACGGTAACGTGGTTGTGAACCGCCGCACATTGAGCAGTCCTGAGCTCGAGGAACTGCTGAAAAATCTGGTTCAACTCAACCCCGAACAAGCAGTGGTGATTCGCGGGGACGAAGCCGGCGCCTACAAAAATATCATTGGCGTGCTGAACATTTGCACAGAAGCAGGGATAACGAACGTGGCTTTCGCCACTGCGAGATGAACATCATGCGCGGCGCGACCAGTCTTTTGGGACTGGTGATGCTGCTTTGCACCGCAAGCATCGCCTGTGCTCAATCTGAACCGGAAGTGCGCCGGGCGCGTCCTGTAGATGAGCCGCCCGTCAGGCGCGCGCTGCCGGCAGATGACTCAATCGACAGAGTTCTTCGTTCTTTAAAAGACCAGGACTCGGCGGCGCCTGCGCGCGAAGCTGAAGGGGCCGATCAGCGTCAACTCGACTATGCCAACGGCTTGTTTGCTCGCAAACTTTACGATCTCGCGATCCCCGAATATCAAAAATATCTTGACGACTATCCGGGGCGGCCGGGCAGGGCGAACGCTTACTTTTCGCTCGGTGAATGCTATCGAAACCTCCATCGCGACTCGAATGCTCGCACCAACTTGCAGAAGGTGCTTAACGATTACGGCGACAGCGAATTCGCCGGACCAGCGGCATTCGCGCTCGCCGAGATGGCGTTCACAAATAAAGATTACGCCACGGCGCTCCCGCTTTTTCATCGTTCCGCTGGGAAATCGAAAGAACCGGCCGTAGCGCTTTCCGCGCGCTATTTTGAAGCGCGCTGCCTCGAAGCACTCGGCCGCAAGAACGAAGCTGCTGATATTTACGCTCAGGTCGCCGATACGGGGAATCCAAATCCATATCGTGAGGATGCGCGAGTAACAGCGGCATCAATCTTTGCTGCGGGCGGGAAAAAGCTCGATGCGCTGAAGCAGTACGAGGCGCTCGCTAACGAAGTTCAAAAACCAGTGTTGAAAGCAGAAGCAGCCGTGCGCGGCGGCATGATCGCGCTCGAACTTGTTCAGGCCGACAAAGGCAACACCGACAACGCCATGGCGCAGCGAGCAGCCGCGTTGTTCCAAAAGGCGCGCGTTCTGCCTGAAGCCGGAAAATTTCGTGCGCTTGCGCAAGTGGGTTTTCGCCGTTTGCAATACCAGACTGGCCAATACACGCAGTTGCTGGCCGATTATAAAAAGGAATTCGACAAGCTACCCGAGGCTGCGCAGGCCGAGGTACTATTGCTCGCCGCAAACAGCGAACGGCAACTCGGTCATCCAAAGCAAGCTGAAGCCCTCTATGGCCAGATCATCGACAAGTATCCGGATCGCGAGGAAGCAAAAGACGCGGCTTACCAGCAGCTGATTAACGTTTATAACTCGGACTCGTCGGCGCTTTCGGCTGCAGTTGACCAATTTCTCGCAACGAATCCGACGAACGAACGCGCGGATCAGGCAAAGCTGTTGAAGGCCGAGGCGCTCTACAAGCAACAGAATTACACAGAGGCAGCGTCACTGTACGGCGAACTGCGCGCGTCTGAGCTTTCTCCGCGGCTCCGCGCTGAAGCGGCTTATAAACTTGGGTTATGTCATATCCAGACGAAAAACACTCCCGGCGTCATCGAAGCTTTCACGTATTACATGCAGACGTTTCCGGATAGTCCGGAAATACCCGCTGCTTTGGCGCAACGCGCTTTGGCTTTCGAACAAGACAAAGACTACAACGCCGCGCTTACGGATCTGAGTATCATTCTCGCCAAATATCCTAGGGCGCACGAGCGCGAAGCGGCGTTGCAGCTAAAGGCTTTAATTCTCGGGCAACAGGACCAAACCAAGGGGATGGTTGACACTTTTCGGCAGCTGCTGAAAGAATTCCCCAAGAGTTCTGTCGCAGCGCAGGCGCAATACTACATCGGCAAAACGGCATTCGAAGCAAAGGATTACAAAACGGCATTAAACGCGCTGAATACGGCCCGCCAACTCAACAACGAGCAGTATTACAATCTCGCGTCGGTTCGGATCATTCTCTCTCAGTTTTATTTGAAGGACCGGGCTGCGCTCACGAAAGAGGTGAACGCCTTCATGGCAAACAGCCCAAACACGAACGTGCCACCAGAAGTTTTGGAGTGGCTCGGGATCGAATATTACAACGAGAAAAATTTCCAGGCCGCCGAAAAATACCTGAGCGCGCTGCGAAAGATCGATAACACGGGCAGCGTTAAACCCGATTACCTGTTTTACCTCGGTGACGCGGCCACAAAGCAAAAAAACTTACCCGAAGCCGAAGAAGCGTTCGCGAAATATTTGCAGACTGCCAAAGACCCTGCGGGAAAGGCAAAGGTGTTGCTCACGCTCGGCGCGGTTAAGATAAGCGCCCATAAACCTGATGAGGCTCAGAAGATCGCCGAAGAAATCATGGCGCTGCAACCGGAGGGCCGCGTAAATGCCGAAGCGCGTTTGCTCGCGGGCGAAGTGCAACTGGAGCGCGGAAACTTCGACGATGCGGGCAAAGCCTTTAAGGGCGTCGCTCTGCTCTACGACGACCCGGCCGTCACTCCGCGCGCACTCGACAAAGCCGCGCTCGCATTTCGCCAAGCTGGCAATACGGAGGAAGCAGATCGCCTCTCGCGCGAGCTTCGCGAGCGCTACCCGAACTACGTGCGCGGGTGAAATCAATTAAGGAATGGCCTCCTTGCTGTTCCCCTTTGTCGACGCCTGCCCAAGCCGTCCCTCCTTGGACACAATTGCGATGCCCCAAGGGCCGTCGCCGACTTTGATGCGACGCAGTTCTTTGCGTGATTTTACATCCACAACTGAGACATCGTTTGAGGCGCCATTGGCCGTATAAAGTTTCGAACCACTGGGATCGAGCGCGATTCCCCAAGCGCGGTTTCCGACGGGAATTGTGGTCACGACTTCATTGTTTGCCGTGTTGATGATCGCAATCATGTTTCCACGGCCGGTCGAGACGTAAAGCTCTTTTCCGTCGCTGGAAATTGCAGTACCCATTGGGAGCGAGCCGGTTGGTAGTTGGAGCTTCGAAATCACGTCATGCGACCTCGCGTCGATGACGGCGATGTAGCCGCCGTTCTCACACGCGACGTACCCGCGCGAGCCGTCAGGTAAAAATGCGACGGAGCGCGGCCGTCCGCCTGTGTCGATTTTCGCAATCACCCGTTGTTGATTGGGATCAATGGCGAACACTTCGCCTTTTTCTTCGCAGGTAACATACACCTCGCCGTTCACGGGGTTGACGCCCACGCCTTCCGGTTCCTCGGACACTTTTATTTTCCCGCGCGATTGCCCTGAATCGAGATCAACAATAGAAGCGCTGGCGTCGTCTTCATTCGCGACGAACGCGAATTTTCCATCTTTGCTGATTGCGAATTGCTCGGGATCCGATCCGACATGCCAGCGATCGATTAGTTTGCGCGCTGCTGGATCGATCACGCCAAGGCCGTCAGCGCGTTTGTCTGCGGGCGCGCGATTTTCGTCCAGGCCGGGCGCCATTCGTGGCGAACCGCTTAATGTAACAAACAACCGTTTTCCGTCCGGTGTCGCGTGAATGCCACGCGGCCGTTTGCCCACTGGAAAGGTAACCACAACCGCGTCACTGTTGCCGTCGATCACCGTCACGTCGCCCGAACGTTCATTACTGACGAACACGAGGTAGGCTGGGGATCCGGCCCGCGCGATAATTGCGCTAGCGATAAGGACGTAAAGAAGGAACAAGCGACGCATGGACGGACTACTTTGCAGACGGAACTTGGAGTTCGCCTCTCCCTTTGCCAAAGGGAGAGGATGAAGGTGAGGGATTGTTTAACTGCCGTTGTTCTAGTGCAAACCAGATTGCTTGCAACACGCTGTCGAGTTCTCGGCGAACCTGATGATTCCAGAATCGTAGCACAATGACTCCATGGCGAATTAGGAATTCCGTGCGCGTTCGATCGCGAATTTGGCCTCCACGGTAGTTATGTCCGCCGCCGTCCAATTCGATAGCCAGCTTTGCGCTCGGACAATAGAAATCCAAGACATAATCGTCGAACGGGTGTTGACGGCGAAATTTGTAGTCGGCGAAATTTCGGTTCCTTAAGTGTCGCCAAAGAATCCGTTCAGGCTCAGTCGCCTTCTTTCGCAACAATTGAGCGCGATTCACAACGATTCATTCTAACTATGAACGCATCTTCCGAAAAGGGTTTCCGGATGCCCCTCACCTCAATCCTCTCCCCTCAAGCGGGGCGAGGCGGAAGGGGTGACAACGACAGATTGTTGCGACATAACCGTGCATGCGGGGCCCGCAACAGTTACGATCGAGCCTGCTTCAGGGCCGGGATCACCGATCCCGCCTACAACAGCTTGCTCGCTCATGACAAGCGTTCGACGTTCTCTTATGCATCCTCACGACAAGCTTTTCATTCCCGGACCAGTAGAAGTATCCGAAGAAACTTGGGCGGCGTTTTCGCGTCCGTTGATTGGCCATCGCAGCGAAGATTTCAAGAACCTTTACCGTGCCATTCATCCAAAGCTTCAGACGTTGTTCGCAACAAACCAGCCGGTGTTTCTCTCCACGTCGTCGGCGTGGGGTGTGATGGAAGCGTCGATCCGTAATTTGGTCGATCGCGGTGTGCTATGCTGCATGTGCGGCGCGTTTTCGGATAAGTGGTTCGATGTTGCCAAACGATGCGGAAAAAATGCCGCACCGCTTCAGGTAGACTGGGGAAAGCATATCGACCAGAAAGATCTCGACCGACAATTGGCGACTGGAAAATTCGACACCGTCACATTGACCCATAGTGAAACATCCACCGGCGTAATGAATCCGCTTCCGGAAATTTGCTGCGTTCTCGCCAAGTATCCTGAGGTCGCGCTCATCGTCGATACCGTATCTTCGTTTTCCGCAGTAAAGATCGACATGGACGCACTGGGCATTGATGTGATGCTTACTGGCGCGCAAAAAGCGCTCGCGCTGCCGCCGGGTTTTTCGTTGTTCTCCGTCTCCGAAAAAGCGTTTGCACGCGCGGAGAAGGTTCCTAATCGCGGATTCTATTTCGATTTCCTGGAGTTCAGGCACGAGCAGGCGCAATGGATGACGCCCAGCACCCCAAGCATCGGACACATTCACGCGCTCGAGTTTAAGCTCGATGAAATTTTCGAGGAAGGCTTGGAGGCGCGTTACGCCCGTCACGCTCGCACGAATGCGCTCGTGCACGATTGGGTGCGCCGTACAGGATTTGATTTCTTTGCGGAGGAAGGCTTCCGCACAACGACGCTGACGTGCGTGAAAAACGCCAGGGGGATCGATGTGCTGGAGTTTGCGCGAAGATTGCGAGCGAAACATCATCTGGTGATCGATCCCGGATACGGAAAGATCCGCGGTCAAACTTTTCGCTTGTCGAACATGGGCGACGAAACCGAGGAAACTGTTTCACATTTGCTCGGGTGTCTCGACGATGTTCTGTAGCGGAAAGCTGTGAGCTTCCCTGCAAGTCCTTTATGCCGGCAATTGAAACGTCCAAACTGACGAAGGTGTATCGCACCTACCGCAAGGAGCGCGGACTGTGGGGCGCGGTGAAAGGCCTCTTATGGCGACGCTACGATGAAACGCGAGCAGCTGACCAAGTTTCATTTCAAATTGAGGAAGGGGAGTTCGTAGGATTTCTCGGCCCGAACGGCGCCGGAAAAACTACTGTGCTTAAAATGCTTTCTGGCCTGCTGAACCCAACTTCAGGCGATGCGCGTGTGCTCGGTTTTATTCCTTGGGAAAGGCGCAACGAGATGAAACGACAATTCAGTTTGCTGATGGGACAAAAAAACGCGTTATGGTGGGATCTGCCTGCACAGGAGTCGCTCGAGCTAAACCGCGCGATTTACGGCATCGACCGCGACCGGTTCAAGAAGGTCGTGGACGGTTTATCGGAACTCTTGGAGGTGCGGGACAAAATGAATGTGATGGTGCGTGAGCTTTCGTTAGGCGAACGAATGAAGATGGAGTTGATCGCTGCGCTTATTCATGAGCCGCGTGTGTTGTTTCTTGATGAACCCACAATTGGTCTGGATGTGGTGAGTCAAAAACGAGTGCGCGAATTTCTGCGAATCTACAATGAGAAACATCGTATCGTGACATTGCTCACCAGTCATTACATGCAAGACATCGAGGAGCTATGTCACCGAGTCTTGGTGATTGATCACGGCAAAATCTTTTTCGACGGGCCGCTGGCGGAGATCGTCGATCGCTTTTCAGGCTATAAAATTCTGAGTCTTACTTTTGAAAAAGAAGCAACACGCGATCTGTCCGAGTTCGGCGAAATCACCGAGCAAACGCCGGTTTCGGTGCAATTAAAAGTTCCGCGTGCGAGAGTCACCGAAACCTGTCGGCAACTCCTTGATGCCTGCGATGTAAGTGACATCAATGTGCAGGAAGTGCCGGTGGAAGACGTCATCCGCCAATTGTTCGGCGAACGTCAGGAGGAGCGCGCCGCTGCCGATCTGGCGACGAAAGAAGTTGCGTAGGTTAGCTAAGAGGGTCTTGCTTGTCATCAACAGCGGTATTTAGCCCGGTAATTGGCGCGATTCCAGAGCTCCATCCGTTTCAACGGCGTACCAGCTGTTTGAACACCGTTGAAACGGTTTCAGTGGCCGCCCAGGCCGTGTCCACCGGGCTGAAGCCCCGTGTTAGTGAGATGTGCCAGAAATAGCCTCCGCAAAGCTGGGCAAAATACTTTTCTCCATTGCATCGGCGAATCTCGGATACTGCGGCGCCCAGCCTAACTGACGCAATTTGGAATTGCTAACCCGTTTGTTGGTATCCCCACGCTTACCTTGTCGCTGAGATTGCCCGATCGGCGGAAGAGGTCGATTCAATCTCTGGGCCAGCCAGCGGTAGCAGTCGCTTTGCAAAATCGGCTCGTCGTCGACAATGTTGTAAATCTGCGCGCCCGCCTGCGGTTCTCGATTCAACAAAAGAAAAAGTGCGGACGCGATGTCCTCCCGATGCACCTGATTAACGAAGCGATCGTTTTCAGGATCAATGGTCGCCGTGCCATTCAAGAACCTGGTCAGCAGCGCCGAGCGTCCGGGCCCGTAGATTCCAGCGAGCCGCGCAACGATCCCGCCTTTGCCGAGGACGAGGTTTTCTGTTTCCAAAAGGATGCAGCTGGTCTCGCGGATTGGTTTTGCCTCGCTCTCTTCTGTGACCCACGAACCGTCATTCTGCGCGTAGACGCTGGTACTGCTGGTAAAAAGGGTTTTCGCTGCTGGAAGAATGTTGAGGAGATTGCGCGCGCCGTTGAAGTAAATCCGACGATACATTGCGGGCTCGCCACCGCGGGAACTGGCACAGTGAATGATTGCATCGAAGCCTCCTCCTTGCTCAGAAACCTCAGCGCGTCGTGAAACATCCACTGTGCTCACGCGATACGGCTTTGCTGCGAATGTGGCTGCAGATTGTGCTGAGTGTACCCAACCTTTCACGTTCCATCCGGCAACGTGAAACAAATCGGCGGCCGTTTCTCCAACATAACCGCAACCGGCGATCAAAATTCGCGGCATGAATGGAACATTATTTTGAGAAGGCAAATCTCGGCAGGCAAGATGTCCTCCGGCCCCACAGCCAAGATGGCTTTGCTACTAGGCGACCGCGATTTCAATTTCTTCGAACACATTTTTCTGGACTGCCCGGACCTGTCTCAGCCGGATTAACTCCAGAAGCGCGAGAAATGTTACCACAACTTCGATACGCGACGCAGCCTCCCCAAACAAATCAGAAAAACGAAGACGAGTAACGGTTGCGACGCGTTGCA
>Ga0210403_10002836_pt1 | contig 15429 bp, 11 predicted proteins | sample IncBWC19MmetaG_FD_150863 | JGI IMG/M metagenome (GOLD analysis project Ga0210403, IMG submission 150863) | Forest soil microbial communities from Barre Woods Harvard Forest LTER site, Petersham, Massachusetts, United States - Inc-BW-C-19-M | ecosystem: Environmental > Terrestrial > Soil >... | reverse complement strand
AGGAATGATCGCCTTTACCGCCCTTTTCCGAAGCGGAAAGGCGCAAGCACATAACGCTTCAGGAGGGAATTCGGATGCTTGGTTTGATGCAGGATTGGCCCTTGCTCTGTCACCGGATCATCGAGCATGCGGCGACCTTCCACGGCACGCAGGAAGTCGTCACCCGCTCGGTCGAAGGTCCGATTGTCCGCACCAATTACGCCGAAATTCACAAGCGCGCGCTGAAAGTCTCGCAGATGCTGCAGCGCGATGGCATCAAGCTCGGCGACCGTGTCGCCACCATCGCCTGGAACACCGCCCGCCACCTCGAATGCTGGTACGGCATCATGGGCATCGGCGCCATCTGCCACACCGTCAATCCCCGGCTTTTCCCCGAGCAGATCGCCTGGATCATCAACCACGCCGAGGATCGCGTGGTGATGACCGACATCACCTTCGTGCCGATCCTGGAAAAGCTCGCCGACAAGCTCCCCAGCGTCGAACGCTACATCGTGCTGACCGACACGGCGCACATGCCGCAAACCACGCTGAAGAACGCGATCGCCTATGAGGAATGGCTGAAGCAGGCCGATGGCGATTTCGCGTGGAAGAACTTCGACGAAAATACCGCGGCCGCGATGTGCTATACCTCGGGCACGACGGGCGATCCGAAGGGCGTGCTCTATTCGCACCGCTCCAATGTGCTTCACTCGTTCATGGCCAACTCGAAAGACGCGCTCGGCACCTCCGCCAGCGACGTGATGCTGCCGGTGGTGCCGCTGTTCCACGCCAATAGCTGGGGCATCGCCTTCTCCGCGCCGGCGATGGGCACCAAGCTCGTCATGCCGGGCATGAAGCTCGACGGCGCCTCGGTCTACGAACTGCTCTCCACCGAAAAGGTCACCCACACCGCCGGCGTGCCGACGGTATGGCTGATGCTGCTGCAGCACATGGCCGCCAATAATCTGAAACTGCCGCACCTCGAATTCGTGGTGTGCGGCGGCTCGGCGATGCCGCGCTCGATGATCAAGGCGTTCGTCGACATGGGCACAACCGTGCGCCATGCCTGGGGCATGACCGAGATGAGCCCGCTCGGCACGCTGGCGGCGGTCAAGCCGCCCTTCACCGAGCTCAAGGGCAACGAGCAGCTCGACATCCTGCAGACCCAGGGTTTCCCGCCCTATGGCGTGCAGATGAAGATCACCGACGACGCCGGCAAGGAACTGCCGTGGGACGGCAAGACCTTTGGCCGGCTCAAGGTCTCGGGGCCCGCAGTCGCCAAGGCCTATTTCCGGGTCGACGCCAACATCCTCGATGACGAAGGCTATTTCGACACCGGCGACGTCGCGACCATCGACGAGCATGGCTACATGCGGATCACCGACCGCTCCAAGGACGTGATCAAATCCGGCGGCGAATGGATTTCCTCGATCGATCTGGAAAACCTCGCGGTCGGCCATCCCGCGGTGGCGGAGGCTGCCGTGATCGGCGTGTATCATCCGAAATGGGACGAGCGGCCGCTTTTGATCGTGCAGCTCAAGCAAGGCCAGAAGGCCACGCGCGAGGACATCCTCAAATTCATGGATGGCAAGATCGCCAAATGGTGGATGCCCGACGACGTCGTTTTCGTCGAAGGCATTCCACACACCGCGACCGGCAAGATCCTGAAGACGGCGCTACGCGACCAGTTCAAGGCCTACCGCTTCCCGAACGCGGCGGCGTGACGGCGCGATAGCAGGCATCGGTTGAGGCGACCTCCCTGCAAAAGGGAGGTCGCCTTGTTTTTGAGACAAGCTTGCCGGCCGGAACCAGCACAATTCTTAACCCTGCCCTCAATTCTGCCTTCGGTCAGCGACGAAAGGCCAATTGGAACAGGCCATTCCGCTCTCTAACTTCCGGCCCGATTTCGCAAAACCGAAAAGCAAGGGAAACGCTCAATATGACCAAATCAATCGCGCACCGCGCTCTGCCGTGGCTGCTGTTTGCTTCGATGGCCGCCATCGGCGCCCACGCGGCCGGCAACAGGGTGGTGATCGGCGACATCGATGACATGTCCGGTCTCTACGCCGACGTCATCGGACCGGGCGGCGTGGAAGCCGCCAGGATGGCGATCGAGGATTTCGGCGGCAGCGTTCTTGGCAACAAGATCGAGCTTCTGACTTCCGACCACCAGAACAAGCCCGACGTCGGCGCCCAGAAATTCCGCGAATGGGCCGACCGCGACGGCGTCACCATGGTCCTGGGCGGATCGAACACCGGCGTCAGCCTCGCCATGAACAACGTGGCCAAGGAGAAGAAGATTCCGTTCATCGCGATCGGCGCGGCCGGCGCCTCGCTGACCGGCAAGGATTGCACGCCCTACACCGTCCACTATGTCTACGACACCACCTCGCTTGCCAACGGCACGGCCAAGACGATGGTGAGCCAGGGCGGCAAGAGCTGGTTCTTCCTGACCGCCGACTATGCGTTCGGCACGCAATTGCAGGACGCCGCCACGAAAGTGGTGGAAGCCAATGGCGGCAAGGTGGTCGGCGCGGTGCGCGTGCCACTCTCGACGTCCGACTTCTCGAGCTATCTGCTGCAGGCCCAGAACTCCGGCGCCCAGGTGCTCGGGCTTGCCAATGCCGGCAACGACTTCACCAACTCGATCAAGGCCTCCGACGAATTCGGCATCGGCAAGACGATGAAGCCCGCCGCCCTGCTCGCCTTCATCAGCGACATCCATTCGCTGGGGCTCAAGACCGCGCAGGGGCTTTATCTCACCACCGGCTGGTACTGGGATCTCAACGACAAGACCCGCGCCTTCGCCAAGCGCTACTACGAGAAGACCAAGCGCGAGCCGACCATGAACCAGGCCGGCTACTATTCGGCCACCATGACCTATCTGAACGCGGCCAAGGCGGCCGGCACCACCGATTCGGACAAGGTGATGGCCGAGCTCAAGAAGGCGAAGATCGACGACATGTTCACCAGCAATGGCAAGATTCGCGCCGACGGTCTGATGGAACATGAGATGTACATCATGCAGGTCAAGAAGCCCGAGGAGTCGAAAGCTCCCTGGGACTATTACAAGCTGATCCAGACCATGTCGGGCGAGGACGCGTTCGGAAAACTGTCCGAATCCACCTGCCCGCTGGTGACGACCCACTAATTTGCTTGACGGCTCCAACTGCGCGCCCCGCCCCGGCGGGGCGCGTCCGATTCTCGCCCTGTTTCCGGCGCGGACGGGGCATAAATTGCTTCACACTTGGCCGGAAAGTGCGCTAGGTCACCTGCACGCCCGGTGCCCATTGAGTGGCACAGGCGGCCCAAATCCATGCCGGAATAGTTCAGGATGGCCCGCAGGTTTTCCGCTCCCTACCAGTCGGAGCCCTTCTCCGGGCTCGCTACTTGGGCGCGCAATCTTGCGGTGTTCTCGATCGTCGCCGTCGTGGTCTCGATCCTGATCGTCCGCTTCGGCTTCCTGGAGATGAAGCCGGCGATTGCGACCTTCTTCGGCGCGCTCGGTCTTGCCGCGCTATCCATCCTGATCGGGCTCGCCGGTTTTGCCGCGATCTGGCAGAACGGCACGCGCGGCATGAGTCGCATCCTGATCGCGTTCGTGATCGACGCGGTCATCCTGGCCTATCCGGCCTATCTCGTTTTTCAGTATCGCAAACTACCGCCGATCCACGACATCACCACCGACCCGATCGATCCGCCGCGCTTCGACGCGCTGGCGCGGCTGCGCAGCGGTGACGGCGCCAATACGGCTGTTTATGCCGGCCTGTATTCCGCCGAGCAGCAGCACCAAGCCTATCCGGACATCGAGCCGGTGCAGCTCGAAATCCCGGTCGACCGTGCCTATGCGATCACCCTGCAGCTGGTCAACAAGCGCAAATGGCTCGTGATCGACGAGCGTGCGCCGCAGCAGCCACGCCGCATCGGCCGAATCGAGGCGGTGGCGCGCACACCGATCATGGGGTTCCGCGAGGATGTTTCCATCCGGGTGTCGCCTGATGGCGATGATTCGCGCGTCGATATCCGCTCCTCCTCGCGCTATTTCGAAAGCGATCTCGGCTCCAATGCCGCGCGCATTACCAAGCTGATCGACGACATCAACACAGCCGCCGAGACCGCCGCGCTGAAGCCGGTGAAGAAGGCCGCGCCGCCGCCGACGCCGAAGGGGCCGGCGAAGACGGTGAAGAAGTAGAGAATGGACAACAGCAAATAAGCGGTCATTCTCCTGTTAGCTGTTTGCCAACCTGTACCAAGCGGAGGGCTATCGCGACCGTGCGGCGAGCACCAGTGATACACGTCACATAGGGGAACGCGCTTCTGGTTGACTTCCGGATGATAAGTTTAAAGATTCGCAGCGATTGCAGCGTAAGCGTTGAACGCGGATTGAAGCCTGCATCATGGCTGGATTGAATCGATCATATCCAAAAGCGTCTCCGTATCGCCTGGCTTGCGGCGTTACTTTGTCTGTTTTCCTGACCCTGGTGATGGCAACGAGTGCGCTGGCCGACAAGCGCGTGGCATTGGTCCTGGGAGTCTCGAAATACCAGAATGTCCCCCAGTTAACCAACCCCGACAACGATGCCGTCGCCATGAGCGGCGTCTTCAAGCAGATCGGCTTCGACGTTGTCGATTTGCGCCAGGATCTCGGCGTCTCCGAGATGCGACGCGCCGTACGCGAATTTGCTGCGGTCGCGGCGGACGCCGACATGGCCGTCGTCTACTATGCGGGCCATGGGATCGAGGCCGATGGCGTCAATTATCTCATTCCGATCGATGCCAGACTGCTCAGCGATTTCGACGTCGAGGACGAGACCGTCCCCCTCGACCGCATCCTGCAGGCGATCGGCCCCGCCAAGAGATTGCGCCTGGTAATTCTCGACGCCTGCCGCGATAGCCCGTTTTCGGAGAGGATGAAGCGCAGCGTCGCAACCCGCTCGATCGGCCGCGGCCTGGCCAAGATCGAGCCGACCACCCCTGACACCCTGATCGCATACGCGGCCAAGGCCGGCGCCGTGGCCAGTGACGGCGATGGCGCCCACAGCCCATTTTCGACCGCGCTGCTGCAGCATATCGCAACGCCGGGACTTGATCTCCGTCTTGCTCTCGGCCGCGTACGCGACGAAGTCCTGAAGAGCACCGGCCGTCGGCAGGAGCCGTTTGTCTATGGCTCGCTCGGCGGCGAAACGGTCGCGCTGGTGCCGCAGCCCGCCCCGCCGGTCGATCCGGACGCCGAGGCGCGGCGGGATTACGAATTCACGGCACAAATCGGCACCAGGGAAGCCTGGAATTCCTTTCTCGCCGTTCACGGCACCGGCATCTACGCCAATTTTGCCCATGCCGCGCTCGACAAGCTTGAAGCCGCAGAGAAAGCCAGCGCGAGGGCCGATGCGATCAAGCTTCAGGCCGAACAACAGGCCAGGCAGAAAACCGAGGACCTCAGGAAGCAACTCGAGGAACAGGCGGCGCACCGGACGGAGCAGGCCAAGCTCCAGATGTCGGAACAGGCAAAGCGAGAGCTTGAACAGGAACGTCAACGCATCGCCGAGCAGGCAAAGCGAGAGCTTGACGAAGCCAGGCGCCAGCTTGCCGAGGCACGACGACAAGCCGACGACGCCGCCGCTCAGGTCGAGCAGGCCAAGAAGCGAGCCGCCGCGGACGCCCAGCAGCAAATCGAAGCGGCGAAGCGCGAGGCAGCCTTGCAGGCCGCAGCGACCCAGAAGCTGGCAGCCCTGCCCCCGCCGGCGGACGTGCCCACCCCAGCCGCGCCGATTGCCACGCCCAATATGGACCCGGCAGACATCGCGCGTCTCTTGCAGGCGCACCTGAAGCGCGTCGGCTGCGACCCCGGTGTAGCCGACGGGAGCTGGAATAGCGCCTCGCAGAGAGCACTCGACAGCTTCAACAAGTACGCCGGCACCAAATTCGACATCAAGGTCGCGAACCTTGATGCACTGGATGCCGTGCGCGGTAAATCCGACCGCATCTGTCCATTGATTTGCGGCAAGGGCCAGCGGATTTCCGGCGAGCGCTGCGTTCCGATCCTCTGCGAGGCCAACTTTGTACTGGACTCCGAAGGAATATGCCGCCGGCGCCCGGAACCTCCGCCGCAGAAACCGAAAGCCGTATCGCGCCATGAACCGGGCGCCCGCCATGAGCCGAGCGCGCGCGTGCGATCCGCGCCATCCGGCGGAAAAGATATTTGCAACGGCGACTGCGAGGGCGATTAGAGCATGATCCGGAAAAGTGTGTAGCGGTTTTCCCTCGCGACAAACGCGGAACGCGTTTGCGCGGAGATCATGCTCAAACAAAAAGGGTAGAGCGGGATGACGATTCGAAGAAAAGTCATCACGCTCCAGTGGAGCCCATCGACGTTCGCGACAGCCTACCGATGATGCGCGAGAGCACGCGGCGCAATCAGGTTGAAACGTAGTCGCGGTCCGGCTTGTTATGGAACCAATTTCACAGATTGGGGACGACGTTGACCTTCACTTTCATGATCAGGAACGTTCGCTTGCCGTTGCCTTCTTCGAAGAAGAGGCGGGCCTCAAAATAATCCGGCCCGGCATAGCCGGAGTTCGGCCGGTATACTGCCTTGGTCTCGTTGACCAGGCTATACGTGCCGTTTCTTGGACCCACCACGATTTCCTGGCCGGCGAATGGACCGAGAGACATGAAATTGAACCCGCATTGGCGGTCTGATGCAACGCGCATCGGAATGTTCACGTCGCAACCTTGGCAGATATTGAACCGTGGACGGCGACACGCGGTGTTGGCGTTCAGGCCGCGGGCGTTGCTGTGTGCCATAAAGCCAGGCTGCATTTTGCTGGCGCTTGCCCCCTTGGAAAAAAGGAGCGGAGCGGTGAGCGCAATGCCGAGAAGGAGTCCGTTGACAAGAAATCGCTTCATCTTGAAATCCCGTTGCGAAATGTAATGGTTCATGATCCTAGAGCATGATCCGGAAAAGTGTGTAGCGGTTTTCCGAAAAGATCATGCTCAATCAAAAAGCTAAAGCGCGATGATGATTCAACCTAATCTCATCGCGCTTTAGCATAAAAAGACAACCGAAAATTGAAGGCTAGCCTGCCGGCTGGCTTGCTGAAGTTGACGATGGGCTCGAGTAAGATCGTTGTTGGCGTCTTCCGACCAGCCACACGGAAACCACCCTGATTTGTGACGAACGTCACAGAGCCGAAATTCAATTCGTTTGATGAGAAATCCTGGGGATTTTTGCGGCCGCATGCTCAGCATCATGGCTAGATCAAACCAGCCTGACTTGATGTCGCCATTCAATCGTTTGGCTTGCGGCCTTGTTTTGTCAGTCTTTCTGACACTGATGATGGCCACGAATGCGCTGGCCGACAAGCGCGTGGCCCTGGTGCTCGGGATTTCGAAGTACCAGAATGTCCCCCAGTTAACCAACCCCGACAACGATGCCGTCGCCATGAGCGACGTCTTCAAGCGGATCGGCTTCGACGTTGTCGATTTGCGCCAGGATCTCGGCGTGTCCGAGATGCGACGCGCCGTGCGCGAATTTGCCGCGGTCTCGGCGGACGCCGACGTGGCCGTCGTCTACTATGCGGGCCATGGGATCGAGGCCGATGGCGTCAATTATCTCATTCCGATCGACGCCAGACTGCTCAGCGATTTCGACGTCGAGGACGAGACCGTCTCCCTGGACCGCATCCTGCAGGCGATAAATCCCGCGAAGAGATTGCGCCTGGTGATTCTCGATGCCTGCCGCGACAGTCCGTTTTCGGAGAAAATGAAGCGCAGCGTCGCAACCCGCTCGATCGGCCGCGGCCTGGCCAAGATCGAACCGACGACCCCCGACACCCTGATCGCATTCGCAGCCAGGGCCGGCGCCGTGGCCAGCGACGGCGACGGCGCTCACAGCCCGTTTTCAACCGCGCTGCTGCAGCATATCGCAACGCCGGGACTTGATCTCCGTCTTGCTCTCGGCCGCGTACGCGACGAAGTCCTGAAGAGCACCAATCGCCGGCAAGAGCCTTTTGTCTATGGCTCGCTCGGCGGCGAAACGGTCGCGCTGGTGCCGCAGCCCGCCCCGCCGGTCGATCCGGACGCCGAGGCGCGGCGGGACTACGAGTTCGCGGCACAAATCGGCACCAGGGAAGCCTGGAATTCCTTTCTCGCCGTTCATGGCAGCGGAGGTTACGCAAGCCTGGCCCATGCCGCGCTCGACAAGCTTGAAGCCGCAGAGAAAGCCAGCGAGAAGGCCGATGCGATCAAGCTTCAAGCCGAACAACAGGCCAGGCAGAAGACCGAGGACCTCAGGAAGCAGCTCGAGGAACAGGCGGCGCGCCGGACCGAGCAGGCCAAGCTCCAGATGTCGGAACAGGCAAAGCGCGATCTCGAGCAGGAACGTCAACGCATCGCCGAACAGGCAAAGCGAGAGCTTGACGAAGCCAGGCGCCAGCTTGCCGAAGCACGACAGCGGGCGGACGACGCCGCGGCCCAAGTGGAGCAGGCCAAGAAGCAAGCTGCGGCGGACGCGCAGCGGCAAATCGAAGCGGCGAAGCGCGAGGCGGCCTTGCAGGCCGCAGCGACCCAGAAGCTGGCAGCCCTGCCCCGGCCGGCGGACGCCCCTGCTGCCAAGGCTGCGCCGGCCACGGTGCCCAACATGGACCCGGCAGACATCGCGCGTCTCTTGCAGGCGCACCTGAAGCGCGTCGGCTGCGACCCAGGCGCGGCCGACGGAAGCTGGGATGGCGCCTCACAAAAGGCGCTTGACAGCTTCAACAAGCATGCCGGCACCAAATTCGATATCAAGATGGCAAGCCTCGATGCGCTCGACGCCGTGCGCGCAAAATCCGACCGCATCTGCCCATTGACTTGCGGCAAGGGCCAGAAGGCGTCGGGCGACCACTGCGTTCAGATCATTTGCGAGAGCAACTTCGTGCTGGACTCCGAGGGAATATGTCGCAGGCGCCCCGAGCCGCCGCCGCAAAACCCGAAAGCCGTATCGCGTCATGAACCGGGCGTGCGCAATGAACCACGCGTGCGCAATGAACCGAGCGCGCGCACGCCACCCGCTCCGGCCGAGGGAGGCGGGGGACGATGCTACTCCTTTGGTGGAAAGCAATACTGTCAGTAAAGCAACACACGGCCTGACCACACGACACTTCAAGACGCCAGCCGGTACGTCCCGCCGATCACGGGATCGCCGTCGGTGGCGACCACGCCGCGCCCGACCAGGTCCTCCAGATGCGCCAGCACCGAATAGCCGGCCGCGGTCATCAGCCGCGGATCGATGCCGATATAGATCGCACGCACCATGGTCGGGATGTCGGCCTCGCCCTTGGAGAGGCGATGCAGGATCGAGGCCTCGCGCGCCTGGCGGTGGCGGATCAGGAAGCGCACATAGCGTGGACCTTCCGGGATTTCCGCGCCGTGGCCGGAGAAATAGAGGTCCTCCTCGCGCGCGGCGAGGCGGTCAAGCGAAGCCATATAGTCGATCATGGAGCCGTCGGGCGGCGCCACGATCGAGGTCGACCAGCCCATGACGTGATCGCCGACAAAGCTGATCTTCCGCTCCGGCCAGGCAAAGGCGAGATGGTTGGCGGTATGGCCGGGCGTCGCCACGGCCTCGAGCCGGAAGCCCGCACCTTCGATGACGTCGCCGCTTTTCACCTGCACGTCCGGCCTGAAGTCGCGGTCGGCGCCGGATTCCGGATTGTGCTTCTCGCTCTCGAAGCGTGGCCGCGAGGCGCGGTGCGGCCCTTCGGCATAGACGGTCGCGCCGGTAGCTTGCTTGATACGCGGCGTGTTCGGCGAATGGTCGCGATGGGTGTGAGTGACCAGGATATGCGTCACGGTCTCGCCGCGCACGGCGTCGAGCAGCGCTTTCGCGTGTGCCTCGCTGTCCGGGCCGGGGTCGATGATCGCGACCTTGCCCTGCCCCACGATGTAGCTGACCGTACCGGTGAAGGTGAACGGGCTCGGATTGTCGCAGAGCACGCGACGGATGCCGGGACGCACTTCCTCGACCACGCCGGGCTTGAGCGGAAAGTTGCGGTTGAACGGGACGTCGTCGTTTTCGGCCATGGGGAAATTACCTGTGCGCGGTCGTAGCGCGGTCGTAGGATGGGTAGAGCGTAGCGAAACCCATCACACAACGCACGAAAACGCCGCGGTGGGTTTCGCTCCGCTCAACCCACCCTACGCCGCGTAATGCGATTTTACGAAAACGCCTGGATGCCCGTGATGGCGCGGCCGAGGATCAGTGCATGGACGTCGTGGGTGCCTTCGTAGGTATTCACGGTTTCCAGGTTCGAGGAGTGGCGCATCACATGATACTCGATCTGGATGCCGTTGCCGCCGTGCATGTCGCGCGCCATGCGGGCGATGTCCAGCGCCTTGCCGCAATTGTTGCGCTTGACGATCGAGATCATCTCCGGGGCCATCTTGCCCTCGTCCATCAGGCGGCCGACGCGAAGCGACGCCTGCAGGCCGAGCGCGATCTCGGTCTCCATGTCGGCAAGTTTCTTCTGCACCAGCTGCGTCGCCGCGAGCGGCCGGCCGAACTGCTTGCGGTCGAGCGTGTACTGCCGCGCACGGTGCATGCAGTCTTCCGCGGCGCCCATCGCACCCCAGGAAATGCCGTAGCGGGCGCGGTTGAGGCAGCCGAACGGGCCCTTGAGGCCGGAGACATTGGGCAGCAGCGCGCTTTCCGGTACCACGACGTTGTCGAGCACGATCTCGCCGGTAACAGAGGCCCGCAAGCTGAGCTTGCCGCCGACCTTGGGCGCCGACAGGCCCTTCATCCCCTTCTCCAGGATGAAGCCGCGGATCTGGTTGTCATGCGCGGCCGACTTGGCCCAGACGACGAATACGTCGGCGATCGGCGCGTTCGAGATCCACATCTTGGCGCCGTTGAGCCTATAGCCGTCGGAGACCTTCTCGGCGCGGGTCTTCATGCCGCCGGGATCGGAACCGGCATCGGGCTCGGTCAGGCCAAAGCAGCCGACCCATTCTCCGGTCGCAAGCTTGGGCAGATATTTCTTGCGCTGGATTTCGTCGCCATAGGCATAGATCGGATACATCACCAGCGAGGACTGCACCGAGTTCATCGAGCGGTAGCCTGAATCGACGCGTTCGATCTCGCGCGCCACCAGGCCATAAGCCACGTAGCTCGCATTGGCACAGCCATATTCTTCCGGCAGCGTGACGCCGATCAGGCCGAGTTCGCCCATCTCGTTGAAGATCTCGCGGTCGGTCTTCTCCTCGAGATAGGCCTTGATCACCCGCGGCAACAGCTTGTCCTGTGCATAGGCCCGCGCGGTGTCGCGGATCAGACGCTCGTCCTCGGTCAACTGATCGTCGAGCAGGAACGGATCATCCCACTGGAAAGAAGCCTCAGCCGGCTTGTCCTTGGCTTGGGGGCGCACGCTCATGAAAAATCCTTTCGCGTCGTTCCTCTGAGGAATTGGTTGATAAAATAAGGCGCTACGCATGGAAGCGCAATTGAATTGAGAACAGCGTCTAACCTTCAAGCCGTTCGTTGGCGACGATCTCGATGCCGAAACCGGACAGTCCTTTGTAGTCATGCACCGAAGACGTAAGGTTCACGATCGAAGTGACGCCGAGGTCGCGCAGGATCTGCGCGCCGACGCCAACCTCTCGCCATTGCCTGTTGCGATCGGCTTCCGCCGTCTTGGGCTCGCCGACCGGTTCAACGGGAACGCCGGCCGCGCCATCGCGCAAATAAACCAGCACGCCACGGCCGGCGCGCTGGAAATGCTTCAGCACGATCTGCATCCGCGCCTGTCCGGTGAAGAGATCCTTGACGATGTTAGGCTTGTGCAGCCGCGTCAGCACCTTCTTGCCATCGCCGATGCCATTATAGACGAAGGCGACATGGGCGATCTCGTCGAACGGCGATCGGTAGGCATAGCCCTGCAGCGGCCCGATCGGGCTTTCGGTGACGAAAGTCGAGACCCGTTCGATCAGCTTCTCGCGCGCCTGGCGATAGGCGATCAGGTCGGCAATGGTGACATGCTTGAGCTTGTGGGTGGCGGCAAAGCGGCTGACCTGCTCGCCCTTCGTGACCGTGCCGTCGTCATTCATGAGTTCCGAGATGACGCCGACCGGCGGCAGGCCGCTCAGCTTGCAGAGGTCGACCGCCGCCTCGGTATGGCCGGAGCGGAGCAGCACGCCGCCGTCGCGCGCGATCAGCGGGAAGATATGGCCCGGCCGGGCGAAGTCGTTGGCGCCGGCGTTGGGGTTGGCCAATGCCCGGCAGCAGGAGGCGCGCTCGTCCGCCGAGATGCCGGTGCCGCCGTCGGGCTTGTAGTCGATCGATACCGTGAAAGCGGTGGTGTGGGCGGACTCGTTGTGCGCAACCATCGGGTCGAGCCGCAGCCGCCGCGCGTCCTCAGTCGTGATCGGCGCGCAGACGATGCCCGAGGTATGGCGGATGATGAAAGCCATCTTCTCCGCGGTGCAAAGCGAGGCCGCGACGATCAGGTCGCCCTCGCCTTCGCGATCATCGTCATCGGTGACGACGACGAGTTCGCCACGGGCAAAGGCGTGCAGCACTTCCTGGATTGAATCCGCCATTCTCTCAATATCTCTGTTTGATACCTGGATGCATTAGCCGGACTTCGACGCGCGCGCTAGTCTCCCCCGCCCTGCCCGGGCCGCATGGACCAATGAAAAGCCGGGCGGTAGACTGGGCGTTGAAGTGCGGGATGCAGGGAGCCAGGATGGGATTGAAACGAGCAATTTGTCGTGTCGCCCTGGCCGGCGCGCTTCTGGCCATGGCGGGGAGCGTTTCGCCGATCCCCATGACTGCCGCGCAAGCCGAGCCCGCGTTCAGCATCGAGAAGAGCTTTGCCGCTTCGCTGACGGCGCTGCCTGCGGAACCTCTTGGCGTGTCCGGCTCATTCTATGTGCCGGTCTATTCCAGCGTCTCCATGGCGCAGGGCAGGTTGCGCGCGGATTTCTCGGCCACGCTGAGCGTCCACAACGCATCGGAGACCCGGCCGCTGGTGTTGAATCGGATCGCCTATTTCGACACGGCCGGCAAGATGGTGGAAAGCTACCTCAAATCGCCGGTGGCGCTGAAGCCGTTCTCGACCATCGAAGTGTCTATCGCGGCCGCCGATGTGCGGGGTGGAACCGGCGCGAATTTCGTGGTCGATTGGGCCGCGGCCGGCGAGATCGCCGAGCCGGTGGTGGAAGCGCTGATGGTCGGCGACGTCGGCGCCGCACACTACGCCTTCATCAGCCAGGGGCGGCCGATCAAGGTTGTCGGCAAGAACTAAAAAGAAGAACTAAAACAAACAAGAATTAAAACAAAAAGCGAAAAATCCTGGGAGTGAATATCCAATGTCCAGCTTCGATTTTGCGCCCCTGCTTCCGGCGGGCCTGCCCGCGCCCGCGGCCAGGTGGACGGGATTGGCGAAATACAGCTTTGTCGGCGGCAACAACGATCCCGACCAGGTGCCGGTCGACGGCCTGATCGAGGCGGTCAATGCGGTGCTCAGGCGCGAGGGCAAGACGCTGGCGACCTATGGGCTGGCGAGCGGCCCACAGGGTTACCGGCCCCTGCGCGAATTTCTCTCAACAAAGCTGCAGCGCGACGCCGGCATCGTCGCGACGGCCGACGACATCATGATCGTCTCGGGCTCGCTGCAGGCGCTCGACCTCGTCAACCAGACCATGCTCACGCGCGGCGACACCGTGATCGTCGAGCAGGAGACCTATCAGGGCTCGCTGAACCGCCTGACCCGGCTTGGCGTCAACACGATCGGCATCCCTCTCGACGGCGAGGGCATGCGGATGGACGTGCTCGCATCCACGCTTGCTGATCTCAAGGCCAAAGGCATCCGGCCGAAATACATCTACACCATCCCGACCGTGCAGAACCCGACCGGCACCATCATGCCGGAGCGCCGCCGCGCCGAGCTCCTGAAGCTGTCGCAGGAACACGGCGTGCCGATTTTCGAGGATGATTGCTACGCCGACCTGATCTGGGACGGCAGGCGCCCGCCCGCCATCCATGCCATGGCTGACAATGGCGGCGTGATCCATATCGGCTCGTTCTCCAAATCGATCGCGCCCGCGCTCCGCGTCGGCTTCATCGTCGCGCCCTGGGAGATGATGTCGCGGATGCTGGCGCTGAAGACCGACGCCGGCTCCGGCGCGCTGGAGCAGATGGTGCTCGCCGAATTTTGCGCGCCGCATTACACCTCCCATGTGCCGAAGCTGACGCGCGGGCTGCGCCGCAAGCTCGACACGCTGATGGAGGCGCTTAGCGAGCAGTTCGGCACCTCGGCGGAGTTCGAGGACCCCAAGGGCGGCATCTTCCTCTGGGTGAAGCTGCCCGACAATGTCGACACGCTAAAGCTCTACCAGGCGGCACTCGCCGCCGGCGTCGCGATCAATCCCGGACCGGAATGGTCGACCAACAAGGGCTATGCCGGCAGCCGCCTGCGGCTCTGCTTTGCGAGCCCCTCCGAGCAGCAGATCCGCGAAGGCGTCGCCGTGCTGGCCGATGTCTGCCGCAAGGAGTTCGGCGTGCCGGTCCGCATCGCCAATGTGGAGAAGCGGGCGTGAGCCCTCACCTCACCGCGAATGGCGCCTGATAGGGCCGGCCGAACGGCACGCCGTTGATCACGGTCTGCACCGGCTTCAGGTAGGCCTTGCCGTCGCGCTTGTTGTTGCGGGTGTCGACGAAGGTCACGGGGCCCTCGACCAGCTCCATGATCGAGACGTCGCCCGGCGCGCCCTGCTGCAGCGTGCCGATCTTCGGCGCGCGGTTGATGATCTTGGCTGGCCCAATGGTCGCCATCGCCACCACCTGCTCCAGCGTAAAGCCCATCGCCATGAACTTGCTCATGACATTGGGCAGGAACGGCGTGCCCGGCGTATTGCCGGAGAAGACGTGGATGTCGGAGGAGATCGTATCCGGCGTGCAGCCGCCGGGAATCGCAACATCAGCCACCGTGAAATCGAAACTGCCGCCGCCATGGCCGACATCGAAGATCACGCCGCGCTGCTTGGCCGAGAGCGCCGCCGGCAACAGCTTGCCGTCCTGCACGATGTTGGTGAAGACGCCCGACATGTTGGGAAAGCCGGAATAGCAGTGCGTCAGCACGTCGCCGGGCCGCAGCAGGTTGAGGATGTCAGACATCAGCTCCTTGGTCTCGACGCCGCCGATATGGACCATCATCCTGGCGGGCCAGCCGCACATTTCGCAGGCCTGGATGCCTCGCTTCAAGGGCTCGATGCCGTGCTTGAAGATGATATTCTCCGACATGCGCACCTTGACCCCGATCAGGAAATCGGGGTTTTCGGCCAGCGCCATCGCGCAGGCCTCCACCTGCGCATTGTCGATGTTGTAGAGCTCGGCGATGGGGAATGCGGAGAGGCCGTTGTTGGCGATGTGGAGGAAGGCATACATCCGCGCCCGGGTCTGGGCGACGATGA
>Ga0210403_10002835_pt1 | contig 15433 bp, 9 predicted proteins | sample IncBWC19MmetaG_FD_150863 | JGI IMG/M metagenome (GOLD analysis project Ga0210403, IMG submission 150863) | Forest soil microbial communities from Barre Woods Harvard Forest LTER site, Petersham, Massachusetts, United States - Inc-BW-C-19-M | ecosystem: Environmental > Terrestrial > Soil >... | reverse complement strand
CGGGGTCGTGATTCCGTGCACGAGGGAACTCGCCGCAGGGCGCAACGATGGTGTCGCCCGCAATGCGCCGACTGTCGGAAACAACCAGCCAAGTGGCTTGACAGGCGACGCGGGGCCTGCAGCAGACTGCTGAGGTATGCTCGCCGTAATCGCTCGAGACACGAGGCTGGACGTGTTGGTCCTTTGTAGTCATAGCGGTTTGGGGCCGGGCAACTGCCCGGCCCCAGCTCGTGGCCCGCCCTCCGGCCGCGTCCTCGCGGCTACTACGTGGCCACGGGCGGTCCGGCTAGCAGTTAGATCCCGCGCTCACACGGGCCGAGTCGACGTCAGCTATAAGTCCGCTGAGATGGCTACGCCGTAGGTGACTTCGCCTAACCATAACCATGCGTATTCGGAGGTGAGAAGCTCGCTCACCGTGCATTTCAACGATGCCGTCTGTTCCACACCCGAGCCATTCCACCAGTGCAGATCGTTGGGCAGACCGCCGTTCTGATCGCAGTGGAATAAGTGGCTCATCTTCGAAACCATCGCTTCTAAGTCTAAGCAGACCAGCGAACCGCCCGATTTGAAGACCATTAACGTCGAGCCACAGGTGAAGTGCACTTCGTCAGGTAAGAAGAGAATCGCGGTGTTTAATTCGGGCGTTAACTCATCCCACACTAAATGCCAGGTGCCTAACAGTAAAATCGTACCCGAACCGGCTGTATCACTTAAGCCAGTGCACACGTTAGCGCCTAACGAGCATTTCTTGAATTCGATGTGGAATAACCCTAACGGTTTACCGGCTTCTTCCGTGCCAGTCGCACTCGCCGTTTCACACACGACCTGCGAGCCTGCCGCTCCTCCTTTCAGGTACAGTTCCGGTTTGCCAGTCCCGTCGTTTTTACCCGTCCATGTCCGTTCGGACGAGGACGTGGGTAAGATTTCCGGTAACGCCATTGCCGCGGTGGAGAAAGCGCTAGCGGCCACGAACGCGGCCACAATCGCCAACCCGAGCAACCTAAACGGTCTCATCAAACACACTCCTTGATGTCGATCAGGCGTAGACGGAGCCCGCGCCCGCCAAGATGTGACACTTACAGGCACAACACTCCGCCCTATCAAGGCACCCCCAGATCTGGGAGAGCCCGCCGCTGAGCTTGACACACACACGCTGAAGCGTCAACGACTTCGTGACGGTGTCGGCGGGGTCGTGATTCCGTGCACGAGGGAACTCGCCGCAGGGCGCAACGATGGTGTCGCCCGCAATGCGCCGACTGTCGGAAACAACCAGCCAAGTGGCTTGACAGGCGAGGCGCGCCTGCAGCAGACTGCTGAGGTATGCTCGCCGTAATCGCTCGAGCCACGAGGCTCGACGTGTTGGTCCTTTGTGGTGCGCTAGCGGTGGGCGCGAGCCTCGCGTCATGCGGAGGTGCCACACCTGACGGGCTGACCGTGGTATCGGTCGACGGCCACTCGATCACGAAGGCCACGCTCGACCACTGGACGGCTATCGAGGCGGTCCTCGCCTATCAACTCAACCCGAGCGCACCGGTACCGAGAGGGGTCGTTCCCGATCCTCCGGCCTATGTGAAGTGCATCGCTTACTTACTGACGACGCCGCCGACACTCTTGAAAACCAATTCGAGCGAGACCGTGGCGCAGCTGCGGGGCCAGTGCGCCGAACGACGCACGCAGTTGCAGCGCCATGTGCTCGATATCTTGATCACGAACTACTGGCTACGCGGCGAAGCCGATGCCAGAGGAGTCGCGGTCGCAGAGGGAGAGCTCAGGGAAGCCATCGACCGCCAGTTTCCGTCCGAGGAGGCGTTTCGCCGATTTCTCAGGCTCACCGGCGAGACGGCGTCAGATGACATGTTCGTTGTCAAGGGAGACCTACTGACGAACAAGCTGCGACAGCTCGTGACGTCAGCGCAGGGCTTGACCAGCGAGCAGCAGCAGCTTGCCTACGCGAGGTTCAACGATGCATTCGCCAAGAGATGGAGAGCCCAGACCACATGCCGGCAGGGATACGTCGTGGCTGAGTGCAGAGAGTACAAAGGCCCGCTGAAAAGCCCAGTGGTGTGATCGGCTCGACGTCGGCCGCCCTCTCAACCGAGTGTGGTGGGATCTTCCGTCGTCCTGACTCCATCGTAGCTCTTGCATTTTTGTATGACGTATTCGGGGAGGCAGTCGGTCCTCGCAATCCACTTGCTCCTCCATCTCGCGACGAAGGCGACGATCACTCGCCGCAGCTGTTCGCCGCCGAGGCGTTGCTCGATCGAGCCCTTCACCTGCGCGAGCGGCTGCAGGACACGGGGCGTGATTCGCGTTACTTCGAACACGGAGTAGCCGTTGAGCGCCACCGGCCCGACGAGCACGTGCGGGCTGGCCGCGAAGATGGCTCTCATCACGGCTCTCTTCTTGGGCACGACGTCTGAGATGCTCGGCCGGTCGAATTCCTCGTGGTAGGGAGCGAACCTCGCGAGGCTCTGTCCGCGGGCGATCATCCGCATCGCGTTTCTTGCCGCAGCCGCACTCGCGAACCTCTCGACGATGTCGAGGTAGCGCCGTTCTCGGTGTTCGAAGCGCGCCATGTGCCGCGTGTAGTACTCGAGGATCTGTGCATCGGTGACTGTGGGGCCGTTTGCAGTCAGTCGCTGTCGTATCCTCACCGCTGCGAGTTGCGCTCTGACGGTGAGCGCCTGGACGCCGTGATCTCGTGACGTCAGCCCCTCGTCGGCCGCCTCGCCGATCAGCCAGTAGGAGGAGATCATATAGCCGAGGGCCCGCTCGAGGAGCTCATGATATTGCCGTTGGCATTCTTCCTTCAGCAACGCGCGGATCGACTGCGGCGAAAGCGCCTCCTGGCGGGCTACGCACTTGGTGTAGCGCGGTGGATCGGGCACGAGGTGTTGGGGTGCGATCGCCGACATCTGGCGCGCGAGCGCCGCCTTGGTGATCGGGTGGCCGCCGACCCGCGCAACGACGACGCTTTCGGGTTCCCCGCCGCCGCACGCAGCGAGCCCGACCGCGACCGCCAAGACGACGACCGCCGCAGGGCATCGAGACCGCGAGCGTGTCACTTCAGGGCGACGGGGTCTTCCGGGACCTTCGGGCCCTTGTACTGGCTGCATTTCTGAACTACGAACCCTGGACGGCAGTCGGTCTTCGCCGTCCACAGGGTCCTCCATGCCCGCACGAACGCGGACAGCGTCTTCCTCTGGCTCTGCGCGCTGAGCTTGCTCTCGATCGCGCCCTGGACCTGCGCCAGCGACTTCTGCTGCACTGGCCTGATCTGCGTCACTTCGACGATGAAGTACGTGCGATTGATCCGCACAGGTCCGACGAGCACATGCGGCTTGGCCGCGAAGATCGCTTCGTAAAGGGGCCGTTTCACGCCCTGGATGCTCGCCGACGTGCGCTGCATACCCTCGTGGAGACTTGTGTTCGCGATGCTTTTCTTTCCCTGGGCGATTTCCGCCATGATGCGCCTTGCCACATCTCTGCTCTTCAGGAACTCGACGATGTAGAAGTAGCGTGCTTCAGGAACGTGGAAGCGATGAACGTTCTGCCTGTAGTACACGGCGATCTCCGCGAGGGTCGGCTTGTGTGCCTTTTCGCGTAGCATCTGATATAGGTTTTCCGATGCGAGTTCGGCCTGTATTTCGAGCTTCACGTCGGCGAGGGTGTGGGCGATGGCCTTCAGCGACCGCTCGAACTCGGCTCCGCTCGGGAAGGATCTCCTCTCCTGATCGAGTCGCTGCTCGATCTCTCGCCCGGACACTCCAGCGCCGTCGTCCGCGGCCTCGTCGATCAGCCAATGTGAGGAGATCAGGAAGCTGAGAGCCTGCTGCTTGAGCGCCTGATACTGACGCCGGCACTCTTCCATCGAGCCTGCCTCGCTCACCTGGGGGGCGAGCGTCCGCCGCTTGGAGACGCATGCCGCATAGCGCGGCGGAACCGGCGTGACGTGCTGAGGAGCGAGTACCGATATCCAATGGGCGAGCGTCGAACTGGCGATCGCGCTCGGGCCGACGCGGACGATGACGCGATCGCTCGCGGCGCCACGGTGGCTGTCGCCGCCGCACGCGAGGACGCCGAAGACGCTCGCCAACGCGATGACCGAGGCAATCGCCCGCACGCGTGTCACCCGAGGCTCAGGGGATCTTCGGGCGCCTTCGGACCGTTGTACTGGCTGCATTTCTGCACGACATATCCTGGATCGCACTTGGTCCGGGGGGTCCACTTGGCGTTCACCGCCGCACCGAGGTCGGCCAGCGCACGTCGCGCGCGTTCTTCGAGTAGCAGCGTGCGGATCGTATCCTTGACCCGCGCAAAGGTCTGGCTCACCGGCGGGATCACCTGTTCGACCTCGAATACGTCGTACTCGACATCGGACCCCTTGAACGGGCCGACGACGTGGTGTGGCCGCGCGGCATAGACCGCGAGTTCGAGCTGATTGCGCGCGCCTGGCGCGGATTCAAAGGTCATCAGGCCCTCGCCGACCATGTGCTGCGCCACACTCGTCAGGCTCTGCCCGGCGTCGACTTCCCGCTTGAGCTGCGCGGCCGCGGCCCGCGTTTTCCGATTGCTCATCCTCACCACCCGTCGTTCGGGCAGGACGAAACGCTGCCGATGGTGCGCGTAGTAGGCGGCGACCTGTGACGGAGTGACCCTTTCCAAGCTCGCCGTGGCCAGCTGACGGAGCCTCGCGGACGCCAGTTCCGCCTGCACCTGCAACTCGACGTCCCCGACGTCCTCTCCTTTCGCGGCCAACGCTTTGTGGTATTCGGCTTCCCCGCCGGCAAAGGCTGCCTGCCGTTCAGCCACCTGCTGTTGGACGTCTTGGCGCGATACGCCAAGGCCTCGGCTGGCCGCCTCTCCGACCAGCCATCGCGCCGAGATCAGGAAGTCGATCGCTCGCCGCTGTCGTGCTTGGCCCCGCTGTCCAGGCGAGCCCGAGGCGCTCGCCCCCGGCTCCAGCACCGACGTCCAATGGCCGATCGCGGCCTTGGTGATCGGCGCCCCATCAATCCGCGCAGCGACGTCGTCGGACCCGCCACACGCCGTGAGGCCGACCGTGGCTGCCACGAGCGCCCCGCACATCGCTATCTGGCGTGGAACCGGCATGCCGCCGCGATCGCCTATTGCCTGCCGCACGCGGCGAGGTTGATGCATCGGCCGGTCGCGATCGTAGCCACCTGCTCCATGAGCACCGCTGCTGACGGCGAGTTGGACGTGGACACCGGCCCTTTGGTGTGCTGCTTGCAGTATTCCACGACATAGCCGGCGTGGCAGTCCGTCCTGGCCCGCCACTTCCGTTCGAGCTCAGCTAATTTCGCGCGTGCCGGCTGACCTCCCCCATCGATCTTTTCTTGCATCTTGTTGGAGAGCAGATCCAGTTGCAACAAGAACAGATCGTCGGCGACGCTCTCCTTGCGGCTCGCAAGATACTGCTGCAGTTCGCCTGGTCTCGGGAATTGTTCAGCGTTGACGCGCTTGAACAGATGTTGAATCTCGTTGTCGCTCGCGGTCACGCCCTGATCGCGCGCGATCGCCATCAGCCGCTGCGAGCGTATGAGGAATTCCGTCGCCTGCAACCGCAGCGCTTCGGTCAGCTGCTCGCATTTGGTCAATAGCTGGGCGCCAGTGGGCTCCGTCCCGAACCTCTTCGGAGAGCTCGCCGCTGCCGCTTCCAGACGAGCCACGCAGCGCGGATAGTTTGGTGGGTCGGATACCAGACCGTCTGGTACGGCGTTTTGTCCGGAGAGTTCGAAGTAGTCACCACCCGCCAACGTCGCCATCCAGTGATTCACCGCCACACGCGTCACTGGCGTGCCCCCGACCGTCGCCACGACGTCACCCGAGCCACCGCCACATCCGGCACCGGCAATCAGCAATGTCACCACCGCCGTCGTCGCCCCTGCAGGCGGCCAAAGACGCGCTCCCATCATGTGGGGCACACTAGCGAATGAGCCCACCGATTTCACTAGCTGGTTCTCAATTGTTTCTGACCCGACCACCACAATGTTCGCACCGCCGGCTCAGTCGAAGCTCGTAGGATCTTCGGGCCGCCTGGGGCCCGCGTATTGCCTGCATCTCTGCACGACGTATCCCCGACTGCAATCGGTGCGCGAAGTCCATCTCGCCCTCCATGCCTCAATGAACGTGGCGAGGGCTCGACGCTCGCGTTCCCCGATGACCTGGCTGCGAACCAGGCCCCTCACCTGTCCCAGCGTCTTGTAAGTCGCCGGCACGATCCTTTCGACCTCGAACACGTCGTAGTCGATGCCCACTCTCACGGGGCCTGAGAGAACGTGTAGCTGGGCGGCGTAGACCATCGCTTCCAACGGATTGCGCCCGCCTGCGGCTGACTGGAACGTGACCAATCCCGCCCCCACCTTGCGCTGGGCCGCGCTCGTCAGGCTCCCCCCCGCTTCGACTTGTCTTCTCAGACGCTCGGCTGCATCTCGGGTTTTTCTGTTGCTGAGCCTCACCACTCGGCGCTCGGGCGTGCTGAACCGCTGCCTGTGCCGAGCGTAGTAGCTTGCGAGCTGTTGATCGGCGACACTGCCCGCGTTCCTCGTGGACAATTCCCGAAGCTTGGTCGCCGCAAGCCCGCTCGCCGCCCGCAGGCGTCCACTGCCCCGGACGTCAACATTGGCAACAGCCAACCCTCGAGCGGCGGCTTCACCGATCAGCCACTCCGATGCGATCAGGGATTCGAGTGCCTGCTTGCGGGAGTGTGGGTCCGTGTCCGTTTCCGAGATCCGTTCATGGACCTCGGCCTCCGTGATCGCGGCTGCCCCGATGCGCACCACGATGCGTTCGCCACCACCGCAGCCGAGGAGGCCCAGCATCGCACTCATCCCACAGGCTACAGCCAGCTTCGCCATCGCGAACCAGGCTAGTCGAGCGCCAGGGTTCGCGCGAGCGTTGTTTCCAGGCGCCGAAGGCGACGCAGTGTCAGCCTATTTCTTTTTTGTGCTGTGCATCTTGTGCTTGGCGCAGCCCGTGACCGTAATGGGGGTCTGTTGGTGGATTTCGAGGCCGTTTTGGGCCACGAACAGGGTGGGCATTTTGAGTTTCTGGCCGCACATGTTGCCGTGGGCGCTTGCTGGGAGGTGGGCGGCTAGCGCGCTGTACTTGCCCTGGGGCAAGGTCAGTTCGAAGGTGTTGAAGGGGGTGTCGGGGACAGTCTTGAAGGTGGTGCTCGTGATCCCGGCCTTGCTGATGAACGTCGAACCGACGAGGTCGACCGTGACGCCGTAACCCTGGAGGACGATCTCCAGTGACGGGAACGCTTCGCCGCCGTGGCTCACGAAGATCGCAGGGCCTTCCAACGGGACCGGCAGCAGCGGCGTGATGACCTTCGCGTGGCCGATGAACGATTCTTTCGGGCAACTCGCCGGGCCAGCTTCGAACGTCTTCGCCAGGCACGCCTTCTGCAGCGTTTTCAGCTGGGAGGGGAGCTGGATCGGGAGGTCGACCTTGACCTTGGTGATGTTCGCCTGGGTGCCGAACGACCCCTTGGGCTCTTCCACCTTCGTCGTGAGGCTCGCACCGAGCGCTTTGGAGGTCTTCGCCGAGGTGCTCACCGTGAATTTCGGGGTGAACTTCAGGTTCGCACAGTTCGCGATCTGGAACGGCACCGACACGGAGGAGCTCCCGCCTTCATCGCCGGCGATATCGCCCGTCAGCGACATGGGGCTGCAGTTGGTGGGGTTGAAGATGAACCCTGGGCGGTTGATCGTGACGTTGACGTGCTTGAGCTGAAGCGGGATGCCGTCGATCATCTGCGGGATCGCGTGCCCTTCCTGCGGGGTGTTCGTCGTCACGGTAAGCGCGGGTGTGGTGGGGTCGACTTCGATCCTGGCGCGGTCGACCACGCAGTCACACGGCGGCTGCTGCGCCGGGTTGGATGTGTCGTGCTCGAGGTCGAAGGGGCCGGACTTCGCGGGGTTGACGATCGACAGGCCGAACGGCGCGCCGTGATAGGGACCGGTTATGTAGATCTTCGCGCCCGGCACAGTGATCGGGTCGTTGCCGACACCGGCACTGACGGTGTCTTCCCCGATCATGGATTCCGGTCCGCAGGTTCCTTCGTTGGCCTGCTGTTCGGCACAGAGCTTGACGCCCGAGAGCAGCCCGGACAGACCGGGCGGCATGTGCGTCTGGATCCCCCGAAGCGCCTGCTGGCCGTCGGCGCGACCCATCGTCAGGGTGAACTGGCTGAACGCGCCTGCGTTGATGTTCGTCGTCCCGGCCGTGAGGCTCGGGCTGAACGGCAGGGTCGGACCCGGGCACGGGCTGCCATTCGGACCGCTCGTGATGTTGAAGGTCGAGCTCGAGCTGACCGATTCGTTACCCGACCACGGCGTGAACGTCGCATTCGTCGTGTAGGCGCCACAGCGCGCCGGGGTCGCGAGCGGGGCGCGTTCGCCGCCGAAGAAGTGCAGTTCGGCGTCTTCGAACGCGAGCTGCGGGTTGTTCTTGAACGTGCCGATGATCTGCCCCGAGCCGTTGAGCTTCGTTTCGCCGACCGACTTGAAAACAAACCCGGAGACCGGATCTTTGGCGACCAAGTAGAGCGCGATCAGGCTCCCGAAGGGATTTTCGTTTTGGCTCGCCAAATACACGGAGCCCTTTACGTGCTGCCCGGCGGGCAGCAGCGGCGTAGAGATCTCGACCGTGCCGATCTTCGACGCATCAGCGCAGAAGTTCAACCCCGGCTGCAGCGGTTCGGGCAGCGTCGAGGAGAACGTCGCCGTCTTCACACCCGGTTCGAAGCTCGGCTGCAGTTCCTGCAGGCCTTCGAATCCCACGAGGCCCTCCGAGCATGCCTGCAGGCCGTCGCCGCCGGCCGGGTTGATCGCCACGCCCGCCGGCAGCGCGACTTCGATGTTCTTGACGGCGGACTGCGCGAGACTTTCGGCGTTCAGGATCGCGAACTGGGGGACGTGCACGTCGACGTTCAGCCCAGTCGGAGAGCTCGCCGCGGTGCCATCCGGCGTGACCTTGACCTCGGGGGAGAACGGCAGATGGTTACACCCGTCGACCCGTTCCGGCAGCCGATGAGTGAGGGGTTCCGCCTGCACGGAGGGGTGTTCGAAGGCGGCCCATGAGTCCCCGCGGCTCGTCGACTGAAACGGCGCGGCGCACGATGTCGGCATCGCCAGGAACGGCGGCGGGCTCGCGGTGTGCGCGGCCGCGCAGCCGGTCTGGTTCTGAAGGCATTCCCAGCCGCGCTGATGATCGTGGCGAGGGTCGCCCGGCACACCCCAGAACGTCAGCTTGACGCTCAACAGCGAGCCGGCCTGGATGATGTTGCTCGAGGTGATCGTCACGCCGTAGTCCCCGCCGGTGCGGACAGACGCGTCGAGGAACGCCGAGACTTTGCCCGCGACCTTGAAGCCGAAGCGCGCCGGCTCGCCCGCCCGCGGCGTCACGTTGAAGATCGGCACCGTGCTGGGGATGAGAAGGTGTCCGGCCCTCCCGACGGGAACGGTGAACGTGATCGTCGCAACGCCGACCGCCGTCTGCGCCGGGCATTCATTGACCACTCCGATTTCATGGGAGAACTGCGCGTCGGTGCACTGCGCGAACGGCGTCGGGTTCCCGATCAGCCCCGCGGGGAGTTCGTCGGCGATGTCCTTCGCCAGCGCCGAGACTTTCGGGATGCCATCGGCGTAGGGTGCGCCCGTGTTGAGCGTCAGCGCGTACGAGAGCTGAAACGGGTGGGAGCCCGCCTGCGTGTCAACCGAGCCGCCCGCATTTTCCGGCACCAGCCGATAGTCATCGAAGCCGAACCTTTCCGCGCCGCCCAGCACGATCGGCCTGCTCGCGCTCGTAGCGTGCGCGGCACCCCCACCCGACACGGTGGCGGTGTTCAACCCGCCGCTTTCTGCGCCCGGCGCGAGCACCACGGAGATGCGCATTTCGATCTGTTCAAAGGCCGGCAGCGGTTCCGTGTCGGTGCACGCGAGCGGTTTGAGGGTGCATTGCAGTTTGGTGCCGCCCCCGACTTCGCCAGCCCGCGCTTCGACCGCGACCGCTTCAACGCCCGGCGGCAGCCGGTCGGTGACCGTCACCGTGCCGCCGGTCGGGATGTCGCCGAGGTTCTGCGCCTGCACTGCGATCTCGCCGTCCCCATGACCCGCGGTAACGACCTTTGCTTCGCCGGCCCCAGCGAAGAAGCTGAGACTCACAGGCGGCACGGTCCGGTCGGCGTCTTCGCCCACGCTCGTCACTATCAACGGCGCCGCGCCGCCCGGACCGCCCGTGACAAGCACGTTGCCCGCACCATACACCCCTTCAAGCGCCTGTTGAACAACCGCGGCTTCGGCATGCGGGACAGCACCAAACGGGTACGGTGCGCTTTCAAAGAACCCCGCGGATTGACCGTTCACTTCCAGCGTGAAAATGCTTTCCGGAGCGACGATGATTTCCTGAACCTCGTCTCGCGCCGCTCCGGCCCGCAAGGCCGTGGGCCGCGCGGAGGAGGTCACTCCCCACCACGGCGAGCACGTCAGCGCTGGTGCCGAGGAGCATGGCGTTTCGGCGGATGCGCTCGGCACGCTCGGCGCGAGCCCCATCGCAGCGGCAAACAGCAACGATGCGAAAAGGCGACGGGTCATGCTGATCTCCTATGCGCTCTGGTAGCGGCGGACTTGCGTGCCGGGGCGAAGCGTCTGCGCGCAGACGCTTCACAGCTCCTGCGACGGTGGCGGCTGTGGATCCTGTGGCAAGCCTTCAAGGCGGACTTCAGCCGCTGCACACTGCTCAACACCGATCCTGTCGGCGCAGGCGGCGAGGCGAGGTTGCCGGGTCCGGAGAACGTCGCGCTCGGCGGTGTGCCGAACACTTCCGGCTGCGGCGAAGGCGCCGCGCGACACGCATCCGCCGTCACACACGGCGGCGGCGAACTGGACGAGCTCAAGCACGGAACCGCCGTGCTGCAGACGTGCGCGTCATAGAGGTCGAGTGCCGAGTCGACGTCGTTGCCGACGAGCCGTGCGCCCGTCAGGAAGAAGACGTCGTTGCCGTTTTCGCTGGCGTCGAGGAACGCCGATTCCCCAGCCGCGACGCCCGAGGAGACGAGGCTCACGCAGCCGCCGCTCGTCTGATGGAAGGTCGCCGACGAGGTCGTGCAGCTGCCGACACCGCCGGGCTCGAACTCGTAGACGTCCTCGTTTCCGTTGACGTCCTGTGGAACCAACGCGTCGGTGCTGTTGAAGAACAGCCGGCCTTCCTCGGAGAGATACCGCGACTGGTAGAGCGCCTCTTCGGTCGAAAACGGAGTCCAGCCGGGCACGTTCGCGGCGGCCCACCTCCCTTGTCCCCAGACCGCCTGTTCGCTGAACGCCAGCGAGAATGTACCTTTTGATGGGGTTTCCCGGCCGAGCGGGCGGGCGCCGGTCGGGTTGCACGACGCGCACACCAGAGTTCCGGCGCCGCCGGCCGCGGCGGCGTGGTAGAGGTAGACCTCCTCGTCGGGCTTGCCGCTCACCGCGTCACGGTTGTCGTAGCCGGTCAGGGCGCGCTGGGACATGAACGCCAGCCAGCGCCCATCCGCGGAGACGCGGGCGGTCGATCTGGCCATGACAATGCCTTCGGCCCAGTCGGGGGCGTCAGCGCCCGCGAGCACCGCGACGAGCGTAGGCGGCTGCCAGCCCGAGCCATCGTAGTGGATCGCGTAGAGGTTGCACGTCGCGCCGGCCGGCGCGGCGTTTACCTGCTCGGTGCACGTACCCGGATGCGCGCCTGCGGCGAGCGCGCCGTTCGCCGCGAAATATATCGACGAGCCGTCTTCGCTGGCGCCGAGCAGCGCACCCTTGACGTCGGCGGCCCCGCCGGGACCTTCGGGCGTCAGATCCCGCAGCCTGCAGTGAAGTTCGCCGGCCACTTCGGCGATTTCACACTCGTACAGATCTGTTGCTTGCGGCAAGCGCCCGGAAGCGCTGGTGAGCCGCTGGGCGTCGGTGAAGAACACACGTGAGCCGTCGCGCGAGGCGAACTGGAAAAGCGGATGAGGCTGGCCGGCGCCACATTCGCCGCACCCCGATTCCGGGATGTCCAGCCGCAGCGTCGCTTCCTTCGCTGTGTCGCGGACGTAGAGGCCGCCGCCTTCTTCGGACCAGAACACGCGTGACCCGTCGCCCGAAATCGCATTCCGCGTATCTTGGTCTTGTATTCCAAGGTGTGCGGCGTTGCGAGACGGGCCACCGCCTTCGTGTTGCGGCAGCACGCTGACGGGCTGGATCTGCTTGCTGGGCGGTCGTGCGGCCGACCACTCATAGAGGTGTCGCCTTGCATTTGTTGGCGTTTCGGTCAACGCTACCGTCGACGAAAGGATCACGTGTTCGAGATCCGGGGTGCTACCCACGAAAATCGCTTTGTCGAACGTCCCCACACCCAATTCTGCGCCGCCGCCGAAATGCGTGCCTGCGGGCACGTCGGCGTAGCCGGGTGCCGCTGTGAGGATCGGCTCGAAGCAGGTCGCGCGCGTCGATGCGCACGTCGCGTTGTGGCGGACGTACGGCGTGAAGTCCGTGTCGGGCGGGAATGCTTCGGGCGCGAGCGAGGTGAATTCGCCGGCGGAGGTCGGTTCGGCGAGAGCCTTCGTGAGGTCGGGCGAGAAGAAGTTGTATTCGCGACTCGTCGGCCCGGGGGCGTCAACGTGCGGCAGCGTGAGCTCCTTCGAGGACCAGCCGGCTGGGCCTCGGGTGGAGAGGATCTGCTGCTGCAGGAGATAGCCCTGGGGGTTTTCTTCGGTGGGGACATTGCCGAAGTAGCTGACCGCGTCACCCGACGCGGAGGCCTGGCTCAGGCCGTGTTCGGTGATCGCCTGGAGCAGCGACCCGTGCTTGTCGGGGGGGGAGACGAGCTCCCACTGACGTCCGTCGGGGAGCACGAGCCCGCCGCCCGCGCGCTGCGTCGTGAACGTCCGGTCGGGGCCGGGGAAGTGCTTGACGACGCCTTCGACTTCGCTGACGGCGACCGCGCGGTAGTGGTATTCGGCTTCGGGGAGCAGCACCTGGGCGTGCCCTTCGGCGTGGACGTCTTCCGTGCCCGCGCCGATCGCCTCGCCGGGCTGGGGAACGACGGAGCCGTAGCTCGTATCCTGACCGTATTCGAAGAACACTTCGGTCGCGACACCGTGCGGGTTGACTTCCGCGTTCAAGGTGACCGACGACGAGGACGGTTCGCTTGCCCACTCGGCGTGCAGCCCCGGACCGAGCGTGAGGAAACACGCGGCGGAGGAGCGTTTGCCTTCACATTCGAGGGGCAGTTCGTCGCCGAGGTTCGTGCCGTTGGCGTTGCTCGCCTGCAGGCGATAGAAGTACGTCGTGCCCGGCTGCAGTTTTCCCAGCGCGGTCTTCACCGGCGCGGCGGTGCTGCCGGTGACCGTGGGTGGTTCACACGGCGAGCTTTCCGAAAGCGTTTCGCTCGTGCCCCACACGAACCGGCAGGTGGCCGCTTCGCCCGTTTGCGCTTCTCGCGGGTCGACGGTGCCGTTTAGCTGCTCGCCTTCGGCGCCGATCGCAGAGGTCGACAGCGTTTCCACGTCGGGAATCGTCAGGTCCGGCCCAAACGCGTCGATCGCACCGACCTGAGCGGTTAAGTCGAAGTCACCAACGAACACCCCGTGGGCCACAGGATCCACCGCGACGCTGTTCACTAACTTGAACGGGCCCGTCTGCGTTTTCGCCAGACGACCGCGATACGTGCCATCCGGCGCGAACTCGTCGACGACGTTCGACTGTTTTTCAGCGACGTAGACGTTGCCGCTACCGCCATCCACCGTGACCGCCCCGAGGCGCTTGAACGGCCCGAGCGGCGTGCCTTTGATCATGAACGCGAAGACGTAGCTCCCCGGCAGCCCGGGCGCCGGTTCGAAGACGTCGACACCACACTGTTCGCTTTTCCCCAGCGCGCACAGTTCTTCGGGGCCGTCGCTGACGAACACGTCGGCGTTCAGGGGCGAGACCGCCACGCCATGCGGCAGGAGCGCCCCGTGCGCGGTGAGCGAAACGGGACCGCTCGCAGTCGCTTTTTTCGAGAGCGTGAGCGAACCAGCGGTTGCCGCCGTGATCGTCGTCCCCGCGGGTATCCCCGCGGCTATGACTTCCTGGCCGACGAGGAACTCGCCGGTTTCCGTCAGGAGCGATTCGACCGTACTCGACCCACTCGTGAGATGACCCGTCCCGGCAGCGCCTGTGCCCGCGATCTGGCCCAGCACACCAGCCGGTTCACCGCCCCCCGAAACCGGTTCGAAAACGTCGACCACACCGGGGCCTAAGCTCGCCACGAAGACATCGCCCTGGGTTTCCAGATTGGCGGAAGCATCGACGGCGACACCCTGGATGGCGCCAAACGCTCCACCCGGAACGTGTTCGCCGCTCCACACCTGAAGAGCCAACGGGCCGAATGCCGCCAGCACGTTCCGCCCTTCCCGCCCAGCTCCCACGTACACCACTTCTTTGCCGAAGCGATGGCCGACCGCCACGCCGTTCTGCAACACCCCGACGCCTTCCTGCTCGTTGAGCTGGCGGAGAAAAGCGCCGGACGCCGCGTCGAACTCATCGACCCGCGTGGTACCGGTACTGAGCAGTTCGGCGGCCCACACGTGGCCGGAGTCCACCGTCAACGCGTTCACCCCCACCAGCGGACCTGGCACTGCGACCGGTTCTTTGGCGGGGCCTTCCGCAGGAGCGCCTTTGGTCAGCTTCGCAGAGAGTTCAGGCAGGAACTTGTGGGTGACCGAGGCGCCGGCCCCCGCCGGCCACAACAGGACACACAAGCTCACACAAAGGCCACGCCGCACCAAGACCGGACATCGACGCACGCGCCGCCCCCCATCCGTATCGCCGCCCATGCGATGCACACTACGCCCTCCCCAAACCCGCTTACAACGCGTGTCTCTCACTCGCGAGGTGGTTAATTTTCCGCTCCCCGAAGATTAACGTCGGGGGTCCGCGCGAGAGCTCACCGCGCCGCGCGAACGTCCGTCTCGCAAAGGCGGTGGCGCGCAAGTCCACCAGGACCCGCGCGCCACCAACGATCACGACACGATGCCGGCTATAAGTCGGCCGAAACCGCCACGCCGTACGTCACTTCACCTAACGCTAACTCCGCGCATTCCGCGGTGAGCAACTCGCTCGCCGTGCATTTCAACGATGCCGTCTGTTCCACACCCGAGCCATTCCACCAGTGCAGATCGTTGGGCAGACCGCCGTTCTGATCGCAGTGGAATAAGTGGCTCGCCTTCGAAACCATCGCTTCTAAGTCTAAGCAGACCAGCGAACCACCTGATTTGACGACGATTAACGTCGAGCCACAGGTGAAGTGCACTTCGTCAGGTAAGAAGAGTATTGCGGTGTTTAATTCGGGCGTTAACTCGTCCCACACTAAGTGCCAGGTGCCTAACGATAAAATCGTACCCGAACCG
>Ga0210403_10002829_pt1 | contig 15457 bp, 12 predicted proteins | sample IncBWC19MmetaG_FD_150863 | JGI IMG/M metagenome (GOLD analysis project Ga0210403, IMG submission 150863) | Forest soil microbial communities from Barre Woods Harvard Forest LTER site, Petersham, Massachusetts, United States - Inc-BW-C-19-M | ecosystem: Environmental > Terrestrial > Soil >... | reverse complement strand
CATTTTTTTGGTCAAACTAGCGGAACAAACCCTCGATACTTACGATTCGACCGGGAGGGCCCGACTTTTAGTCGGGCCGATTCCGGCTGCGATCCTTACGGCACGACTGGAAGTCGTGCCCTCCCGATTTCCTCGAGTCAGCTCTAACCGTTCCAAGACATCCCCATGGCCTCCCGTACCTCGACCATGGTTGCGGAGGCAATTTTGCGCGCCCTTTCCGAACCCGCTTCCAGAATATCCCAGGCTAGCCGCGGATTGTCCTCGTATTTTTTTCGGCGTTCCTGCATCGGATTGAGAATTCGGACCAAAGCATCCGCAGCCCAGCTCTTACATTCAATGCATCCAATCCCCGCAGAACGGCAGCCTACATCTACTTTGGCGATTGTTTCCGGGCTGCTGAAAATCTTATGCAAGTCGCCAACAGGACAGATGTCAGGATTGCCGGGATCTGTCCGCCGCACGCGAGCCGGGTCCGTAACCATCGTCTTGAGCTTCTGTCGTACTAGTGGTTCGGGATCGGTTAGCAGAATAGTGTTCCCGTAAGACTTCGACATCTTGCGCCCATCGGTTCCGGGAAGCTTCGCGGCGGGGGTTAGCAGCGGTTGAGGCTCGGGAAAGACAGGAACGCTGAGGCTGTAAAACTGATTGAAGCGGCGCGTTACCTCTCTCGTCAATTCCACGTGGGGCACTTGATCCTCGCCGACCGGAACGAAATCGCCTTTGTAAATCAAAATATCGGCAGCCTGCAATAACGGATAACCGAGAAATCCGTACGTGCTCAAATCTCGTCCCGTAATATTCTCCTGTTGCTCTTTGTAGGTGGGAACGCGCTCCAGCCATCCTAGCGGCGTGATCATCGAAAACAGAAGGTGCAGTTCGGCATGTTGCGGAACGTGCGATTGTATAAACAATGTACTGCGTTCGGGATCCAGGCCGGCAGCCAACCAGTCCAGCAAAACCTCCAGAGAATTTTCTTTGATTCTAGAAGTGTCGGCATAATCGGTCGTGAGCGCGTGCCAGTCGGCCACAAAGAAAAAGCACTCGTATTGGTCTTGCATGCGAACCCAGTTGTCGAGCGCTCCAACAAAATTACCCAAGTGAAGTTTGCCAGTTGAGCGCATGCCGCTGACGACGCGTTTCCGTTGATTGGGCGAATGCGGCATCAGATTCTCGCGAGGATGGAATTAAAAATTCCCAACACTGGATAAATCAGTCTGCCCAGAATTCCACCACCCAAGAAGACTAAGGCCATCAACGCAAAACCCCCAACCGTAGCGTAAATTTTGAGCGCGCCTAAAGGCAGAAAATGGCGAAGCACGTGACTACCATCCAGAGGAGGCACGGGGATCAAATTGAAAACTCCCAGCACAACGTTGATCGTCATCAACTCATAAAGCAGCAAGCAAGCCGGTACCAGCGCCGAGTTCGTTCCGAGATCGACCATTCCATAAGGAATGCCGAAAATTATCTGCCGTCCCAGCGGCGAGGCAAACTTCACGAGAGCCAGCGCCACGAGAGCGATTGAGGCCAGCAGGAAATTGCTCACCGGACCCGCAACAGAAGTGAGTATGTCGTCCAAAACTGGATTCTTGAAGTTGCGCGTGTTCACCGGCGTGGGCTTTGCCCATCCCAGCATTGGGATGTGAGCAAAGAGCGCGATAGCGGGAAGAAGGATCGTTCCTACGGGATCAATATGCTTGATGGGGTTTAGCGAAACTCTTCCCAACATTCGAGCAGTGGGGTCGCCACGACGGCTGGCCATCCATGCATGCGCAGATTCGTGGACGCTGATCGCGAGTAAGAACACGATCAGCTGAAATAAGATGTCAACATGTTGCAGGGTCATGCCAGTTTGGCTTCGATACTAACATGCTGGTGGAGGCTTCTGTCGCGGGTGAGGACACGCTCTAGCCGAATCTAAATGCTATTTCTTTTCGAATTCTCTTCGAATTTCTTCGGGAGCGATTGGCTTAACTTTAATCGGCTTCGCGGGAATTCCGGCGACTACGGTGAACGGTTCGACATTCTTGGAAGCTACCGCCATCGAACCAACCATCCCATGTTCTCCAATCTTGACTCCGCTCAAAACGGTTGCGTGATAAGTGACCCGCGCCTTCGGGCCGATTTCGGTTTTGTGATTATCCACAATCATTCCGTCCACAAGGTCGTGCGAATGGGTGTAGACGTTTGCGTAATCTGAAATCGAGCTTCCCGCGTGGATTATGAGGTCGCCCCGGTCATCGAGAAGAACGAACTTGTGGATGGTGCAGTTGTCTTCGACGGTCAGGTTGTAGCCGAAGGAGACTTCGACACCGTGAAATATTTTTACGTTCTTGCCGCAGTGTTTGAAAACATGGCTTGCAAGCATCGCGCGCATGCGGAATCCGAGCCAATGATTCAGTCCGACCGGCGAGCGATCGTACATCATCCAAAACCAAATTAGGGGCTTGCGCTCGGCGTATTTTTTGGCGTCAACGTCACCGTAATATTCGGGCTCCAGCGTGACATTTCGGGGGTCGAAAGAGTGGATTAGCGCCTGCGCGTCGAGGGCACCGGCTGAGATCGCCGGCTCATAAGCGCGCCCCAGATAGATTTGGTGCAGGGCGTGGCGCACGACGTCACTTCGATGATCTGGGTCTGGACTCTGGAATTCGTGGTCTAATTCTGCAGTCCACTCCAAGAAATTCTTCTCGGCTTCGGGGCTCGGAGTAAGTGGACGATATTCGTATCGGGGCATAGTCGCCTCGCCTTCTGGAACGATAAAACATAACACACAGTTGAATCAGAAATCGCCGCGTGTCCCCTGTGTATCGCGACTCGGGTTCGTACTCATTTCTGAATCACCACAATTTTGTGCTCGCCCACAACTGCCGTATCAATCTTATCGGGGAGCGCGAAGCGAGACTCCAATCCGACGTTCGGATACTTTGGCGTAAGATATTTTTCCACGAATATCTCCAGTACGAAACGCGGAACTTCCACTCCGTCGAGCGATACAGATTGCACATCGACCAAACCCTGACCCGCGGTGCCGCTCGCGTTCGCAACTACTACTACGTCGTGAACACCCGAAAAGAGTGACAACAGCGGATTACTACTATGCCTTCCCGCTTTTACCTGATCGAAATCCACTCGGCATGATGCAGTAATAATTCCGGGTTGCGCCTGGAATGTTACGGACTCCACACCGGCGGGCAATTTCACTTTGCGAGCCGCAAAATATCCATTAACTTCCCGTTCGGTCATCTCCGTGGGCGTCCGATCCGGATGAGCTAATTCTGCGTTCTTTTCGATGTGCTGCAACTTGGCTTGCGCACGAGCGACATCCGCCGGCTGGGAAGAATCGGCCATCGCGAAATTTGAGGTTGGAGGAAGGAATCCAAAGGCCACTATTGCTACTGCAAACTTCAACTTCATGGCTTCAAAGCAACCTGAGTTTCAGGAAGACGACTCGCTGAAACCACCGGCGCACCAAGAGTCCCAGCAATGTTGAAACTGCCAGTTTCATCGGTTCCGCGGCGTAGGAGTCGCAAGTTCAGGGCGCGTCCTAAAGAAGCCGTTCCGGTTACCTCATAGATGCCATCTGGAGATTCGAGTTTTGCATGGTCAAAGTCGAGTTCTTTGTGCCGAAGAACTAAATTGGCGTCAAAGCGGCGCAGTTGTAGCGGTCGTGAAAATCCATTGAGAACAATATGCGGCATGGATCCATCACGAGCTTCGAGTTTTATAATCGCCGTGGCGGAGCTGAACAGTTCGGCCGCGCTCGATCCAGAAGCGGTCGCGTTATAAGTGGCGTCCGCCCTGCCTGAAACCCAATCGTCATGCATTGCGGCCGCCAAGTCTCCCAGGGCAACCCGCTCAAATTCGCCGCGTCCGCTGTACTGCGGAGGCATAACAGTAAAATCAGCACTCCATTCCCCAGTGTTTAATCCACCAAGCACAGTGCCGCGAATATCATTCAATTGAAGTTTGCCACGGTCGAATTCGACCCGAGCCGAAACCTTCGTATTCGAGAGTTTATGGATGAGCACACGATCAGCGCTGACTTGACCAGTCGCGCGAAGGGTAAGAAGAAAATTGTTCTCGCCCTGCGAGGCGATTAGAAACCTGTACCATGGCGCTTTCGCATATTGGGGATTCAAGAGTTTGTCGAGATCGTCGGTGGCAATCTCATCCGCATGTAGGTTGAACTGGATTTGGCAAATTGCTAGTTCAAGGCAATGTCGAGGCATCGCCAATGATCCATTCCATTTGGAGCCGGCGATCGAAGCCGCTAAATTTTGTACATTGACGTCCTCGGGTCCCAGTAAAATCTCGGCCGCGTCGATTTCGATTGGAGCGTTCACCCCTCCGACTTCGGCGCGAACCGATCGCAGTTCAGCCTTGCCGGTAACTCTCGGCGCTTTTAATTCAGACCAGGTATCAGCACTCTGCAGATTCAGCCGGACAAGACCATCAGCGACAGGACGAGGGGTCGGGATTCCGATCACGCGTGCCGCATTCAACGCTCGTTGCAACTGCGCAGGACCTTCCAGCGACAGACTGTAACCCGAACGAGAAAGCCAGCCACGCACCGTTGCCGGTGAAGTTCCGCCTAAAGCAACGGTGAATGGGCCTACATCGACTCGATCTTCTTCTACTCGATCTTTGGCCATTTCTTGGCCTTGAGGCGGCCTTGCCCCGCGGTGCTTTTGGCCAACCAAACGCGTCGGCGTGGCAGGGGAAATCGCAAGGCGAATCTTGTCTACTGAAAGTGCCGAATTATCTGTTTGCGACCTCAGAAGCAAATCGGATGTTTCCGCGCTGCCTTCCCAAACCCTCTTTCCGTCTTTTTCTTCCCGCCGGACTTTTATGCTTCCATCGACCGTTCCCACTGCGAGCAGATTGTTTGAAAGCTCCTTCTTGGAATGCCGGGCCAGCAGGATCAGCGCCTGCAGCGGCACGTCCTGTGCCGCCACTGCCAAGTGATAAACAGGGGAATTGAGGGAAACGATTGCGCTTCCGTGCAAAGTGACGGCACCATCTCCCACCGGAGATTGACATATAATCTCAGTCAGACTTTGCGCCGTAGAGCTGTAATGCCCGCCACATTGCGCCCGGAGCCGCAGCGGGCTTCCGCCGAGCACATCGTAGTGCCGAAAGTCTTCCACCGTGCCATTGGCGGTTATCGCCAAATCAGCGGGAGTACCGCTGATCTCTGACGACAATGCTGCCGTCCCCCGCCAACCCTTGTCGCTTCCATAAACCAATTTAGAAGCTTGCCCGAGTTGCGCCTTCTCCCATTGAAAACTAAACCGAAGCGGCGTTACGTGAAGAGATTGTGCTCTTTGCCAGGAACCGGCAATTTTCACCAGTCCCGTGTCTGATGAATTCAAATCGGTGCGTATCGGCTTCGCATTAAGCCGCACGCCCCATGTATTTTCCGAATCTTGAAAGAGTGCGAAATCCGCTTCGGTCAAAGCGAACTGCTTCTTCTCGAATCCAAACTTAAAGTTGATCCGTCCTCGATTAGCTTCGATGTATGGAAACCCAGGACGAGTCTCGCTTTTTGATTTTTCCGTGGGAGCAACCAGAGTTTTTGACGACCGTTCCACGAGATATTCCAAATTCCAATGTCCCTCATTGTTCCGGACCAAGTTTAAGCTCGGCTCAGTGAGGCTCAGGCGCGAGATTTCCAAGCGGCCGTGGAGCAGGGACGTCAGCCGTAATGAAGCCGTAACCTCATCCGAGCGCAATATCGGCTCCGCGCTAAAAGCCGGGTCGTCATAAACAACAAAATTTTGCAGATTGAAACCGGGACGAGGAAGAAACCGCAGGCTCGCGGATGAAATCTCCACTCGCCGACCCAGGGCACTGCCCACAGAACGCGCGATACGCATACGCAACCGGTCCGCCCCGGGACGCACTACGAACAGTCCGCACAGCAGAAGACCCACTAACGCGAGAATCCCGCGTTTTGAACGAATCCAGGTCACCGCACGACCCGCAGGGTGCGGCTCCAACGTGTTTCGTCAAAGAAATGAAGCACCACGTGAGCCAAAAATCCCAGTCGCTGCCCAATCTCGCGTTGCTCCCATTGGTTAGGCGGGGTTTCAAATGACCAATAGATGAACATAGGACGGCCAATGACATTTTCCTTCGGCACAAAGCCCCAATATCGGCTGTCTAGGCTCACGTCCCGATTGTCGCCCATGCCGAAATAACTGTTCTCGGGAACCACAATGTCTTCTCCCTGAATATGCTGCGGCATAGTCAATGCCCAGTCGGGATTGACGCCGTTGAACTCGGATGGCGGCACCGCTGGAAAGTTGTCGCGATAAGGATTGTAACTATCGTTCGGATTGTGAATGACGTAAGGCTCATCCAATTTTTCGCCGTTGCGATATACGACTCCATCTCTCAAGTGAATGTGGTCTCCGGGTATGCCCATGACACGCTTCACAACGTAGAGGCCGGGCTCGACCGGTGAGAGAAATACAAAGATGTCGCCGCGTTTAATCTGCCTGTAAGGCAGAATCGGGCCGACCCACGGTGTTTTCGGCGCGAACTGAATACGGTTGACGAAAACATGATCGCCGATCAGCAGAGTCTTCTCCATAGAACTGGAGGGAATCTCGAAAGCCTGCACTACAAATGTAATGATGAACAAGCCCGTTACTAACACAGCTGCCAGCGAGGCCAGGAATTCCACCGTAGTCTCTCGCGGTTTTTCTTCCTTCTTTTCTTCTTTTGGCACTTGTATGCGTCTCCCTGCACGGCAGCGTTTTTGGTTCTAGTTAATTGACAATTCTAAAAGTCCGGTCCCAGCGAGTGATTTGGAATAAATGCGTAAACGCGTATGCGAAATGAAATAACTTGTCTCCCGGAGTAGGATCTCCTCGCACCCCATTGTCACTGTTCTGCACTGACCAATAAATAATCAGCGGACGGCCAACAATATTTTCTCGAGGAACAAATCCCCAATATCTGCTATCGAGGCTCTCATCCCGGTTGTCGCCCAGAACAAAATAGTGGCCTTCTGGAACAATTAATTGACCGTCCTCAACGAGTTTCTTCATCTGCTCCCACCACGCCGCCTCAAGCCCGGGCACCACCACGTTGACGCGAGGAAACTCGTCCCGAAAAACATCGTGGAGACTAGAACTATAGCGTACATAAACTTCATGCTGTGGGACGCTATTCACGAACAATTCGCGATTTACCAGCCGAATCCGGTCTCCCGGCACGCCTACCACGCGCTTCACGAAATGTTCACTGGGATTGACGGGATAGTGAAACACAATGACATCGCCCCGTTGCACAGGCCGGTACGGCATTGCGTACTCCCAAAATCCGTCTTTTGTATTGCCGTACCGAAGCTTGTCCACCAGAAGATAGTCGCCAATTAGCAGGGTGTTTTCCATCGATTCGGATGGAATCTGGAACGCTTGCACCACGAACGTGATCACGAATATCGCTATGACCACCGTGCTCAACAGGGACTGAACCGAACTGGGCCAATCGTCATATCGTGACGCGACGCGTTTTTCAACTCCTTCCATCAGGACGTTCCCGTATCCGGTTTTTGTGAATTATCCTTTTCGGCGATCGAAGCGAGGTATTCGAGCACCTGCCGGGCAGATTCTTGTTCGGCGCTCTTCTTGGTAGATCCCGAGGCTCGGCCTATATATTCGGGCCGTCCCTGGTCATTCATTGAATGTAGACGCGCCTCGACAGTAAAAGTTTTGTTGTGTTCCAGTCCATTCTCTTTCACCAGTACATAAGCAGGCTGCGCACGCCCAACCGCCTGAAGTCTTTCTTGCAAGGCTGATTTGTAGTCTGAAATAGGCAAGTTGTGTCCGCTGCTGACGATGAGATCTACCTCAGGAACTATGATTTCGCGCACCACGAATTCTCGCGCGGGCTCCATTCCGCCATCCAAATAAATGGCGGCTAAGATAGCCTCCAGAGCGTCCACCAGTAAGGTTGTTTTCTTTCGCCCGCCACTCTTTTCCTCACCTTTCCCCAGCCTCAGGTGCTCGCCTAAACGCAAGTTGCGCGCCACTTTTATCAGATGCTTCTCGCTTACCAGATGCGCCCGGAGTTTTGAAAGTTCTCCTTCCCGAAAGCTGGGGAAACGCCGGCAAAGATCTTCGGCGGTGACGAATCCGAGGACCGCATCTCCCAGAAACTCCAACTGTTCGTTGTCGACCGCCCGTGATTCTCCCGAACTGAGCGCGTCCCGCTCTCGTGCTTGAGAAGTGTGAGTCAGCGCTTGCTCCAGCAATTCCCGCCTGCCGAAGCTATACCGCAACGTCGCTTCCAAAGCGGACATCTCAGCTGGGCCGCTCTCGTGAACAGCTCCCGGACTTCCTTCAAATGTGGGCGATATGGGTTTCAGAATACTGTCCATGCACGGGCGACTGCCCGGGTCTCCGCTATTTCGTCGGCGGATTTTGCGCCGCTCCAGTGGGTCTCGGAGCCGGGGCTGGAGCGCTGCCTCCGGTCAGTTGGACCAAGCGGTCCTTTTCCCGGCGCGCCGCTGTTCCTACCGGCGTGCTGTCCTGAGTAAGTTCTACCGCCTGGTTGGCATATTTCAATGCCTCGGGATATTTCTCCTGTTTGTCCAGAGACAATGCTAAGCGAAAGACCGCCACCGGATCCGGCTGCGATGGATAGGCGTCGATGGATTTCCGCAGAGAAGTTTCCGCATCCGTGTACTTTTCCTGGTCATACTGTATTGCGCCAATTACCGCCCACGCAGAAGACCTCAGGAAGCCTTTGTATGCATCCACTTTATCCTGGGGAGTGCCGGCGGGAATGCTGATGTCGGTATCCATAGTCTCTAGCGAGTGCTGGGCCATTTTCAGCGCTTCTGCCAGCCGCTGATTTTTGTCGAGATCAGTATCACCTGTGCGTTCCACCAATGCTTCGGATACCCCCAGCAGCGCCTCCGGGTCATCGGGATCGATGACAACTACTTTGCGTCCCAGCTCTATCATCTTGTCGGCATTGCCCGCGGTCTGATAACTGTGCATGGACGTGCGATATAGAAGGACGCGCAACTCGCTGGTGGGGAATTTTGTATTGAAATCGTCCGCAGCCTTTTCCATCGCTAACGGATCATTGGCACTGCGCATTGCAGCCTGGTAAGCATCGAATTCCGGCTGAGTCTTCGCCTGCGGCGGTCTCTTGCCCATCGGCGGCGCTGGTGTAGCCGCACTTGGAGCAGCCGTGCCACTCTGTGCCGGAGCCGTCTGTTGTTGCGCAGTTCCGAAACTTGCCAACCCTAGCAACAACGCCAATGCGCTTAGTTTCATGCTTTCTCCTTGGATTTCAACGCCAAAGCTCAAATCCCGCTTTAGCCGAGCCAGCTCTTACCGCGGATGACTCGGCGGCTCATACGGTTTCTCGAGTCCATGTTGCGCCGCCGCTCTTGCCTCTGGCAGAGCGCTCCCAGCATCCAGGGCCGCCCGGTACTGTCCCACGGCCGCTTCGCGGTCTTCCTGAAGATCGAATATTCTTCCTAAATAGATGTGCGACCAAGCTATCACGGTAGGCTCTTGGGCAACTTCAATTGCCTTTTGGAAATAATTCCGTGCACCATCAATGTCACGATTCCGGGTGGCAACTTGAGCGAGAATAAACAGGGCTCGCCCTTGATCTTCACTCTTGTCACCCAAGGCTTGTTGCGCGAGTTTTTGCGCTGCCTCCGCGTCGCCGGCGGAAAGTTTCTGCTCAGCGGTTATCAGAAGGTTGTGGTCCGAAGGGCGCGAAAGATGCAGCAGTTCGGGGTCGCTCTTGGTGGCGAACTGTATCTTCGCGACATTCCTTTTCTCTTTCGCCACATCAATGCCGGAGATCATCGTCTCGTAAACACTCCTCAATCCTGCGGGATCTTTCTCGAATTTTGCCAGCGCATCATAGAAATACCGAGTCAGGATAAATCCCTGTTCCATGGAAGTCTGGACGGCCTGTTCGCGTTCGGCGTCGGTCGCCTTGGCAAATCCGGTTCGCGCTTCGATAGCCCGAATAAAGCATTCCGTCATCAGAAGCGACGAATCGTTCTTAAAGCTTTCATCCATGGGCGCGGATTTCACTGTCTCCAGTAGCGGATCAAGATTCTTGACGATAGCCGGATGCTTTAAAGCCAGCGGATCGAGCAGATAATGAAGATATGTGTGGCGGATCTGCTCCATGTTCAGCGATGAACCCACGCCGGGAGAAATCACCACGTAATAATCCGCCCCATAGTTGCGGGCATTGGTTTGCCCCGGCGCGCCCATCGGATCGAGATACACGGTGAAGGTGCGCCCAAGATATCCCGCAGACGCCAACTTCAGGTAGACCTCAGTCCTGAAAAGCATCTGGGACAGCGGCTCGTGATAGCGCCGGATAAATCCCGCATAGGCCGCAGCATGGCTGGTCCAGATCCCATGGAGTCCGGCGGCTTCATAAAACTTCTGCATCGACGGCAGGATTCCCACGATGTTTGCCGCATCAGGAGGAAGGTCGGCCTCTTTGACCTTTGGAGTAAGCGCAGGCGGAGGGTTCAGCGAAAGCGCCAGCGAAACGTACTGCGCGATATTGTGCAACGGGTCGGCGAGTTTATGCTGCTCATAAAACTGGCACATGACCTGCGCTGCGCCATTCGCCTGCTCAGACGCCTTGAGTTTGGCATCAACCTCATTTCGAATTTGCGCCCGCAACGGGTCGGACCCATCGACCTCAGCATCGTATCCGCAAGCGTTCACGGCTGTAAGAACAGTAAAGAGAGCCTCGTTGCTGTCAAGCGTGACACTAGTCGACTGGGCCCAACTCGACACCGCAGGCAAAGCCAGTAAAAGAGCACAAAGCGAGACGCGGAACCAGTAATTCAGGGAACCCCCTAACAAGTCTGGAAAGCTGCTGGAATACTAAAAATACTTATTCAAGTTTAAGAGCTTCCTCGCCAAGGGTCAATCTTTGCAGCAAGCGGTGGAAGGAAGGCGCGGCAAGACTGCCACACTTCCTGCTCCAATCGGAGTGCGGGGGATTTTCCTACCAAATCAGCTTCAATCCGAATTGCACTTGCCGCGATGTTGTCGATGTGCTGCTGATCGCTCCCGCGGTACCCGAAACTCCGGAGGGAGTGAACACGATCAGATTCGGAGTGTTGAAATTAGCTCGATTCAGAAGATTGAAAATCTCTGCCCGGAATTGCAGGGTAAGGTGTTCGTAGATCGAAGTGTTTTTCAGCGCGGAGAAGTCCCAGGTGGCCAGCCCCGGACCGATCAGAGTGTCTCTCCCCAGATTGCCGTAGAATCCGCTGTTCGCTGGCGGCTGAAGAAATGCGTTCGGGTTGAACCACTGACTGGGTTTTCCAATAATGGCTGACCCAGTAAAGGCCGGATTTACAAACGGCCGCACGGGATTCCTTGTGTCGCCATTGTTTGACGGGTTGTAGCTCAATTGCGGCGTGAACGGGAATCCATCTTGCAGCGTGACAATGCTAGTCACGGACCAACCGCTCACCAATCCGTTACTCCAGCCTTGCAGGCCGCTTGCCAGCGCCTGTCCGCGTCCGAACGGCAACTCATAAATAGCGTTGATCACACCCACATTTCTGACGTCGTACGTCGCGAGCCCATAATCTGCGTGCAGGTTAAACGGGTTCGACACTAACCCGGGCGCATTTCCCGCCGTGGTGGCATTCAACGAATCTCCGTCATCCAGCGCCTTCGACCAGGTGTAGACTCCGCGAAAAGAGACGCCATGACTGAAACGACGATTCACGTCGACCTGCAACGCGTTGTAGTTGCTAATCCCCCGCGAAAACCACGTCCACGTATTCGCTAAAGTGGTGTTCGCCTTGGGTGTCTTGAAGGGAATGTAATAGCTCCCGGCAGGAACTGGGGCGTTCGCCAAAGCTCCCGGGAATGTGCTTGGGTAGGTAGCGGGGCAAGGCGACGCGGGACAAATCGTGGGAAACGGTTCGTTGGCGTCTATCCCAATAATTTCATGGTATCCGTGAGATCCCACATAGCCAACGTTCAATACCGTATTTCGTGAAAGCTCCTGCTGCACTGTTAAGGACCAAGAGATAAGCGTTGGCATCTTCATGTCCGGCTGAACACCTCCGGGCACCAACAATGCGCCGGCTGGAACCGGAGCGGCAGGGTTAATGGGAAGCTTCGAGACAGTTTGAGCGGCGATGCTGTAAACAGGGTTAAATGGGGCATTTTGATCAGTTCGGTATCCAAGCGCATCCTGAAGCTCGTTGTACATTCCAAAACCGGCATGAATTACGGTTCTTGAACCCAGCGGACTCCATGCCACTCCGATCCGAGGCTGTGGCAGAAATTTGGCGTTGTTCTCGGTGAAGATCGCGTCTCCGATACGCGGTTGACTGGAAATTATCCCGTTGCTGAAAGTGTAGTTCGCGGCGCGACCGTGAGCCTCGTTCCATCCTGTTGAGAATTCATCGCGAAAGCCCAGCGACACGGTCAGCTTCGGCGTCAAGCGAACGACATCCTCGGCATACAGCGCGCCAAAAAGAGACCGCCAATTCATTTCAGTCGGCGCGGGATCGTAAAGAAAAGTCGAGGTCGTTCCTTGCAGAAATGTTTGTAGGCTGGTGAAGGTCGCTTGACCGTACTGGCTGAGAGCGATCGTCTCGTTCGATTGAAAAGGCTGAAACCAGGCGCCAAAACTGAATTGATGCCGTCCTCTGATGAGCGTTACCCGATCTTCGAACGTGTATAGATTGCGGGCGATCCGCAGGTTGCTTCCATTGTTGCTGCCCGCGAGGCCTATCTGGGCTTGCGGGTTGGATGCCGCGCTGCCGCCGACAACTACGGCACCAACCTGATGTCCAACCAGAAAACCAGGAACACCAGCCGCCGGAGTGCCTGGAGTCGGTTCTCCGGTGAAGAAATATCCCGCGCGCGAGTACCCGATACGGGCAACATTCAAAAGGGATGGTGAAAATGTATGTGTCTCTTCCACACTGAATACTTGTTCCCGAAGGCTGACGACATCGGTGCTGTAAGGGTTAAGCGTAGTAGCTGTGACGTCATCGCCATCATCAATCGTGTAGACGCTTGCCAGCGAATCGCGGTCCGAAAAAATGTGATCCATGCGGGCAGTTCCAAAATCTTCTCGAATGGTTTGCAAGGGGCTGCTAAAGACTTGCGCGATCCCATTAAAGTCGGGAGCGCCAGCCGGCGCTATCGGCCATAAGTTGAGCAGGGGCACGACGCTGGGCACGGCGGCAGCACGTGACGCTGCGTCGGGCACAAACGCTGCTGATGTCTGATGCAGATGCTGGCGAAACCCCTCGTAGTTGCCGAACAGGAAGGTTTTGTCGCGCTGAATCGGGCCGCCGAGGGAACCTCCAAACTGGTTGCGCTGGAACGGAGGAGCCGAACCCTGGTCGAAGTAATTGGGCGCATCGAGAGCATTGTTACGCAAGAACTCGTAGGCAGATCCATGGATTTGATTACTGCCTGACTGGGTAACGATTATGACTTGGCCGCCGGGTCGTTTGCCGTATTCAGCGCCATAAGAGTCGCGCAGCACGTTAAATTCGCGCACCGCGTCGACTCCCAACAACTGTTGGCTGGTGCCGCCCGGCTGCATGTTATTTTCTGCGGCGCCCGTATACTCAACCCCGTTCAGCAGAAAAAGATTTTGCTGCGGCCGGTTCCCGGAGACCGCAAAATTGTTCCCCGTAGTGGAATTCGATACACCGATTCCGCCGGTCTTCTGCGGGGTAAAATTAACAACGCCCGGATTCAGCGTAAGCAGTAAATCGTAACTCCGGCCGTTGAGGGGGAGATCCTTCACCTGCCGCTCCCCGACCAGTCCGGAAATGTCCTGAGTCGTAGCGCTCACTAGTGCGGCGTCTCCAGTCACCTTCACTTCTTCGCTCACCGCTCCCACCCGCAGGCTCAGATCGGCTACGGCATCTTGTCCCACCACAAGGCGAATTCCCGTGCGGACTCCTTCCGCAAAACCATCCTTTTTAATGTGGACTTCGTATTCGCCAACTGGAAGGGCAAACAACTGATAGCGACCCGCCTGGTTGGTAATTGCGCTTCGCGATAGCGCGGTATCAACGTCTCGCGCCGTCACGGCTGCGCCGGACACGGTTGCGCCAGACTGATCGGTTACGACTCCGGACAAGTTTGCTGACATTTGGGTCCACGCTGATGGCACGAATAAGCAGAGCATCAGCGATACCAGCGTCGAAGGACGAATACGTCGGAAGATTTCGGCATTAAAGACAAACAATCGTTTGAGCGAAGCAGGGCATGAGCAGCGTAGGCTTATAGCTGCGCGAAGCATTATCGTTCTCTCCTCCGATGAAGTGTCCAGCGGAAGTAACAAAGTGTATAACCGAGACGGTTAACATGTCTAATAGTAGGCGCTTGTATATCGTTATGCCCTCCGTTCGAGGCGCAATCTCCGCTCAACTTGCCGATGTGAATTTAAACTTGAATAATGATGGCACAGCGCCCCAGTGATAATGCCAAATGGCCGGGAAGCCTAAAATTCGAGCAAAAGAGAAAGATATGGATTTGCTGAAGCTGCGCGAAGCGGCTCTGGAACTGCGCGTCAGCTTTCCCACCATCAAGCAGTGGATTTACAAGGGAAAGATTCACAGCGTACAGACGGCGGGAGGACATCACCGCATTCCGCAGAGCGAGATAGACCGTCTCCTGTTCCGCACCCGCGGGAAGACGGCTCCTGAACGAGCCCTTCTTTCGCGTCTCGTCAGCGGAAGAAATCAATTAGTCGGACGCATTGACGGAGTCCGCATAAGCGGACTTATGGCTGAGGTAAAGCTTTCCATTGGCGATCAGAAAATCACTTCGATCATCACCGCAAGTTCCGCCCGCGAAATGAAACTGAAGGCAGGACAAACTGCGGCCGCGCTAATCAAAGCGACGGAAGTCATGATTCTTCGCGTGTGACGATGAAGAGATACATCTTGCTCTCGGGGCAACCGGGGACAAAGCCAGCGACAGTAGAGAGAAATCCTGTCATCTAATTCGAGGAAAAGCTGCCGAAGTAAGGATTCCCGTAGGATAGACGCTTGCACGACCATCTAGTCTCGGCGGAGCGTCCCGTAGGAGTCACAGTCGTGGCGGTTATCTTCTTCATAGCTGCTGGATATCTCATTCTTCTTGGTGTATTGATCCTCGCATTGCCAGGAACAGTCTCCATGACTATGGGATCGCCCATCCTCAATGGATTGGAACTCGCCGGGCCTTATATGTTTTTGCTGATTGGCGCCGCGGGCGCGGCGATCGGTTTCGGACTTTTGAGATTAAATAATTGGGCGCGCTGGGCGGCGATTCTCACCAGCTTAGTGGGCATGGTTATGTTGATTCCAAGTGTTTCGGCAGCGGCGGTGGATTTTCGTCCCGCACTATTTTGGAATGGACTGGGCGTCATAGTCCGGATGGTGGTTGTCTGGTATCTCTACCAGAGT
>Ga0210403_10002827_pt1 | contig 15460 bp, 14 predicted proteins | sample IncBWC19MmetaG_FD_150863 | JGI IMG/M metagenome (GOLD analysis project Ga0210403, IMG submission 150863) | Forest soil microbial communities from Barre Woods Harvard Forest LTER site, Petersham, Massachusetts, United States - Inc-BW-C-19-M | ecosystem: Environmental > Terrestrial > Soil >... | reverse complement strand
GACTGCGAGTGAAAGCGTTCACCGCAACGGACGCTAAGGGCGCAAAGGGAAGAAAGATATTTGCCGCTGATTTGCGCAGATAGACGCTGATGTGAGGAAGGACGAGGGCACATGATTGGTGAAGATGTAAGCACGATGTATCCGGATGAAACAACATTGAACGATTACGACCCGGCGCAGGAGGAAGGTGGCGAGCCCTCGATCGGGGCGCGCATTCTCGAAATTCCCGGGCCGGCAGACGCCGCGCCGCCGCCCGACATGGCACAGGCACAGGATTCCGGCGATCCGCCTTCGAGCTCGTGGCGGATGGTGGATGCGCAACGGCAACAGCAGATGATGGCTGCGCCGGCCAAAACGCCGGAAGCCGCGATGCTGGCCCAGGCCGCGCCACCGGCTCGGGATGCCGCGCCAGCTCAGTCCTCTCCACCTCAACAGGGCCGATCAGACCGCCCGTCGGCGCCCGCCAATAGCTCCGACATCCGTATGATCGACCGCCAGGGGAACATCACCACTGTACCGAGAGCTTCCGTCAATGACGCGAGAAGCAACGGAAAGATGGTGACACCCGACAATGGCGTGAGGATGATTACGCCCGACGGCCAGATTACCTACGCGCTGCCTGAAGAGGTCAATCAGTTCCGGGCCGCAGGGCATGTGCTGCTGAACGACAACGGCTATTTCAAGGTCGAGCCCCTGCCGGGCGAGAACATGGTGGAGACCATGGCCCGGGCCGCGAGGATCGCAAAGAACCTGCCGCCGGATGTGATGAATCAAGCGCTTGCGGCGGAGAAGAAGACATTCACGGCCAAGAGAATCGCGGGAACACTGGCTGCGGCGCCGTTGATCGGCGCGGCCGGCACCGGGGCGCTGGTGGGAGCCGGCGAGTTGATTGGCCCAGTCGGAGTTGCCGACACGGTCGGAACCGGGCTTTACGACGCTGCAGGCAGGGAGATCATGCGGGACGCGGTGCGCTACGGGCCGGGTCTGTTGCAGAGAGTTGCCGCCACGAAGGCCGCGAAATGGGCGGGAGGCATAATTGCTACAGGAGCCGCCAAAGCATATTTCGATCATCTGCTGGACAAATGGAAAGGAAAAAAATAGATGCCCATGGACAACGATCGTGACGCCATTCTGAAAGCATTCATGCAGAAATCGGACCCGAAACAGATCGCCCTGGTTGGCGTGCAGGCACTGACGGTGCTCGCCGGAGAACTTACGGCGAAGGAATTGTCGGCATTCCTGCAGGACGCTTCAGCCGCCGCCGACCGGGCGCAGTTGAGCCGCCGGCCGCCGGCCGGACAGCGAAGGGCCAGCGGCCCGGACGCTCTTCCGCTTCGGCGGAGCGGGCCTATTCGGTGAGGATGATCTTCTTTTCTTCTTTCTGTGGGGCTTCCTCGAGGCTGACGTTCAGTTTTTTCGCCAGGGTTTCAAGCTTTTTGTCCATCTTGTCGAGTTTGCGACCCAGGTCAGCTACAAATACGTAAGCCAAGATGACGAGCGGAAAGAAGCGGTCGTTGGCGTTCATCCGCTCCAGAACTATCAATACCACTACGACGATGGCCATTTCGCCGCAGTACCGCAAGATGCCACGCCACATGTTGGGGCCTCCACAAAACGCCATCTATCATATCGCAGCCAAGGAAAAGCGTGAATCAGAGATCACGATGGCGGTGGGGAACAACATCCATGGTTTAAGGACAACGCATTCGGTCACTCGCTGTCACTTCGGCTATACTGCCGAAACGCCAAAATGCTTTTTGGAGAGAAGTCATCCTCGAGGAGGAATCTTGAGAGTTCTTGTGATGTGGCTGCTGCTGGCCGTCGTGCCCGCGGCGCAAGCGCAGAAGCCAGCGGAGGCGGCGGGAACTGCGAAGCCGCAGGCCGAAATCCGGTCCGACGGAAACTGGTGGAAGCAGGCCGATAATGATGCGCAAGATGGCATGATTTCAGGCCTGGTGGATTGTCTACACTGGGAAAAGCATCAGAATCTGCCGAATCTCTCCAGGCCGGACTTCATCCTGAAAGTGAGCCGCTACTATGGACAGCATCCGGCCAGCATTACTCTGGATGCTGCCTTGCTGGCGCTGCCGAAGACCGCTCCCCCGTCACAGCCGGGAGGAGAACACTATGGCGAGAAGCATGGATACTTCGACGGCATGTATTGGGTCGAGGTGTCAACGGAGCAGAGGGAAGCCTTTGTTTTGGGTTACCTGTTCTGCAAAACCGGGTCTGCCCAGGCAATGGGAGCAATAGCCCACGCGGTCGAGAAGGTGGATCAGTGGTACGAGAGCAATCCGAAGAAGGACGACACCAAGATCGCCGACGTGCTGGATAAGGTGGGCGATCTGCCGCACAAGGCCAAGGAAAACCACTGAATCGCCGGCATACCCGGAGGCGCGGACCAGATCCGCTCGTTTCATCCGTGGGTCGTCGGCAGGGCCGGGATGGTTTGCGGAGTTTGTCGGGGATTGTTCATGACAAAGGTAATGGACCTTATGGTCCTCTGCCAAAGAACACGATTGAGGAAGTGATATGGCAGCCTGATGATCCGATGATGAGAGGGGTAAAGCGGCGGTCCGGCATCGCGTTCATCCACTCAAGGAAATAAAGCAATACCACCAAGAGGGCGATTTCGCCGCCGTACCGCAAGATGCCACGCCACATGTTTCAGCCTCCACAGAACGGCATTTATGATATAGCAATTGGCAATTAGCAGTTGGCAATTAGCTAAAGCAGGTGTTTGGGCCGCGAGTTTTTAGATGAAACTGCAGTTCGCCCGCACTACTTGGGCACGGGGTGACTCAGTATCTTTTTGGGCGGTCCGTCATTCATTGTTTTCTGCGTGGGAACCAACCTCTTTAGCATAGCAATGAACCTTTCGGTGAAGATTGTGCTGTGGTCGGGGATAATCTCTGATGGCACCTCCATGATCCAGTACGGCGTGTCGTTCCAGACACCTTTCTTTTCTTTCTCTTCTTTCTTTTCTTTAATCTCAAAACACTCTGTTGTGTCGGGTAGGCTAAAATAACGCCAAGTACCTGGACTCTCGTTCCTATCGCCATGTGCGGCTTCCGTATGTTCTTCTTCAGCCTCTTTACACAGTTTGGAGTCGGCGGAAACGACCTCGTGGCTCTGCAAGATGCTCATGTGCGCAGCGGAACTTGAGTAGAAAGAGGACTGCGAGGGAGTCTTCGGGCAATTCGGGTCCGGTGAAGGCGGGGAGCAATGGGCCAGCGGATCTTCGCTACGGAAGCTTCCTTTGGATTTATAGCGCATCGATGGAATGAAGTGACCGATGGGCAAAGCCAGTTTAACAGCCGAATCACTCACCGAAGCGATAGAGATAAATAGCGCAGTGTCAGGAGGGCGCGGCTCGATGCCGCGCGAGTTACAGGACTTGTAGTCCTTGAGGACGTCGAGCAACTGCTTGGCTTCGGTGGCGGCAGCCGCAGAGTTTACGAATACGGCAAGGTCAGGAACGATCAATCTTCGTTTTGCTGGTGAATCATTCTTTTCTGAAGGTTTCTCTTCTGGACAGTCACCTGACGGAATCTCCTGGAGTAGACTGATGGTTGCCTGGGTAAGGGCCCGCTCCATCACCAATCCCCCGAATGAGTGCCCCACGAGGACTGCGTAACCATTTGCCTCGTGAGCGGCCTTTACAATGCTGGCCAAGGCATTGGTCATGCGCGCACCGGGAATGCGAATGGCAGCCTCTTCACGATTGAAATAGCTGAACTGGCGCCGGAGTGGCCAATACTTGCTCACCAGTTCTCCTCGCCAGGAGACGTATACGCCGATCACCGGCGTGTTCTTGTAGTGACAGGCCAGGTCGTTCAGCGCCCGGCTGAATCCGAAGGCGTTGCCATCGCGCCGCTGGTCCCGCTTGGGATCGGCGTTGTTCTTCCAGCCGTGGAAAAACGTAACCACTAGCGGTGGGGGCGCTGCCGCTTCGATGAGATCGGTCGCCGCCTTCAATTGCGCCGGCTCCCACATCTCACCAAATTCGTCGAACTCAAGAAATGCCATTTGGGGAGCGTAGCGTGGACCATCTTCGCAGCCTTTTTGTTTCGGAAGATCGGACACCAAGACCTTGATAGGGACAATGGAAGCCGGTGTTTTCCGGTACTGCTTGTTGGGAACCAGACAGCCCGATAGCAATAACAACGCGGGCAGCATCAGCAGTGACTTTTTCATAAGAAACCTTCGCTTTCTTCGACTATTTCTTCTTGGTGCGGCCGCGCTTGAACACGGCGCCCATCGCCCTTCCTACTTCCGGTTTGAATTCGGTATAAAAACTGGACAGCAACTCGGTGCCCAGGGACCCGGTCGCCCGCAAGGTCGCCTTTTTAAATGTGTTCTCCGGCCCGCGATACCACGCGTAGCCGCCGTAGGCGCCGCCATAGTCTGCGGCGAAACGGGAGAATGCCGGCAACCGGCGACCGTGGCCATTTTCGCTGGATTGCCGGACCGTAATTGAGTCAAAGACGGCATGCCAGGTACGGTGCCAAGGGGCATGACGGTCGAATTTGACCGAATTAGCTTGCTGCTTTATGTATCCGGGTTCGTCATAGTACCGGATATGCCGGGGATCGTCATGCAGGATCCGACCCACCAGAAACTGTGCCGATCCTTTGGCTACTGCCTGGTTGTAGCGGACGCCGACCCGCCGGCCGTAGCCATCCCATGTGCGCTTCAGCTCACCGGGCGTCTGCAGGCCTTGCGCCACGAGGCCGAAGAAAGCAGCGCTGGCAATCGACTGGTCGGTGAGTGAGCCGTTGACAAAGTTTTCAAATCTCTTTCCGATCTTGAACCGGCAGTCGGTTACTGTCAGGTCTGTGGGGAAACTTCCAGGACATGAAGGACGCAGATTCGGATCGGGATTCGGCGTCGGATTTTGCGCCGGGGCTTGCGTCTGCGGTTGTTCTCCGCCAGGTTTCGCTTCCTGCGCGAGTGCTGCCGGCAGGGACGCGCCGAGGGCAACGATACAAACGATCAAAGCATTCCAGGTCTTCATTGGTGATCTCACTTTACTCCGCGAATAACTGTCTAAAGTAGTCGTTCAGCAATCGGCCGCCGGGGTCGTAGGTCTTTCGTATTTCGCCCATGGCTTTCAGCCGGTCACCAAAGGCCTTTTGGGCGATCTCACGGGTCACCCCAAATGTCTGATTGAGAAGTGGGAGGCCGTTACGCGTACTGCAGAACTGGTTGTAGTCGGTCAAGAATTCCTTCCAGCCAGGGTTGGCGGTTGAAACCGGGTCAATGGTCATGACCGGGCCATCCCAGGAATACGATAGCAAGGCTTGCTGGTCTTGCAGGATACGATAGCCGACATAAAGCAAATTCGACCGGTATTCCTTCTGCTCATAGTAGTCTTTGCAGAACTGGAAGAACTCCGATAACGTCTGCGGGAATTGGTCTTCCGGAAACGCAAACAAGCTGAAGGTGTAGCGACTGTTGTCAGAAACCGCGGGGTAACGGATGATCTGGTCCGACGGGACGGTATTATCGCTGACCACCATGTTCTCAAGTTGAAAACGCCACAGCGCATTGAACCGATCGATGATGCCGTAGCGGATAGACTTAATCGAAACGTGCTTCTCAACGTCATGGCCGAGCCGGGGACCGCTGGTCCCCCAGGTGTGATTGCGAAGGGCCCAGGCCGTGCGGTTCGGCTCGCCGGAAGCGCCGGGATTATATTTACGAAATTCAACCGTAATTTTGTCATCGAAAGGGAACATGTAGTACATGAGCGAGTAGTTCAGGGCCTTCAGATCGGGCAAGGCGTCAATGAATTCGGCGAGGCCGAACGTCTTGTGATGAACATCGAGGGGCGTCAGCGCGCGGATGCGATAGGTGACCTCATAAATTACGCCAAACAGGCCGTAACTGGAACGGACCTTCTGCATAAGCTCCGGCTGGTCTGCTTCTTTGACTTCCAGAAGGTCTCCGCTGGGGAGCACCAGTTTCGCGCCGATGACGTAGGAACCTACCTGGCCGTATTCGCCGGGCATGGAAGCGTCCTTTGTTCCGGCGCAGGCGGCGCTGCCGGCGCTCAGGCTGCCGATTTCAGTGTTGACGTAAAACTGCAGGTTGCGTTTTTCCAGTTCCTGCGCCATGTCGATATGGGTGGCGCCGGCCTCAACGGTGAGGGTATCGGCGCCGATGTTCAGCACACGATTCATCTTCATGCGGATGAGGGTGCCGCCCTCGGCGACCCCGCAGGGCGCGGTTGAATGGTTGGAACCTACAGCGCGCACCGGTGCGGGATACTTTGCCGGGTTCCGCAGGACATCGACGATATCCTGGACGCTATTCGCATCGACGATGACTTGCGGATGCGAAACCAAGTCTCCGAACCAGTTGGTGACCGTATTTTCAGGCATCTCGACCTCCTCGGCCTACGATTGTTTCGCGGACATACGCCCAGGGCGGCTCACTGCTTGCGGCATCCGCCGGCATTGGTTCCCATAAATGATTCGTCGGATTCAGCGCCCGTCCGCGCCTTCCAGACGAGGCTGTAATACTCGCAGCGGTCTCTGGCCCAGGGATCAAAGGCGTTGATGACGGGGCCGAGTTCCGCGCTTAACTCGGGCACATTCCGCAGCAAGACACGCTTGAGCGGAGAAACGAGCTGCGCGTGCCCGTTCGACTGCCCCTTTTCCATCATGATCGGCCCCGGGCCGTTGTGGTTGACCCAATCGACGCCCAGGCGCGTGTAGAACTCTGGCCTGAAGCTGGATGTGAAAAAACGATCGCTAAACAGCCGGCGCGATGCATTCAAAAGGAACACGGCAAACTGGGTTTCAGAGATGGCGAAACCATGGGGGCGCACTGGCTCTGCCAGATAACCAACCACTATATCGACGTCTTCAATGTTGTCGATCAGCGATCCGTTGGGATGGCCGAGGCAGTCGTTAATGACACTGCCATCCTGATTGAGCTGTGCGTCAGTGATTTGTTTGGATTTGTCGCACACATGCTGGCCGTAGATCTCGCGTATCGTCTGGGCGGATTCTTCCTGTTCCTTGCGCCGGGGCGAATCGGCAGGCAGCGAATGGTCGATGAAATCGTCGAAGCTGGTGAGTTGGCGCAGCCCGTATTGACGGCGAAATTCGTTGAAGCGGGGAACGCCATGCTCACGGTCGCGAATGATATCGAGGCCGACCACGTCGATTTCTCCGCTCCCGGCGCTGAGACGGGGGAGCTTAATGTTCTGCAGGAAGGCCGGCGTGTTGTGCAGCTCAAGAAGGCCGAGGCGCTGCCGGCCTAAGGTAACGCCCCAATTGGCCATGCCGCGCGTGCGCATGAATCCAGTGGCGCGGCCCTGGAAAGTGTCGATCACCGGGACCTTGGCCACGACCTTGTTGGGATCGCGGTCTAACTCGCGGTATTCGAGCAGATCGGGCACCAGTTGATGCAGGCGGTAAACGCTGACGAACTCTTCCGGGAAGTTAAAGGGCGAACCGAAGTGATTGACTCCCCCGTTGGTGTGTTCCGGTTTGGTAATGTCGTAGCCGTGGACTTTGCTGCCCAGGCCAAAGATGCCCGGGCCACCGGCAAAGACGGAATATAGCTGCGTGGCCTTTTTTGTGTCCGTCGATTTACCGAGAGTGTTCGCAATGAGGTTGCTCAGCGCCTTAGAAACTTCAGGCTGGCTTTGGCCGAGGAGACCATTCCAATTGGCGTTCATGCCTTTGTAGAGGGCCTCGTTGTAGAGGAGCTGAGGAGTCCATTCCGTTGTGTGAATCTTGGCGATTTCGGCGGCGACCACCAGGCGCGCCGCCTGAAAGAGCTCTTCATCGGTAACGTCTTTGTAGTGGATGACCTTCTTAGGATCGGCGGGGTTGCGCAGACCGCAGTCTTTGTTGGGCGTCTGGGCGGCTATCCGCCGGAATTCGGAAACAAAGGCGTTGTGTTCGCGTACGAAGAGGTTGTGAAGAAAGCTGAGGCCGACAGTCCAGTTATCGGGAAAGGCGGCGGCTTCCTGACCGGCCCACTGCGGATTCATTGGATCCCCCGCCGCCAACACGGGCAGATAGCCAGGGCCGGGTTGGCCGGGAACGGGCTCCAGTTGAAGTTTTGCCAGATCGCCTGGATCACGCTTGACCCGGCGAACCGACACTGCATCGTAGCCGTAGATCTGAGATGCATCCCACCAGGCAGTGTTGGTGTTGCTCGTGGTCTTCGGGGCGCGATCCAGGTACTGCCTGCCATTGGCCGAGAACGTTCCGGGCGCGGAATCCTGGGCCACATAGCCACGGTCGATCTGGTCATCGGGACGGCATCCAAGTTCCTTGATCTGCTGTGGTGTCAAAGGCACACGCACGTTGTTGACGAGCTGGGTTTCGCAGCCGACCTTCATGTATCCGGCTGCATTGTGGCCTTCTTCCATGTGGGAAAACCAGTCGTGGGTCATGAACTGAATCCAAAAGGCGGCAAGAACATTCATGAACGGCGCCTTTTTGTAGTCACAATTGGCCTCATTGGAGTAGCCGGGCAGGCCCTGACCGTTCTGGCAGGTGGCGGAATTGGATTGAATCCGTGTAAGGAGGCGGCGGCTGATCACCTGGGGATCAGGTTGAAGCAGGCCCAGCCGATCACCGTGGCGATTGCGCGTGAATATGCTTTGGTTCGATTCAGGGAAGGTAGTCTCAAATTCCACGTTGCGGGCGAAGAGCTGGCCCTTCGAGCCCATGGCCGGGTTGAGAACGTCGTTGCAAATTCCATCCACGGTGCGCCACCGCAAGAGATCGCCTTGGCAGACTTGAGTTCCGTCACCGCCGACTTCTTTGTACTTGGAATGGCCAGGATTGAGGCGCATCTCGGGCCAGACTTTCAGGGCCGGCCCCCCGACGCCATCGCGACCCTCAATGAACTGGCGGTAGGTCCCGGTGTTTTCAAAGAGATTGAATTTGATGAGTTCGACCCGCTGGAACTCGAGATCGAGAAGGGCGCCGAGTACGCCCCGCCGCGCGACCGTCTTGTTCAATAGAAGACCGGAAGGCAACGAGGCAAGGTCGCCCGTACCCCAGTAACTCGACCAGTCGACCCAAGGAGTATTCCGGAATTGTAGAGACCGTTGACCGCCGTTACAGAGAGCCTGGGCCTCGGTCACCTTACCTTGAAAACGCATGTCACGCATGTCTGCGATCGGGCGAAGATCTTTGAGGACGGCATGGGCACAGCCTTTGAGCGCCTGGACTTCCTGCTTCACAGGGGAAGGTTGGGAGGTCTGCGCCGTTCCCGGAGGCGCGGGAACCGACTTGGCTGGCCGGGATTTACAGCCTAGGACCAGCGTCAGCGCCAACAATGATGCGCAGGCGCCCAGCTTTACTGCGAAGTTTGAATAGCTCTGCCATCTACGGGAGAGCGAGGGATATCTCAAAAGCACTTGATTTGACCCTTTCATTTTCAACACCTCTAGAAACGGTTCTATCTGACTCTAGTAGAAACAAGCAAATTGCTTTCCGCCGTCGTGGGGATTGCCGGCCAGGCATGTTGAGACGCGGAGGGCACCCTCCGAAGCCGGCGTTTCAACATGCAGGCCGATAGCTTTCCTTACAGCTAAGAACGGAAAATCTGGGGAAATCCCTGTCTCCAAAATTTATTTCCTGGGCCTATGCATGGCCCGAATCCTACAACTACCCAACACCCTTAAACAAGGGAGAAAAGAGCACAAGTCATGTCATTTGGATTTTCCAGCATTGGGCATTTCTTCGCGCGCCTTGGCCGCGAAGCAGTCCATGTCACGAAGGCAGCCGGGCCGATCCTGGCCAAGATCGATGTCGCCGCCGAGTCGGCCAAACCGCTGGTGGAAGGCATCACGAATGTGATCCTGCCGGGTGGCGTAGCCGTGGCCATTGAGGATGCAGCCTACAACCTCTTTGGACAGGTTGCCCACGTGGTAAGCGAAGCGGGAGACGTAGCCACGGCGAAAGGAGCAAATATTTCGCTGGACCAGCAGTTCGTCAAAGACTTTAAAGAGCTGCTGCCCTACATCAAGAACTTCGCCCTTAATAAAGGCATCGTGCCGCCACCTGTTGAGGAGAAAGCGAAGAGTTCCTAGTGAGGTGATCGGGAGGATGCGGACATCAATCGTAGATCTGGACATCGGAAATGCCAGCCGGTGTTTTTGCCAGCATTACCGATATTGCCGGTCGCGGTACTAGGGAAGCGGCCTTCAGTTAAAGGCGCTGCCGCTATGGATCAAGCATTGCGGCAGCGCTTTGTCTTAGCGCCAATACAGTTCACTTGAGGAAACGGCGAACCTGAACGGGCTGAGGGCGGCAAGGGAGTGGCACGCACCGGGCGCAATTTGGTTTAGCGCGAACGGGGCGCGAACCGGCTCCGCTGCGCTTGGGGGTTGACGATGCAGGTGGCGGTCGACTCATAGCGGGTCGTCTTGGGTGATTTGGTGGCCCTCAAGCCGCGGCGGAGCCGGTTCCTCGGGCCTGCGCAAAAGGCGCGCAGGCCCCTTTGAATCTTAACCAGCCTGCTCCTACGACAGATTGTTTCATGGGAGGAAGAACGATGTACGAAAAATTAGGACGAGATGGCGGGCCGGGAATGTATCCGGAAGGTACGGAGCTACCGGAAGACAACCGGACAGAAGAAGCCGGTGCGCAGCCGGGGATTGGTGCGCGGATTGTTGCGATTCCTGCGGAGATGAATCGTCTATCGATGATTCGGCCGCCGGCAGCGAGCCCAGAACCTGCGGGTCGGGAACCAGGGGCCTCAGCACCTGATTTTCAGCGGTTGGTGGATATCCAGCGGCAACAGCAGTTGTTGGGAGAGCTGACACGGCCGACGGGAAGACCACCGGTATTGCAGCAGCCGTCGGCGTCGAATAGCTATGGGCGGGACACTTCCGTGGCGATGCTGGGTGGTGGAGGCGGCAATGCGTTTGCACCGGCGCCGGCTTCCAGAACAGCACAGCCACCAGCTCCTGTAGACACTTCCCGTCAGCCATTGCAAGCAGCGGCAGCGGTAAACACCGCAGGCAAGTCTCCGGCACCCGGCAGGACGGCTGCGACGGCACAGACTCAACCACCAGTACAGGGCGCAGGCCCAGCGGAGAAACGGGGCTCGGTCGGGAGCACGGCCCCGCAAGGAAGTCCGGGATTCGTGGACCGCACCAAAGGGCACTTGCCAGATGAGGAGACAGGTAGCGAAGACAGCTTACTTTCCTTGTGGCAACATGTTCGAGGAGATAAGCAGGGAAGCCCGGCTACTCTGGACCAGGGCAGCAAGAATGCGCAAAGGCAGCCGGGAGCGGCTGAGAAAGGCGGCAGTCCAGCGCAGCGCATCGAACTGCCAAAGAAAGAGGACGGCAACTTCGGGCCGAGATCATCCAAAGGGGCAGAGCGCCACGACGTTCCGCTGAGAAAATCCTCCGACAATGGAAACAATGTTTATGTTCCACCGAAAGGTCAACAGATCATGGACCTGATAACCGGCAAAGACGGCGGTTATATATTGGATGGCAGAGGCGGAACGGACGGTAAGGGGACGGCGCAGTGTGTGCAACTGATTAAAACGCTAGTAGGCGCTCCGCCGACCTCTGAGTGGCGAGAAGGTCAAAAGGTCACGAAAGACGCTAATATCGCACCTGGCACCGTAATCGCAACATTTGAGAATGGGAGATATCCGCAGCTCCATGGCGAGAAGGCCACACGCAACCAGCATGCCGCGATTTATCTTGGACAAACCGAAGAGGGTATTTGGGTTGTGGAGCAAGCGAGCGTCAGAGACAAGAACGACAAGAGGCCGGTAATCCAGGCACGGCTGATTCGATGGGACCGAACAGACCGGGGAAGAAGCAACAATGGCAACGCATTTTCCGCGATCACATGGGGCCCGCAGGGTAAGGCCGGAACTCCGCGCAGATAACGAAGACGCCCATGGTCCTCCACGGGCTGAAGGCCGAGCACGCCTATCTGCTGTATGATATTTCCGTTATGAAAAACTGTCTGACTGCAGTCATCCTGGTTGCGCTGTTGGTGTGTGTGTCGTTTTTGAGGGCGGATTCACCGGCAGAGGTGATCCCCGCGCCGGTGGTGGGCAGGATTATGTGCCCTGCGACCATTGCGATTCGGGAAAGCTTGATCGAGCCGGTGAAGGGCTGGGAGGTGTACAAGGAAGCTTCAGGCCCAGTTGCCAGCATTGATTTCTATTCCTGGGACCCTAACAAAGGAGCGCTCATCTTATCCGACGACGACGGTTTGATTTTCGAAGGACCGCATGTTGCGAATGACGATACCTGGATCCTTTGTGAGTTTGCAGGGACCAAGGTCGCGCTGGCCCGGCCGTTAGGATTGCTCACCAAAAGCTGCAAGTATATATGGGGCGAAAAGAACAAGGATGGTAAGCAACATGAAACGGGGGGTTTCTGCGAATGAAAGGCCACGCCGCGGTCAATTATGTTTCCAGCGCAATTCCGGTGGGCCGTCCGATGGTCACAGCCAAAACAGGCCGGTGGCGTCTGTGGCTGGCGGTCCCGCTTGTGGTGGCTTCATTCCCACTGGCCGGATGTCACAAAACCGAAATACAACACGCGGGAGTTTGCGATTGCCCAACCAAGATCAAGTCAGACCAGAACCTCGCCCGGAGTGAACCAGGCTGGCTACAACGATACACGCACGATTCCGACGTTGGCTGGCTGACGGACATCAGCTTCTTCGAGGGTGACCCCAGGAAGGGTGGGGTGGAGCTAAGTCCGAAGAAATTTAAGACGACAAAAGACGTGAGTAACTGGGGGCAAAGCTGGTATTTCGACCGGAAAGGCAAAGACATCTGGCTGGCTTGCCGCTATCGCCTCTCGACCATCCGGCTGCTGCGCAAGCTGGCGGATGAAGTTACGGAATGCACTGGAAACTTTACCGAATACTCGCCAGGATATCCTTCCGTGAGCTGTAAATAAGCAGTTAGCAATTAGCCGTTAGCCTGGACGATCAATTCACCAATCGACCTGCCCCCGCGGCAGGTCTTTTTCATTGAAAAAGGACGTCATACCAAGAGCTATGATCCTACCTAAAGGCATTTCTGCCCGCCGTACACGTACGGGAAATCTGGTGATGCGTGTCCACTATTCGGCCGATCCTGAGCGGGGGCCGGAGTGGGCCAAGGCCGAGCGCCGCAAGTACAGCTCTCAGGGCGCATGGGACCGTGAACAGGAGATCATCCACGAAGCCGGCGGCGGCGAGCGTGTGTTTTCCGAGACGCTGGACCGCTGGGAAGACCGTATCCTTATTGATCCTTATACTTCCGGCTTTCAGCCTTCGCCGCACTGGCGTATCATCGGCGGCTTCGATCATGGCAAGGCCAATCCCACGGCGGCGCTGGTGGCGGCCGTGGACTTCGATGGCGTCATTTATATTCTGGGCGAATACTATCAGCCGGGGTTGAGTCCCAGGCAACACGTGCCGGCGCTGCGCGAGATGAACGGATTCATGCACGCCGAAGTATTTGCCGATCCTTCCATCTTCTACAAGACGCAGGCCCAGTCGGATGGCCGATTTAAGGCGATTTCGGAACTCTACGGTGAAGAGGGAATCGCGCACCTGCAGCCGGCGGCGGAAAATAACGAGTTGTTGGGCATGGAGCGCATCCTCGCCCATTGGACGGACATTGAAAACCGGGAGCCCACGCTGAAGATTGTCTGCGCACGGGGCAAGCGCGACCTGCAGCGGCCGGTGTATGGCATGCACAATGACGGATGCCCGAACCTGCTGTGGGAGCTGCGGCGCACACGGCGCGAAGAACTTTCGGCCACGCAATTGGTCAACCGCAATCCCACGGAAAAGATTGTGGACAAAGACAATCACCTGCGTGACGCACTCAAGTACCTGGTGCTGTCGCTTCCGGAACCGCAGGAAAAACCGGCGGTGATGAAAGCCATGGAAGCCATGCAGGGCATCCCGGAAGATGATGTGACCAGCCGGATGATCCGCTATCAGGCGGCGATGGAGCGGGCCAAAGTCGAAGACGGGCCGATCGCGCTAGGGAGACGCGGGCAGATGCTGCGGGAGCGGGGAAGAAGGTAGGATGGCAGTTACTTGGCTTCACGCAAAGTTGCCGCTGATTTTCGCAGATGAACGCTGATGAAAGTCAACGGCGGCCGGTCGCGCAAATGGTCACCCAGTGGCTAAAGTGTGGAACAGTTGGAAAAGGAAGTTCAAACCGTGTGGAACGATAATGCACGAACGCCAGCCTGGTTGCCAGGGCTGGCGTTTTTTTGTTGCTGCAATTCCGGGGGCATTGACAGCTCAACGGCCCGACTTTTATTCGTGTTCATTCGCGTTCATTCCGGACGTGCCCCTGTCATGGCGGCTTCGTGTTGCTTCTCAGTGAAAGCTGCCGGTTTTCCCGAGCGAAGCTGTTCGGCTGGCCGCAGCCATGGTGGCCTTCATCGCCGAGGGGCCAACGGCGCAAGTCTCCGCGTGAAATTCAACAACTCTTAACATTGTGTGAACCAGACTGCAACAATTCTCCCCTAGCCTTGCTTTGCAACATCCAAGATCCAAAGACTCTCTTTGAATTCTCGCAACGCCCCACCTTACAAACAGGAGGAAGTTGAATGTCGTTTCACATCCATACCCCCGGACGGCTGGTCAAAATTCTGGTCTCCGCAATATTTCCCGCATTGCTTTCCGTCACTCCGGTATTTGCGCAGGAAGCGCGCACGACCAGCACGCCGATCAAGCACGTCGTTGTCATCTTTCAGGAAAATGTTTCCTTTGATCATTATTTCGCTACCTATCCGAAGGCATTGAATCGGGCGGGCGAACCCCGGTTTGTGGCGCGGCGCGGCACCCCCACGGTCAACGGACTCTCGGGCGCACTGCTCACCACCAATCCGAATAAAATCAATCCGTTCCGTATTGACCGGAACCGGGCGGCCACCTGCGACCAGGACCACGACTACAAAGACGAGCAGGCGGCCATGAATCACGGCGCGCTCGACAAGTTCGTAGAAACCGTGGGCACCGGCCCGGGCGTCGATGGGACGCTGGTCTGCAAGGCCACCGACGTGATGGGATATTTTGACGGCAACACCGTGACTGCGATCTGGAACTACGCCCAGCACTTTGCCATGAACGACAACTCGTTTGGCACGACCTATGGCCCTTCTACGCCCGGCGTGCTCAACTTGATTTCCGGCCAGACCCACGGTTCCACCCCGACCGACATTCCCGGCGACAACGCAATCGCCGGCAGCATCGTCGGCGATCCTCGTCCGGTACTCGATGATTGCTCTCCCGGCGGTGGCGGACGCGCCAACCAGGTGCTGATGTCCGGTAGAAACATTGGCGATCTTCTGAACGCCAAAGGCATCACATGGGGCTTCTTCCAAGGTGGATTCAAACCCACTGCTACCGTTGGGGGCAAAGCCATCTGCGGCGCCACCCACACCGGTTCCGATGGGCGGCCCCGGACCGATTACATCCCGCACCACCAG
>Ga0210403_10002826_pt1 | contig 15461 bp, 15 predicted proteins | sample IncBWC19MmetaG_FD_150863 | JGI IMG/M metagenome (GOLD analysis project Ga0210403, IMG submission 150863) | Forest soil microbial communities from Barre Woods Harvard Forest LTER site, Petersham, Massachusetts, United States - Inc-BW-C-19-M | ecosystem: Environmental > Terrestrial > Soil >... | reverse complement strand
GAGGTTCTGCTGGGCATTTTCAAGGTGTCGCTCGATAGCCCCAACTAAGCTCCCTTGGCTGTTTTTGACTATGGCCTGCGCCCCCTCGCTCAGTACTTTCAGCCCGCGCCGTGCCAATTCCTCTTTCGAGGTCGCGATCACATGCTCAATCGTTCCGATCGCCTCGTTCTGAATCTGAAAACGAAACTCGTCCAGCAGACGTTTCCTTTCATCGGCTAACGTCGCTGCTGCAATTTCACAGACCGCTGTTTGAACCTGATTGCTTAAGGCGTTCATCAGGTTGGCAAACCAAGGTGACAGTACGGCGGCCGCCTCGTTTTGCTTCAAGACGGGAACCGGTGTAGCAGCTTCGGTCCGGGCCAGAGCCCGTTGCGGTTCGGTCCGCGCTATGAGCCCCGATTGTCGTCCGTGATTCGCGGACTCTACGAAATTGCCTGATTGCCGGGGAAACCAATCTGCTGGCGGTGACGAAATCCCCCAGATATTGCCGGCGATTTCCAGCTCCACGCCCACGTTGTACGTTGGATCGTTGGAGGTGTTTAGCCTCTGTATCGATTTCACCCGTGCCATGCTGGGGAATCCAGAGTGGCCTGTCGAGATTCCCGTATCCAGGACCACCATCTCGCCAGGACGAGGCTCATGTCTCATCTTGTAGGTGCAACCGTGACAACTAATCGAGCCTGTCGTAACTTCCTCCCGGTAGGGTGGACGGGAGGTATCTACGCTCTTCACTGCCAGCATCATGGCTTTGGAAATGCGCGAGCTGCGCCGTTGTTGTGCGGGTGCGACCTGACTAGATGACACTAGACCCTCCTAGTCCCCCATCCACATTGGATAAAGGCCGTTGCGAGTCATCCTTCGAATTCTGGAGAACTGCTGGAATAGTCTCTCAGCGTCTGGGGAACTTCAACTGGTCGAACAGCCAGTGAGACTTATATTTTCGCCTGCCCATGTGTCCCACGTCCTGGAGTACCATCGCTTTTCGGCTGCCTTTGGCCGAAGTCCTCGCGGCTCAAGCCCTGCCACCCAATTTGTTCCGGACTGTTCCTTCGACCAGTAGACCTGCTTTAGACGCCGCCGTAAATTGAGTCGAGTTATTGCGCTCCAGCGCAAGGACACCAAAATGACGGAAACATCCGCTGCCGAGCACACCGGTCGCCGCGCGACGAGCCGGATTGCTGCCCATCTCCCTTTGTTCATCTACGGCTCTCTGATAGGTGGCGATCCGTTTTACGAGGAGACCTTTACGATCTCCATCAATGAAACTGGCGGATTGATCTGGATGGCGAGTAGTGTCGAACCCGGCCAGCGAATCATGGCAACGAACCAAGCCAACGATCAGACGCAAGAGTGTGTCGTCGTATCCGTTGTGGCGCAGCCTGCGGGCAGCTATGTTACGTTTAGATTCTCCACCCCGATGCCGCAGTTCTGGCACGGGTTGGAAATTGGCAAGGGTACGCTGCGTAGCTGGGTCGAATATTTCATTGAGGCACTTATTCTGCAAATGCGTGGTGATCGCACACCCGAGAAGCCAGTTCTTGCTAAGTTCTACAAAACGGGAAGTCAAGAAAAAACACAACTGCATCGACCCGAGCTTTTTTTGCTTCCCAGCCCACGTGAATGAGCCTGATCGGTTCGAACCTACCGCGCCAAAGACTTGGGAACTTTGACGCACAAACCGGATCGTTGTTGCTCGACGAGCACTTCCGCGATCCTGGCAGCACTCATCGGGGAGTCAGTGTGGATGGCAAGACCTGGCCACACGGTTTTCACAGCGATGCCTTCCCGCACGGCGCAGTATCCTCGCGCTCCCCGGGCCCCTAACTCCCGATAAGTCGGGTAATCGTACAAGTGCTTTTTGGACTTGTCCGGTCAATCGAGAGTTAGGCTTGGGTAGCTTTCGAGATTTGACTTGCCAAATGGCTCGTCCAGAAACAAATCATTGATGAATGCACCGAACGACTACATGGCGCGTACTCGTGCAATAACAGGGCGGCCCTTTGTAGAAGATTTCCAATTCGGACTCGCTCTTCCAGTGAAGGTCATCGATCCCCACGGAGTCCCACTCTCCAAAATAGACAACTTTCGATTCGAAGCCGTGAGACGTGAACAATTCTACCGAGCTATCTGCTCGTCCGAATCCCGATGCGTTGTACTCGTCGATTCTGGCCGCCATCGTCCGGCTCGGGGAGTAGACGGGAACCGAGTAGATATGGGGCCAAGGCAGCACCAGCATAATCAGCCAACCTAAGACTCCGCAGAAGCATTCTTGGCGACCACCTCGGTAATCTGAACTCAATCCAAGCGGTCATTCACTTCATAACACAAAGTTGACAAGTGGTTCCCACCAAGTCCTGGCTATGCGGACAACTCCCCACTACCAGACTGGGCGATCTGCCCGGCGCGTCAGCCCAGTCACGCGCCGCGTGTCAGGGTATGAGGGCTATTTTGCCCGAGGCCCCGGGCTCCAGCACTTCCTTGTGGGCGCGCGCGGCTTCAGCCAGCGGGATTTGCCTGCCGACCACCGGGCGGAGCGTGCCATCTTCCAGACCGGCGATCAAGCCCGCATGAATTTCCTTTTCCTCGGCCTCCGTGATGCCCCAGAGCGTGAAAGCGCGCACCGAGGCGCGCCGGCTCATCAGGTCGCGCGGGTTGATGGTCACTTCGCCGCGATTGCCGATGACGATGACCCGGCCGCGAAACGCCAGAAGCTTAAGGTCGTGGGCCAGGTTCACGTTGGCGAGCATTTCCAGAACCACGTCAACCCCTTTGCCTCCGGTGGCCTTGAGAATTTCTTCCTGGTAGCCGGCTTTGCTGTGATCGAAAACCTGGTGGGCGCCTTCGCGTTTGGCAAGATCCAGACCCTTTTGCGTTCCGGCGGTGCCGAAGACCACCAAGCCCATGGCGCGAGCCATTTGTGCCGCGGCCGTCCCGACACCGCCGCTAGCTCCGTGGATCAGCACCGTTTCTCCGGCGCAGGCGTCCGCCGAATGGTGCAGCGCGTGATACGCGGTGCCGTACGGAATCCAAACACCCGCCCCTTGCGGGAAAGTGATTTTTTCGGGAAGGGTGTGCACTTGCTCTTCCAGCGCCAAGGTGTATTCGGCGTACGCCCCAGAAACGGTCTTAGCGGTGTACACGCGGTCGCCGGGCTTCACTTTGCTGATGTCGCTGCCCACGGCTTCAACCACGCCGGCCGCGTCGGAACCTGGCGTGTACGGCAGCGGTGGTTTGATCGCGTAGGTGCCGTTGCGCATGTAAGTGTCGTAGGGATTCACGCCCGCCGCGTGGACTTTGACGAGCACTTGATTGGGTTGGGGCTTCGGCGTGGGGACTTCTTCCAGCTTCAGGACTTCAGGACCGCCGAATTCGCGAACTAGGATGGTTTTCATTTTTTCCCCCGGATGGATTTCGGAATGATCGATCGGTTCGTGCGGTGTTCACGTCTGAAAAGCGGCGCCGCGCCTTCGGCAGCGCTCAGGGCCAGCCGCCGCACTCCAAAATTCAGAAATGGTCGTCTACGGCTACGGTCTCTGCTTTCTTTTCTACCAGGCCGGAAGATTCGCCCCAGGCGGTGGTTTGCCAATTGTCCTTTCCCTTTTTCTGCGGGATCCACGGCGGCAGCGACTGCTTCAGGTACGTCGCCAGCGCATAGATATAAGGCTCGTACATGCCCCGTAACGCGACGAGTTTGCGGTCGGCTTCTTCTCCGTCGTGCAATTTCAGGCCGTGTTGAGCGAGCGTGTCGCGAATGAGCCGCAAATTGGCGGTCGGCAAACGGTCAATCGGCAGCGCCTTCGGCGGCGTGCCGAAAACTTGCGAAAGATCGACGACCGCGTGCCGCGCGATCGCAAACGTGAGCTCTGCTTGGCGCTCGCAAGCTCCTTCGATGCCCACCTTGACCAGCGCGCAGGTGTCCAGAATCGCGGTAAGGGAAGCGACCCAGGACTGGTTGTCGTGCTGTGAACGAAAATACGCCAGCACCGGATAGGAGAGATGGCTCTCCATCAATTCGGCGCACCACAGCTCCCAATCTTTCAGAAGATCGCGCAACGGTTCCTGGCCGCCGGCGTAGCTGTGGCGGCGCAGAAGCTCTCCGGCCGTCGGCGGCGTTCCCGCGCGGGAATCGAGCAGGGAAATGTCCACCTCGCGTTTGGAGAACGAGCCGTAGATAAAGGGCAGATAACCGATGATGGCGGCCAGAAAACCGAAACCGAAGCCGGCTTCGGCGACGACCAAGGCGCGCGCCAGTCCGGAACGCGGAACGACGTCGCCCAGCCCCAACGTGAAGAACGTCGTCCCGCTGAGATACACATCGGTGCCGAATCCTGGATGCGAACCGGCGACATTCACCGCCGAGCCCGCGCCGTATTGCATTAACCCGAAGCCGAGCACCAATCCAACCGCCCAAACGCCGATCAGCAGCAGCAGCGAGATCGGGCCGTAGAAGCCCAGCAACGTTTCCTGAGATTTTCGCGCCGGAACGAGGCCGACGACGAATCTCCAAGTGTGCCAGGTCGTCTTGTAGAAGGCCCGCGTCAGGCGAAATTTTCGCGTGACCCGCCGCGGCAGAATAATCGCTTCGAACGCGTCCCAGATCACGATCAGGAAGATCGCCACACCCGCAACGAAGGCACCTGGAGCTGAAATCATGGGCGGCATTGTACTCGTTTGGCTGGGCCGGCGATAACCGCGGCGTCTTAGGATTCCAGGCGCGCGCTGACCGAAATTTCCGCCTTGAAAAGCTTGGAGACCGGGCAACCGGTTTCCGCGGCTTTCACGGCGGCGTCAAATTTGGCTTTATCCGCTCCGGGGATGCGCGCAACCAGGTCGAGATGGCTCTTGGTGACGCTGAAGCCGTCGCCGACCTTATCGAGCGTGATCGTGGCGGTGGTTTCCAGCTTTTGCGCGGTCAGCCCGGCGCCGCCGAGTTGCGCCGAAAGCGCCATGGTGAAGCATCCGGCGTGCGCGGCGGCCAGCAACTCTTCCGGGTTGGTGCCGACGCCATTTTCAAAACGTGTACCGAAGGAATATTGCGCCTGCTTCAGCGTGCCGCTGTCGGTCGAAATAGTGCCCTTGCCGCTTTTCAGATCGCCTTGCCACACCGCGTTTGCTTTGCGTTGCATGATATCTCTCCTTTTGCATGTTTCAATTGTTTTGAACGCCCAGAATTCGATTCACGCCGTCCATCGAAGGGTATATTGATCGCATGAAGCTGTCGAGCCGCCGGCATCCACCGCGTCAACTTTGATGCCGCACGTCCTGGATCGGATATCGCATCGTCCATGGTCCGTGCCCTCCGGGCCGTGGATCATGGCCCAGTCCTGGCACGACCTGCTGTTCGCGCACTGGCCCATCGACGCGGCAGTGTTGCGCCCGCACATTCCCACGGCGCTACAAGTCGACGTCTTTGAGGCACAAGCGTGGATCGCGGTCGTGCCATTTCGCATGTCTGGCGTGCGGCTGCGCTGGACCCCGTCGTTGCCGTGGCTATCAGCCTTCCCGGAAATGAACGTGCGGACCTACGTGAGCGCCGGAAGAAAGCCCGGCGTATGGTTCTTCAGCCTCGATGCCAGAAATCCCGTAGCCGTGGCGATCGCCCGCGCGTGGTTTCATCTACCGTATTTCCGCGCGCAAATGGATGGCGAAGAACGAGATAGTTGGATTCACTATCGCAGCGAGCGAAGCCACCCAGGCGCAGCTTCGGGTATTTTCGAGGGAATGTACCGGCCGGCGGGAGAAATCTTCGAGCCGAAGCCCGGGACGTTGGAACATTTTCTGACCGAGCGGTATTGCCTGTACGCCGCAGGCTCTCTCGGCCGAATCTATCGCGGCGAGATTCATCACCCGCCATGGCGGCTGCAAGCCGCCCAAGCGGAATTTGCCAAGAACTCCATGGTCGAAGCCGCTGGCCTCGCGCTTCCGTTGGAGAAGCCCTTGCTGCACTTTACTCGCCGCCAGGACATGGTCGCTTGGGCGCCGCAGCGAATCGCCTGAGACGACCTGTGGGCGCGTTACCATTTGTGGAAAACGAAGAAGACGCCCAGCACCATGCACGCGAAACCCGCGGCGTAGTTCCATTTGAATTTCTCGCCGAGGTACAGCAGGGAAAAGACCGAGAACACCAGCAGCGTGATCGCTTCTTGGATGGTCTTGAGCTGCGCGGTCGAAAATTCGTATGAGCCGATGCGGTTGGCGGGCACCTGGAAGCAATATTCAAAAAAGGCGATGCCCCAGCTCGCCCCGATCACTTTCCACAGCGCTTCGCTGCGGTACTTGAGGTGGCCGTACCACGCAAAGGTCATGAAAATGTTGGAGATCGTCAGCAACAGGATGGTTCGCATGCGAGCCGGTCGCTCCTTCCGCGTTAGGAATATTGGTTAAGATGTTTTTCAGCATACGGCGGTTCCTAAGCGGCCGGATCGTGCAGACATGCTCGCTACGGCTTTGCGATTTGCGCATCCGTCGGAAGTCTCCCGCGAAGTCTCCCGCCCACATTTCGACACGGTTCCGGAAGCCGCAATAGGTGTTTCGGCATGCGCTCGGCATGTTCCTGAGAGGAGCGCAGCGAGCTGCGGTACGGTAGGGAAAGCCCGAGATTTCTACCTGCTCTCAAGGATGGTTCCACCGTGCCTAAGCTGCTGCGGCTTTCCACGCGAATCTTCGTTTGTTGCCTGGCAGTCTTGATGATTTTCGGCCTGCCGCGGGTTGGGGCGCAAGATTCGCTGGCGCTGGTGGCTACTGGTTCTTCGCTTCCGGAACCTCTCTATCTCGCTTGGGGCGACGAATACCACAAGCAGCACCCTACCGTTCAGCTCCGCTATCTGCCTGGAGGTACAGGAGATAGCAGCGAAAGAATTCTTGCCGGCGTGGGCGACTTGGGCGGCGGCGACGCTCCCATTCCCGACAAGCAGTTGAAGGAGGCCTCCTCACCCATTCTGCAGTTGCCGACCATTCTCATCGGCGTCGTCATTGTCTACAACTTGCCGGAAGTTCCCGGCGAGTTGCGGCTATCCGGGCCGGTCCTGGCCGAGTTGTTTCTCGGCAAGATCAAGACCTGGAACGATCCAGTCGTCGCGAAACTCAATCCGGACATGAAGCTCCCGGCGCTGCCGGTGCAGGTCATCCATCGCACCGAGGGCAAGGGATCGAACTACATCCTGTCCGATTTTCTTTGCAAAGTGAGCCCCGAGTTTCTGGCCAAGGCGGGTCGCAGCGAATCGCCGAAGTGGCCGGTGGGAACGACCGCCGGCCGGTCGCAGGACATGCTCGACAAAGTGCGGGCCACTCCGGGGGCGATTGGGTATACGGAACTGAACCTGGCGCAAAAGGCGTTGCTGCGGATGGCCCGCATCAAGAATGCGGCCGGGGAATACGTCAAGCCGACGACCAAGACCATTGCCGCAGCGGCGCTGGACTCCAAGATCACCGACGATTTCCGGGTTTCTCTGGCGAATGCCGCGGGCAAAGAGAGCTACCCGATCAGCAGCTTCACGTGGTTCTACGTTCCGGCGAAAGCCAAGGACCCGGAGCGAGGCCGGGCCGTCGCGGAGTATCTGAAATGGGTTTACGGCGACGGCCAGCGGATCGCGCAGGATCAGGGCTACGCGACGCTGCCCGACGAGTTGCTCGCCAAAGTGGCAGCCTCCGCGGCCACCGTGCGCTGACTCTCCTCTCCCCCTCCCCCCGTATGTTTTTGTACAAGATTTTGATTCCATTGTTGTTAGCTCGTCACTGTGGGGGGAAGTGGCCCTTCGCGGGAAACGCTCGGGGTAAACGAGTGGCCCCTCGCTGACAGCACTCGGGGTAAACGAGCGACCTGAAAAGCGGCGCCAAGCCGCCGCACTCCATATACGCCCTGCTCGCGGTGGTTAACCTACTCATACCCCCCCCACCCCCTGGGGCAGTTTGTATGAGTATCAAACAAAAAGGCTTAGCAAAAAAGCAGTTTGTAAGCTGTTGAAAATAAAGGGGCGATTTGCACAAAGGGTGCGCAGGGACACGCTTTGCAGGGGTGGAGGAGTGGACCAACCTACTCATCCCCCCCACCCCCGGGGTATATGCGTATCGATATCAAACAAAAGGACTTGCAAATTGGTATGTTGGAAGTTGTTGAAAATAAAGGAGCGACTTTGCGTTTGAAAGGCGCTTTGATACGTTTGATAGAGAGGAAAGGGCGATTGGGCGCGAGTTGGTTATAACAAACACAACTTAGTATATCATATATTTACCGAATGTCAAGTAATATATTGTAGGTATAAGAATTTGAACGAATTACGGGAAGGCGGACCTACAGGGTCAGGGAGGCGAAGAGTCGAGCATCAGAAAACGTCCCGTCTGTCCCCGGATTTCCGTCCCCGGATTTCCCCGGATTTCCTACCTTAGGACAAGCGGAATGGACGGAGAGCAGAGGGGAGAAACTAGAAAGCAGACGGCGATAGGGAAAAAGTGCGGGAAGCGGGTGTCCGCGATGGCACAGCCGTGCTGTGCCCCTACAAGGGAAGACGTACGAGCGGGCGCGCTAAAAGAAGAATGCGAGGAGGCCGGCCTCCCTTCGAAGCTCAGGGTAAACAGAAGTCCGCCGATACAACGGTGAACCTCAGGGGCAAGGGGGCGGGACGAAAAGCGAAGACCTACCCTCGGACGGCGAGGATGGGTGCCCGGTGGAAAAAACGAAGAGAAGAGAGCGAAGAGGCTGGCCTCCCTTCTTTGATCAGGGTAAACGGAAGTCCGCCGCTACAACGGCGAGGAGGACCGGTCTGAAGACCGGCCACTACATAACGGCGGGACAAACCGTGGGAAGCCCTTCGAGGCTCCCTTCGTTCCTCAGGGCAAGCAGGGTAAACGGGTGGCCGCGGTGGGCACGGCGTGCCGTGCCCCTACAAGGAGGAAAACGTAAGAGCGGGCGGGCGGAGGCGAAGAGAAGAGAGCGGAGAGATTCAAGTCAAAGAACCCACGTGCAAAGACGGCACGTGGGGTACCCCCGGGGTGGGGCAGAGGGCTTCGCATCTGTTTCCTTTCTACCTCCCTTCGAGGCTCAGGGCAAGCAGGGTAAGCAGGACAAGCGGAACGACGGGCGCGGGGTAGAAGGAGCGGGGGAAAGTAGTTGGCTCAGGAAGGGTCTCCCAAGAGAACCCGGTCTCGTCCCTCGCGCTTGGCTCGATACAGGGCCTGGTCAGCGATTCTGAGCAACTCCTCGGCAGTGTCCGCGTGACCTGGAAAAACGGCGACGCCGGCGGAAATGGTGACCGCACCCAGAGCCTGACCGCGATGGTGAAGATGAAGGTGCTTGATTTCTGCGCGGATTTTGTCCAGGCAGAGGCGCGCCCCTTCGGCATCCGTCTCGGATAGAATCACGGCAAACTCTTCTCCGCCGTAGCGGCAGGCAACGTCTCCGGCACGGACGCGGGTCTTGAGAATAGTGGAGAGTTCTTGCAGGAGCATATCGCCGGCCTGGTGGCCAAAGGTGTCGTTGAATATCTTGAAGTGGTCCAGATCGAGCATGACCAACGCAACGCTGCGATTTTTTCGGGCACCGCGGTGCAGCTCGCGCGTTAAGGATTCTTCCATGTAGCGACGATTGAAAAGGCCCGTTAGGGGATCGCGTATGGACTGATTGCTAAGAATTTCGCGGAGCTTGAGATTGGCGAGGGCCAGAGAGATACGTTCGCCCGCGGCCGCTGCGAGACGTTCCAGGTTTTCCTGACGCAACCGGAGAGGACCCGGCGAGGATGTGAGTTCGGGAGTGCTGTCTTCAATGTATAGCACTCCCAGTGTTTCCCCTTGAGCAGCCAAGGGAACGCACAGGTAGCCACGGGTCAACGATCGGCTCACATGCACACATCGGAGAGCCGAGTTTGCGTCCGCCACGGCCTGCAGCTTGCCACGGCGCAGCGCCCAGCAGTCCTCCGGACCAAATACTTGCTCGCTGCTGGAGCACCCATTCCACACGGCAAGGGTCTCGACAATGTTGCGGGACGGACTGGTAATGCAGAGAGCGCCGGGGCGGGACTCCAATACCAGGGGAAGAACGCTGGCACTCACGTTGCAAGCTTCTTCGACCGTCTGACAGGACTGAAGGAGATCACCCAAATTGCTAAGCTCCGCGCTATCGCGCGCGCGGGCTTGCGACTCTCGGAGAGCGGTGTTCAGGTCGTCGTGAGCGCCTCGAAGTTTCTCTTCGCTCTCCTGCAGCGCCTTCAGGGCCTGGGCCTTTGCGTTCATGTCCATCTGCACAAAAAAGTAGGCCCAAGCAAGAATGGCTAGTGTCGCAACGCCCAAAAGCAGCTCGATCCCAATGGCGCGACGGGCAGAGGCCTCTGCCTCGCGTGATCTGAGCCCCAAGAGTTGGTTTTCCTCGCGGATCATCGCGACCAGGAGCTGCCGATCGTCCCGCATTAGCCCTAACGCCCGAGCGGAAGACATTAGTTGATCCGCAGCGACCGATGCTCCTTCCTTTCGCTTGGCGATGGCGTCTTCCCAATACTGGAAGGTCGCCGCCAATTGGGGTTCGAGCTGCCGAGCCCGTTCTTGTTGGACTGGGTTGTCTACCGTGAGAGAACGGACTCGGCCCAACAACTCGCTCATACTGGGTTTCGCCTTGGCGAAACGCTCCAGATTGCTTTCGTCACCAGAGAGGACGTAGTTACGAGTGCTGGATACCGCTTCATCCAACGCAGACTGCAGCCCCTCCATGTTTACGAGAACCTGTTGGGAGTGTTCCACAAGATGGTTAATGCCGATTAGGCGTTTGGTGCTGCGGTACACCATGGCGCAGGCACCCAGGAACAACACCAACGCGGAAACAGAGCCGATTCGGAAGGCTTTTTCGATTCGCGTGGGCATTGGTTGTCCGCCTAGCGCGGCTCCTTAAATCATGAGCGTCTCAGCAATTTGGCAATAGCGACTTCGGCGTCGCCTTGATGGTTCACCAAGCGTGTGGCAACACCTGTGACTTGACCGACGATCTCGGCCTGACCGGGGAACTCGAATCTCCTGATCGGAGAGGGTGACAGCGGATGAGGCAATAGAGTGAGCTCGTTTCCCTGAACTTCGCACCATCCGCAGGCGTAGCTATCGGGGAGCTCCAGAAAATAGATCGGGCGGTCAAATTCGGTCCGCCACCTAGAAGCTCGTACTTTCGTTACTCGCGGATCGATCTGTACAAAGGAGCCGGGCCTCAGCAGGGGGTAGAGAGTGAAATCTTGAAGGCCAATGAATCCATAGTGATTGTGCGGCAGGTCTAAATGTTGAATCACGGCGAAGGGCACTTCCCCCCATTGTTCCACCAGTCGTGATAGCAAGTTCGTGCCGTTAAGGTTGGCCGCGTGATCCAGTCGAACTGGAAATGTGATGTGGCTGTTCGGGTCGCTGCCTTCGAGTGCCATCAGATGTGTTTGTTGCGGGGTGATTTCAAGTTGCCGTTTCCCGATGTGCTCGAGGTCGACTCCAAAAAGCAAGAGAAGCTCAGAAAATTTGACCCGGTATATGACACTGAGACTGACGAGCTTGTGAATGCTGGGAATGGAGCCGGTGTGCTCGAGCTTAGTAAGCCAGGCGTTTGATATATAGAACTCAGAATTACCTTCGGCCTCGGCGATCAGTTGACTTTCCTCGGCGACTTGGCGAGTCGTGATACCCAAGCGTGCGCGTAACTTCCCAAGACGTTCCGCAGGCCTCACCAGGTCTCCGTTGCCGGCGCAGACACGAGATTTGAGTACGGCTTTAATCCTAACCAAGACATGAAGACTCATCCAAAGTCAGAATTTTTGGTTCTTATACGAACCAATACGTATTTTTCCTCATATCACAGTATTCCTAGGTACAGAATGTAACGACTTAGTAGGACGTGGGAGTAGCAGTCCGCGTTACATCGCGATTATGGGCGAAGGCTGCCCTTTATCGTGGAATAAAGCTGCATGAGTGCAGTCGTCAGGGAGGAGGAACTTCCAAACGAAGACGACGCGAAGGGAAATCAAAGTCCGGCTCCCCGCGCAAGATCGGCGCCTGGGGCACGAAAACCAGCCTCCAACATCAATTCTGGGTCACCCACCCGCTCAGTTGTGGAAAACAAAAACATGGTGTGAGTTTCGTCTGGCTACGTTCAATCGCTTTGCGGTCGAAGTATGCGCCGAATCTACGCTTGGTTTTCGTCTAGCGTGAGCACTAACGAAATTGCGCAGGAGGGTGAATGCAGACTCGGGGATGGCCGCGACTCGATTCGACGTCCCGTTGAATGGAAAAACTTGACCGCCTAGGATGGGCGGAAGGCCTGGCGTTCGACGCGTTCGGAGTTCGCGTGGGAGTGCGCGTCAACGTGTCAGGGATGTTGGCTCGCCTTCTACCCCTGCTGCCGCCGGGATGGAAGAAATCCCGCAGACTCGTGACGCAGCGACTGTATTCGTTGATGGTGGCCGAGAGTGGGGAGCGCGTTGGAATGCGGCGTCTCCACTTGCTCTATGCAGACAGCGCTCGAGTGGCACGGGACGCAGCGCTGGATCAGGTTCTGGAGGCGTTTGAGGCTGACCTCCACTTGCACACTGCGGAAGCGTCATTGGATGTGACATTCCTGCACGCCGGGGTCGTTGGGTGGGAGGGACGCGCGATCGTAGTCCCTGGGCGCAGCTTCAGCGGCAAGACGACCCTGGTGCGAGAGATGTTGCGCCTCGGCGCAACCTACTATTCCGACGAGTTCGCCGTCGTGGACAACTCCGGTCTGGTGCATCCGTTCGCGCGGCCTCTGGGAATCCGGGAAAAGAGTTCCGACGCTCAGACCAGGTACACGGCCGAGCGGCTGGGCGCCACCGTGGGCATGGGACCGCTGCCCGTGGGAATGGCCGTAATCAGCGAATACCAGATGGGAGCGCGGTGGCGGCCGGTTCCGTTGTCCCAGGGACAAGGAGCTTTGGAACTATTGGCTAACAGCGTTGCCGTGCGAAAGGAGCCTCGTCAGACGCTTAACAGAGTCCATGAGCTTGCCAGACAGGCGGTGTTCGTCAAGGGGACGCGTGGGGAAGCCCGCGAAGCGGCCGAGTCCATCCTAAGTTCTTGTAGCGAGCGCGGACGACTGGAGGTGGCATGAAGCAGCGAGCACTACCACGAGCCCGAAAGGATTGCCTCTCGCGAGAACTGGACGACGAAGTTCTGATCTACGACCCACAACGCCACGAGGGCCATTGCTTGAATTCGACGGCGGCTGCGGTGTGGACGCTGTGCGACGGTAAGAACACTCCATCGCAGATCGCGAGGATAGTCTCGCGGCAATTCTCGGCCGGGGTCGACGAGCTAATAGTAGATTTGGCGTTGGAGCGTTTGGCGGACGTGCACCTGCTTGTTGAACCGAAGATGCTGGTTGAGTCGCCTTCACGCCGCGTTGCCATCCGGAGGATTGCCGCGGCTGCGGTTATTGCATTGCCACTGATTACCTCCATCGTGGCTCCTACGCCTGCGAATGCCGTGACTTGCCGGCATGGAGGCTCGCCATGCACCAACCCAGGACAATGCTGCTCCGGTATTTGCGCGTTGGGTGTATGCCTTTTTGGTGACCGTCGGAAGCCTGGCACCAAGATTAGGAGCTCTGCAGTACGCGATGAATCCGCACCTGAGGGAACACCATGATAGCCAAGAAAAGCTATGCCGCACCGCGATTGGTGACGCAAAGGCCGGTGGTCTTCGATGATCCTCGAGACGAAGTCTCACCGGAGGATCTAACCGCAACAGAGCGGCTCCGTCCGCTTTATTTGTTGAATAGACGCACCGATCTGAAGCCGCTTGCTTCGCGATTCGCGATTCAAGGCGATCGGCGGCGTGGAAACTGGCAAAAGGTATTGCTCGATCGGGGAACAGTCCAGGAATCTGAGTGGCAGGACGCCGAGGGGGAATGGTATTTTTTGTGCTACGTGCCGCACAGCAGTGATCTCACCATCGAACTCCAAACGCTTGGCCCAGACGCTAAAACAAGAATTGCCATCGCAAGCGAAGTGTCAATACCTGCTGAGAGAAAATTGGGACTAGTGGTGCTGTCGAAAAGAGGCGGCGTCGCCCCTTTTGCCGCTAAACCAAATTGGGGCATCGCCTGATATTGTTAGGAAGGAAATCGACATAAACCACCTGTCCGTGAGCAGAATGGGCTAGTAGTTCTGGCTTAGCTTACGATCCGCGAAAAGCAGCCGCGGGCGGCCCGTATCTTGCTTTTGCCGTGCCGGGGGAATATACTGCTGCTTCGCTCTGAAGCGGGTCGCACGGATGAGTGGGCGCGAGCCCACTTTTTTGTTGGGCCGGTTGGAGTGCACTTGATACCGGCATGGGCCGGGGAGTCTTCGCGTGAATCTGGAAAAAATCCGCGAAGCCGCCGAGCGGGTGGCGCGCTCGGAAGGGCTGGAAATCGCGGATGTGGAATGGAAAGTGGGGAAGCAGAGGTTTCTGCGCGTGTACATCGACCGCGTGCCTCCCGGAGTGCCTCCCTTCGTCGCTCAGGGTAAACAGGGCGAGCCAATTGCTGGGGAAGAAGGGGTGGCGGCGGATCGTTACGCGGCCATCAGTCACGCGGATTGCGAGCGGGTCAGCAAGCAGTTGAGCGTGATTTTGGATGTGGAGGAGTTGATCCCCGGGCCGGCGGGATACACGCTGGAGGTTAGTTCGCCGGGGTTGGACCGGGCGCTGACCAAGGCGCGGGATTTTCAGCGGTTTACCGGGAGGCTGGCGAAGATTTCTACCGCGGAGCCGATCGGGGAGGCCAAGTTTTTTGAGGGGCGGCTGGCGGGGTTCGCGGATGGGAAAGTCCGCATGGAATTGAAAGGGCGGGAGGCGCGGGTGGTGGAGGTGCCGCTGGAGGCCATTCGCAAGGCTAATTTGGTGGTGGAGTTTTAGACGAAGAGAAAACCGGCGGAAAAAGCTTAGGAATTTAACACAGAGGGCGCAGAGGTCACAGAGCCGGAAGCCCTAGAGCTGAGAAAACCCTTCGGGGCTCAGGGTAAACGGGAAGGCTTAGGAACGAACGGAACAATGGCGAATCTGCTCTATCAACAAATCGAGATGTTGAGCCGCGAGAAGCATATCGAGCCGGAGATCGTGGTGTCGGCGATCGAGGATGCCATGGTGGTGGCGGCGCGCAAGTATTACAAGACGGAAGAGGAGTTGCGCGCGAAGTTCAACCAGGAAACCGGGCAGGTGGATGTGTTTTCCGTGCACATGGTGGTCGAGGAAGTGACGGACCCGAAGAAAGAGATCAGCCTGGCGGATGCCAAGAAGAAGAATCCGGCGGCGGAGATCGGTTCGGAAGTGGTGGCTACCAAGCCTACCGACGTGCTGGGGCGTATCGCGGCGCAGACGGCCAAGCAAGTGATTTTGCAGAAGGTGCGCGAGGCCGAGCGCGACACCATTTACAACGAGTACCACACGCGCGTGGGCGAGCTGGTGACGGTGATCGTCAAGCGGGCTGAGGGGCCGGACCTGATTGGACA
>Ga0210403_10002824_pt1 | contig 15465 bp, 12 predicted proteins | sample IncBWC19MmetaG_FD_150863 | JGI IMG/M metagenome (GOLD analysis project Ga0210403, IMG submission 150863) | Forest soil microbial communities from Barre Woods Harvard Forest LTER site, Petersham, Massachusetts, United States - Inc-BW-C-19-M | ecosystem: Environmental > Terrestrial > Soil >... | reverse complement strand
GAACTCCCTCCATATTGATCGCGTCCACATCTACTCCAAGGACGTGAGCTGCGGGCCTGCAATCTGCTGCCTTCATAGAGAGTTTCCTTCCGGGACAGTTAATAGGATCGGAGCCTTGTACGCTGGGTTCGCTAAGGAGATGGCAGACGAGATTAGTCCCCGGTAAAGACCTGCATATTGATCTGCAAGAATTTTGGCGCATAGGTGTGGTAAAGATACGGGCGGCTTCGCGGGCTCGCGGAGTGTTGCTACAATTCCCGCCGCCAATGCCTCCTCTTCATCTGTTTCTAACACGACGTATCGGCAATGCTCACCGCCCACCTCCCGAAATGCAGGTATATCCGAGCAGACAACGCGACAACCGACGAGAAGAGCCTCCGCAACTGGCAGTCCAAAGCCTTCCGTACTCGATGAAGCTACGAGCGCCTCGCATCGCGCATAACACCACTGCAGCTCTGCATCCGATACTCCCTCAAGGAAGAGCACGCTCTGTTTCAAAGCGCAACTCGACACTAACTCGTGAATGCGACGAGTCTCCGGTCCAGTGATGCCGACGATAACCAGCTTCGTTGTTGCGGAAATCTGGCTTTGCCGCAGCAAACGATGAAACGCCCGGATGAGTAGAGCAACGTTCTTATTTCGGCGATGCTGAGCGACGCACAGTAGGAACGGCTCACCTCGCCAGCCTGGTATCGGAGAGGATATGGCGGAGAGCGTCTCCGGCTCAACGCAGTTGTAGACTCGAATTGCCTTTCGCCACACCTTGGGTGATACATACTGCTTCAGGCGGAGCATCGTTGTGTCGGAAACGCAAGCAATCGCATCGACCCTGCGGAGGCAAAGCCGCAGGATAAGACGGTTCACAACGACCTGGGGAAACCCAAAGTTCCGGGGAATCTCATAGGGATACAGATCATGCAGCGTCACCACCGTCGGACACGCAAGCGCTACCGTATCAACAGGCACAGGATAAGAGAGATGGACGAGATGGGGTTGAAGTCCGGCAACCAGCGCCGGAAGACGCCAGTAATGCCAAATATTGCGACCAAGCGCACTCCGGTCCATCTCCGCAATATGAATTATTAGCCGCTCGTTCGGACCGAACGCCGCCTCTTGTACAAGCTCGCGTTGCCATGGCGCAACAACCAGGTGCACAGCCGAGATGTCCGGATGCAGCAATAGGCATCGCACCACGTTGAAAGCATGGCGCTGAACTCCGGATATTTTGGAAGAGAAGGAAGCGGCAGTGAGCAGGATCTTCATAGCTTTTCCCCCTCCTGTGGCGTGTACGGAATCGCAAGAGATGATCTGGTTGGGTTTCGAGCGCTCCTATGCCGAGTTTGCCTAACTAGGCAAGATATAAGGCACTCGCTACCGTCAATCCCCGAATCCCCATGTAGTGCAGAAAATCGATCAGTCGCGCGCAACCCGACAAAGGATTCATCAGTTGAATTCCATTTCATGCGGCACCTCGCCTTCGCGCAGCCACTGGACGGAGCCGCCTGCAAACCGAGAGCATCTCGGTCACGAGCTGCTTACGTGGGTCGCTATGCTCAATTTTCGACCAGTGCTCGCGGATCAAGATCAAAGCCGCGACACTCGCGCACGAGAGAAGTGTAAGCAGCAGCACAGCGAGCAATCGAGGCGGAAAAGACTTCTTTTCGGGAACTCCGGGAGGATCGATGACCGTGACAACGGGAATGTCTTTCGCTTCCTCAATGCGAGCCATTTCATATTGCTGCGTTAGAAGCTCAAAGACCGTCTCCTGTACTTTCACCCGACGGTAGAGATCGGCGTAAGGAACCGCAAGACGAGGAAGCTGTCTAAGCGGTGGGTAAAGCGATCCCTTATCTCCGGCGTCAGACATTGAATGATCGGCAGCTGCCTCCCCCACGGACAGAGGGGCAGAGGAGCCCGCCATTTTTTGCAGGTCGTGTTGCAGATCCGCAATGCGCGCCTCCATCTCGCGCACGCGCACATTCCCTTCCCCATAGATCTGACGCAGCGATTGAAGACCCGACTGCTCAACCAGAAGCTCTCCTTGTACCCGGGCGCCCGCGTCCACCAGCCCGCGGGTCTGTTCTCGAATATCGATTGTTCTGTTCTTGCTTGAAAACTCACTCAGCGCAAGTTGGGCCTGTTCAAGGTCCGCTCCAACGGTGTTAAGACGACGCTCAATAAAGATCCGCTCTTGACGAGCAGAGGAGGTACTCGTCCGCGTAAGCAAGTTATTCAACTCCTCGAGATAGGCCTGCGCCAAATCGCGCGCGCGCACGGGATCGGTATCCTCGACCGCGATGGTAATGACGCCGCTCCTCTTATCATCCGTTATCGTCGTGAGACGTGCGAGGCGCTTGGCCGTACTGAAGCGATAGCGCGTGCCATAGAGTTGTTGCAATTGGAAGCGATCAATCAGATGGCCAGCTACTGTTCCGCTCTCCAACAAGCTTTCGTAGAGCGCGCTAGTAGACCGAGCGGCGAACAAGCCCGTCAGGCCACCTAGACTGCCCAGGCCGCCCACTCCTCCGGAGCGACCAGCGAGTACTGAAAGCAGCAGCGCACCTGAGCTTTGTTGATCGGGCGGCATGATGCGGGTAATCGCCTTGTAGCGCTTGGGAATAGCAAACGCAATGCCGAGGCTGATGACCAGCGAGATCGTGCTCACGCGCACAAGCAATTGACGATGCTTCCAAATCAGCGTGGCTCGGACAACCCAGTCAGCAGACGGTTCCGCCCCCCTCGGGGCGGTCTCGTGTGACGACGTAGTCATAGTCGTGTGGCTCATGGTTTTCGCTCTCGCGATGGGTCTGCGCTCGCTACTGCGGTGATAGGCCTTGTCGACCCTTCCGGCGACCGGTGGCAGGGCGGGACAAGTTGTCCAAACTTTAGTCAGTCTCGTAGCGGGAGTTGTCACGTCATCGTAATGCGATTGTCACGGTCTTGCTGTCACTAGCTCGTCACCAAACAAGCCGGCCATTCTCTAACCTGGGCGCTGTCGACTGCGTCGCCGCCTGAATGAGCAAAATGAGAATCATGTGACAACAAGCCGACTCGCCAGAGACACATCTAGGGACGCGCACCGCTACAGTTGCGGCTATGTTGCGCCGGCTCCTCACGATCCGTCTGGCACGCTCAGCAAGGTTCATCGCCTTAGGTCTGGCTACGCTCTCCACGGTGTGGTACGGAATCGCCCAAAATACGCCGCTGCTCTCAGGCGGGGCCGGCTTCTTCACAAATGCCAACGCGGGTCAGACCACCTACTCCCCTATGACGCAGCCTCTGCTCGCCGCACCCATCGGCCAACATCTTCTGATCGAATCGCGCGCCGTCCCAACGGAGGCGGTCACGCCGGCTACAATCACACCCACTTCATCAGCCTGACCTATCTCCGGGGCGACTACATCCCCTCGCCCCACTTGACCATCGTAGGTGGCAGCTTCCTGATTCCATTTAACACCTACAACGATCGCCTCTCGCCGAGCTGGATCAACAACTTTCAGCGCAGCCCACTCATTGCCTGCCATAGGCGACAAGACTGAAAGATCTGCTCACAGCCACATCCAGCTTCCCGATCGGGTAGACGAGTCAGTCCTCCTGTGCTGGATTCCCACTGCATTGCCGCAAGGCCTCGGAATAAAATGCGGAGGCTGCAATCTCTATCTTTCGAATCAGTCTTCGGCTTTGGGCGAGTTCGCGCGCGTGTCCGGGGCCAAAATCAAAGTAGGCTCCAGACTCGAGAAGGTGCATCGAGGCAAGGTCCTGGGAGACGGAGACACGCAAGCGGGAGAGTGTCTGCGTGAATTCATGCGGATTATGGAGCCGTTCTACCTGTCGCAAGTTCTCTCCCGCGGAACGAATGCGTCGCAGGATCTGGCCGAGCGCATCGCTTGTGCGCGTGGGCCATAGCTGATCGAAGATAAACCACATCACAATTACGCCGAGCGCAACTCCGATCACGCGGTCGCGGGCAATCGCGATCTGGGTTGTCGCACTGAATCCCTGCAGCGTTGTGAGGAAGAAAGCGAAGCCGATCTGTGTGCCCACCGTTCCCATATGTGGACTCCGAATTACCCAGGCAGCGAGAAAGGCGACCGCGGCCACGACAATCACCAGCGACGTGATCGAATCCATATTGGGAAACAGCAGGGACTCTGCGGCGATTGCGAGGACGCCGCCGACAGCGGTTCCGAAGAAACGGTAGAGCTGCCTCTGCTTCATCTGCCCCGTGGGACTCAGCCCAGTGAAGAGAACGGTGATCACGCAGGTGAGAATGCCAGGCCAGCCAATGGCGTTGTAGATGGTGTAGCAAAGGGTCGCGGCCAGAGTCAGCTTCAGCGCGTAGAGGGCCGGGCCGGGCTCTGAAAAGGCGTCGGGTCGAAACACGCGAAAGGACGGCGTGAAGTCGGGTGTGCGCTTGACCGCTCGAATGGCATGTATCTCCGGAGACTCGAGACTCGCCGCGTATTGCTCAAGCTCGGTTTGGATGTCCAGCAGGCCGGAGGAGCTTGCGAGCGACCGCAGCTCTGCGGCAGCCTGGGCCTTGTTGGCCCCACCTTCTGTCAACAAGTCTTCGCATTGCTGTGCAATGGCGGCATAGTAGGCTCGGTCGAACGGGTCCTGTTGGAGGACAGCATCGAAGCCGATGACGGCGCTCTTCTCGAGCACGCGCGAGAGCAGGCCGATTCGATAGTGCGTACCGAGCGGCACCTTCGCCAGAGTGGGACTACTGTCCCGCACCCGCTCGTAAAGCTGATTCAGCCGCGCCTCGCCGGCATGCGCATACTGCACTACCCCGTTGTGCAGCCCACGTAGCTGCTCCAGGTCACGTGTGGCTGGATCCTGCGTCAAGAAGCTAAAGAAACGCGAGAGCAGGGACAGGCGCTTCTGCATTTCGCCATCCAGTTCCTCCGCTGGGTGTCGGCCCCCAAAGATATACTCGACCGCCACAGCACTGGCCATGACGATCGCGATCGAGGCGACGCTATAAATGCTCGTGGTGACAATGATGTTGGGGCTGCGATGCGCATCCCAGGCGCCCAGGTCGACGAAGCCGTAAAAACCGAAGATGGTGAAGAACAGGGGCTGCGATGTCGTTCCCATGCCAAACGCTGCGATGAAGATTCCCAGGATGATGCCGAGATAGCGGGAGATCTCGATCCCATCCGTGAGCTGCACCCACAAGAGCGTGGCGGCACATGCGGCCACACATCCGCAGAGGATCTGCAGGGCGCTGCGCAACGTAACTCCCGGCCGCTCTCGCTGCAGCAGGAAGAGCAGCGAGAGCGCCAGCGCTATACCAGGGACGCGCAACGTCATCGCTGCCATAACTGCGACGACCATCGTGAGCGCGTCGCGAAGACTGCCCACTAGGCGTCCTGGAAACGGCATCAGCTCCGACCGTAAGGCGGAGAGGACACCATCGTTTCTGGAGCGCAGGGTAGCCATCAATTCTCTTTAGCGGACAATCGTGATAGCGGTCGCGCCGACACGGAACATACTCGGGTCGGGATTGGTCACGCGGATGCGCACCGGAAAGCGCGCCGACAGATGGACCCAGTTCAAGGTGCGATCCACCGCCGGGAAGCCGTCTGCCACCGCTCCATCCTCAGGGAAGATGCCGCGGCCGATACTATCCACTACACCATCGAAGCGCCGTGTGGGGTGCTCCATCAGATAGACCTCGACGTGCATGCCGGGCTGAATATGCTTCAGCTTCGACTCACGATAGCTGGAGAGCACCCACCATGTACTGGTGTCGATCAGCGTGAATATCGGTGTGCCCACGTGTGCATAGGCTCCCTGGGATATGTTCATGTTGGTTACATAACCATCGAACGGCGCCCGCACATGGCACCACTCTAGATTCAACTCAGCCTGATGTACCTTTGCTTCGCGGTTCGCCCGCTCCGCCATCAATGTCACTAAGTTGTCGACTGTGTGTTGGGCTTCGCCAAGTTTGGACTGCGATGCCTGGAAGCTGGCTGCGGCGGACTCCTTCGTGGCCAGGGCCATGGACTCCTGCGCCTGCGCCTGCAGCAACTGCGAGGATGCCTCCTGGAAGGACTGGCGCGCCACGCTGAGCACGGTCTGTGCTTGATCGACCTGCTGCACGGTGACGTAGTGCTTCGCTAACAAGGGAGCAATGCGGTCGTAGTCGTTCTGTGCGAAGCGGAGCTGTGCCTGCGCAGAGGACTGTGCCGCAGAGGCGTGTTCAACCGCCGCTTTGGCGGCGAGATAACTCGCCTGAGCTGCGCTGATCCCGCTCTGCGAACCCGTCACGCCGGCGCGGGCCGTGCCGACGGCGCTCTGCTCCACGGCAATGTGGCGGCGCTCGTCTTCGATCTGGCCTTCGAGCGTAGCCTGATCCGCCTTCGCCTGGGCAAGCGCATACTCGAAGGGACGCGGGTCGATCACGAAGAGGAGATCGCCCTTATGCACTACCTGGTTGTCCTGGACCAGAAGCTGAATCAGACGCCCTTCCACCTCCGGGGCGAAGGCGATGGCGTTGGCGCGCACCGTGGCATCATCGGTGCGGGGATGACGGTCGACCTGCACCGCCGCGACGATCAGGAGAAGCAGCGCCAAACTAACGATACTGATTCCGAGGAGACGACCGAGTTTAGCTTTGTCGTAGGACATGGTGTGATTCACCTTCAAGCGAAGAAGCAGAGCCAGAGCAGGCAGGTGAAGAGAACCACCATGCCGGGATAGATGATGGCAGGATGACCGATCGTGCGATCCAATCCTTGCTTGCGTAGCAAGGAGTGCGCGACCAGTGTAAGCACGACGGCGGTCGCGAGGGAGAGCATCCAGCCGGGAAAGTAGGAGCCGACAATCTCTACATTGGGATTGCGACTGCAACCCAGGGCCGAGAGCACGGGCAGAGAGAGAGCAACAGGAAAGAGCGAAGCGAACGTGGTTCTCACGGGTGGACTCCAGGCAAAGTTGGGTTACCCTGCAGCAGAGCACCGGTCGCGTAGCTGAGTGCGGCCGCGCTCTGCATCAATTGCGCTTGCGAGCGCACCACGGCGAGACGGGCCTGCGCAAGTTGGCGCTCTGACTCGACCACATCGACGAGCGATCGGACGCCGAATTTGTAGGCATCCAGCGAGGAGTCATAGGAGATCTGTGCGGAGGCAAGAAAGCTCTGTGAGGAGTGTTGCTGTTCGACCGCAGTTCGATAGTCGACGTAGGCCTCCCACACCTCTCGGCTCACAGTGTCCTGTGTGGCTCGCTGCTCCTCGCCCGCTGCTTTCTGCTCGGCCAGCGCGGACTCAACCTCATGCTTGCGCGCGCCGTTGAAGATCTCCCAACGCAGCTTCGCCTGCACCGACCAGGTGCTGACGCTGGCAGGTCCAAGAACGCCAAAGTCGGCCGAAGGCCAGGTGTTCGTCTGGCCTCCGGCGGCGTCAAAGCTAGCGCTCGGAAGATAGGCAGCGTGGGCGCTGCGGTAGGCGTCGTGCGCACTACGGAGCTCCTGCGCACGAGCCAGCAGGTCGGGGCGTGTCTTCCACGCATTATGGATGAGCTCTTCAATAGAAACATCGAAGCTCCCCGGCAGGTCAGTGTCAGACTGCTCGACGATCTCGATCTCCGCGCTCGGCTCGACACCGATGGCCTCGGTCAGAGCGAGCTTGGACTTGTCGACCTCGCCTTCGGCGGAGGCCAGGTTGTAGCGCGCCTCGGCTGCACCCGCCCGTGCGTTCTGCAGGTCGGGCAGCGTGGCGCGACCATTGTCGAACTGCGATTGGGCGTTCTCGAGAAGGGTCTCCGCAGTCTGCAGAATCACCTTAGCCGCTGCCAGTTGGCCGATGGCGCTTTGCGTCCTGTAGAACTGCGCGGCCGTGGCATAGGCGAGCGTCTGGTGTACGCGGCCAAGGCGAAGTGAGGACGCGATCTCAAGCGCTTTGCTGCCATCAAGCTTCGGTCCGCGGCCGAAGTCGAGCAGATCGTATTCCAGCTCGAGCTGCGCGGCGGCGATGGGCTCGCCAACCGTGACGTAGCCGCGCGGCGCGATGGGCTCAGGAAAAGGGACGATGAACCGTGAATCACTACCCTGAGCAGCGAAGCTCAGGATCGGCAGATAGAGGGCGCGGTCGATACCGGTACGCTCGAGCGAGCGCTTCGCGGTGGCCCAGGCGATGCGACCCTCCGGGCTTGCCATCTCGGCGATATCGATCAGTTCCGCAAGTGTATAGGTGTGCTTTGGATCGAGCATTGGAACCGGCGCGTTGGGTCGTTCCGACCCGATGCACCGCGCAGCATCGCGCACACTGAGGATCGTACTGCAGTTCGGGACAGATCCACGACTCTGCCCCAGCATAGGCTCCGCGTATGCGACCAGCCCCAAAAGCCCGATCAGACAATGGGCGCATCTGTTGCGTATCGCCGAGATGGATACAGGAGTCATGGTGCCGTATTCCTAACCAGGTTTAGTATACAGCGTAAACAGATCCATGTAGAATTTGATCATTATGGCTAGGGCGTCCATCTACGGCGAAGGTCTCGGACTCCGAGAGCGCCTCATCGAGGCCGCCAGTAAGATCTTCGTTGAAGAGGGCTACCAGAACCTTTCAATGCGGCGGGTTGCGCAGGAGGCCAGCTGTTCGCAGATGGCGATGTACCGGCATTTTGCGAATAAGGAAGGTTTGACCCAGCACATCTGCTCGCAGCTATACGCCAGCTTTGCAGCGAAGATGAAGCGGGAGATCGATGCGGTAAGCGATCCGTGGGAGCGGTGCCGGCGCTTTGTCGCGGCGCTGATTCATTTCGCCGTTCGCTATCCTGACCACTACTCACTTGTCTTTCTGGTTCGCCACTCGAATCCCAGCGTGCTCGCCGACCGGGAGCGGCTAGGGCAGCAATTCCTTGCGGACTTTCAACCGCTTGTGCAAGCACTCTTGCCCCCAGATAGCACGAATGCGCTCGTTGTGACCCGTGTGCGCCAGATGTTTTGCTGCCTGCATGGAACGGCGGCGCTTTTGATCGCGCACCCCAAGGCCTATGGCTTGACCAAGCAGAAGGCGATTGGAGACGTTGAGCAGACTCTGCTTCAGTTGTTCGAGCGCAAGTAATCTCACTGCCCATTCTCAAGACCATACTTCACCTGTCTGCTCTACGGCTTCCTTCTTCTGGCACGAAACCTTGTCTCGGGGGTGGGGCACTAGCTTTGGGCAGATTTTCTCGCTTCCCAGAGCTTCTGGCAGACTCGTGCAGCTTCCGTTGCTCCTGATGCGGGCGCCCTATCTGGGCACAAGTCTAATACCTTGGCTCTATCGCTATAATAATAAGAGCGTGCCAACCGTGCCTGAACGTGCCAGAGCTGAAGCCAACCCACGTAGATGGAGTCAATGGGCAGTTCGGGCCGAGACGTTGGCTTCGCGCAATATTGCCTACAAGTCCAAGCTCAAGGCCATCAGGGAGACATGACGAAAGCTCACCAGCATCCTCTTGAAAAGATCCTCGCGGATCGAATTGCCATCATCGACGGAGCGATGGGCACGACGATCCGCACCTATGGCATGACCGAAGCGGACATCCGCGGGGAGCGTTTCAAAGACTCAACGAAGGATCTGTTGAACAATGGCGACCTCTTCTCTCTGACGCAGCCGACGATGATCTGTGACATACATCGTCGCTTTCTAGAGGCCGGGGCAGACATCATCGAGACCAACACCTTCGGCGCTACCAGCATCACGCAGAGCGAGTTCTTCGTGGACGATCCGCGCGAGCACGGCGGCCGGAAGGATCCTGCGTTCTATCAAAAGATTATTGAGGACCCGTTTCTCAATAGCCTGGCCTGGGAGATCAACGAGCAATCGGCGCGGCAGTGCCGTGAATGGGCCGATCGCGTCGGGAATGCAACTTCGCGGCAACGGTTTGTAGCGGGGGCGATCGGGCCGCTGACGGTGTCGCTCTCCAACTCGCCCGATGCCGACGACGCCGGCTTCCGGGTGGCCACGTTCGATCAGGTCAAGATTGCGTACATGCAGCAGATTCGGGCCCTGATTGCCGGAGGCTCCGACCTGCTTCTGGTGGAGACCATTTTCGATTCGCTCAACGCCAAGGCGGCGCTTGTCGCCATACGCGAGGTGTTCGATCAGGACGGCAAGGAGCTGCCGGTGATGATCTCGGCGGCGGTTGGCCGCGGCGGTGAGACGATGATCTCCGCGCAGACCGTCGAGGCGTTCTGGAACGCGGTGCAGCACGTGAATCCGCTTTCGGTGGGGCTCAACTGCTCTCTCGGACCCGATCTGATGTATCCGTTTCTGGAGGAGCTGTCGGAGAAGTCGACTGCAGCCATCTCGTGCTATCCAAACGCTGGTTTGCCGAATCCCCTCTCGGCCACCGGATTTGATCTCGAACCGCCGGACATGGCCCGTTATCTCGGCGACTTTGCCGGCGGCGGGCTGATCAATATTGCCGGCGGTTGCTGCGGCAACACCCCCGAGCACATCGCGGCGATCGCCAAGGCGCTCGAAGGCCGGCCTCCTCGGGAGTTGAGGACGACCTTTGAGACGGCGTCCCACGCTCGCCAGAGTGAGGGTGTGGTCGTGGTCGATGCCGAGGCTACCCAGCCGAAGCCGCTTCGTCTGTCTGGTTCGCAGCCCTTCACCCAGCAGCCCGGCGTCTACATCATGATCGGGGAACGGACCAATGTAGCCGGTTCGCCCAAGTTCGCCAAACTCATCAAGGAAGGCAAGTACGAGGAGGCGATCAGTGTGGCTCGGCAGCAGGTCGAGAACGGGGCCAATGTCATCGACATCTGCATGGACGAGGGCATGATCGATGGGGTCGCCGCCATGACCCGCTATCTGCAGTTGCTGGCGAGCGAGCCGGAGGTCGCCAAGGTGCCGTTCATGGTGGACTCCTCGAAGTGGGAGGTCATCGAGGCAGGACTGAAGTGCCTGCAGGGCAAGGGCATCGTGAACTCGATCTCGCTGAAGGAAGGCGAAGAGAAGTTTCGCCAGAACGCCGCTACTGTGCTCAAGTACGGCGCGGCGGTGGTCGTGATGGCCTTCGACGAACAGGGCCAGGCCGCGACCTACGAAGACAAGATCCGCATCTGCGAACGAGCCTACCGGATCCTGGTCGACGAGATCGGCTTACCTCCCGAGGACATCATCTTCGACCCGAACATCCTCACCGTCGCCACCGGCATGGAGGAGCACAACAACTACGCGGTCGACTTCATCAATGCCACGCGCTGGATCAAGGCCAACCTGCCGCATGCCAAGGTGAGCGGCGGCGTCTCGAACATCTCGTTCAGCTTTCGCGGCAATAACAAGGTTCGCGAGGCTATGCACTCCGCGTTCCTCTATCACGCCATCGCCGCGGGCATGGACATGGGCATCGTGAACGCCGGCATGCTCGAGGTCTACGAGGAGATCGAGCCGGAGCTGAAGGTGCTGGTCGAGGACGTTCTGCTCAATCGCCGTCCCGACGCGACCGAGCGCCTGGTGGAGCACGGCGAATCACTGAAGGGTGCAGGCGCCGTCGTCAGTGAAAAGAAGGCCGAAGAGTGGCGCAACGGTACGGTCGAAGAACGGCTCTCGCACGCCCTGGTCAAGGGGATCGACAGCTACATCGAGATCGACGCCGAAGAAGCCCGCGTCAAACTGGGCCGGCCGCTCTTAGTCATCGAAGGCCCGCTGATGGACGGCATGGGAGTGGTCGGCGATCTCTTCGGAGCCGGCAAGATGTTTTTGCCGCAGGTGGTCAAGTCCGCCCGGGTGATGAAGAAGGCCGTGGCCCATCTCACACCGTTCATGGAGGCCGAGAAGGCGGCGATGGCCGCCTCTGGCCAGGTGGTCAAGGCGCAGGGCAAGATCGTGCTCGCAACCGTCAAAGGCGATGTCCACGACATAGGCAAGAACATCGTCGGCGTCGTCCTCGCCTGCAACAACTACGAGGTCATCGATATGGGGGTGATGGTCTCCTGCGAGAAGATTCTCGAACGCGCCAAAGCGGAGAAAGCGGACCTAATCGGCCTCAGCGGCCTGATCACCCCGTCTCTCGACGAGATGGTGCATGTGGCCCGGGAGATGGAGCGTCAAGGCTTCAAACTGCCTCTGCTCGTCGGCGGAGCGACCACCAGCCGCGCGCACACCGCGGTGAAGATCGCGCCGCACTACAGCGAACCGGTGATCCACGTGCTCGACGCCAGCCGGGCGGTACCTGTGACCACCAGCCTTCTCAGCGAGGACGGCAAGTCGGAGTTCGTGGCGCAGCATCGCGCCGACTACGAGGCGCTGCGCAAGGCCCACTCCGCGCCGCGCCAGCAGGTCGTCTCCCTCGAGACCGCCCGGGTTCGGCGTACTCCGATCGAGTGGCGTGCCGAAGACCTGCCCGCACCCACGTTTACCGGCGTTCGCCTGCTCGACAACTTCCCGCTGGCGACGCTGCGCGAGTTCATCGACTGGACGCCCTTCTTCCACACCTGGGGGCTGAAGGGCATCTACCCGCGCATCCTGGATCACGAGAATCATGGTGGCGAGGCGCGCAAGGTCTTCGCCGACGCCAATGCTCTTCTCGACCGCATCATCGAGAAGAGCCTGATCACGGCGCGTGGTGTTTACGGATTCTTCCCCGCCAGCGCCGTCGGCGACGATGTTGCCCTCTACACCGATGCAACCCGCGCAACCGAGCTGACGCGATTCCACTTTCTGCGCCAGCAGGCAAACCGCGAGGGCAGCGAGCCCTGCCGCTCGCTCGCCGACTTCATCGCGCCCAAGGAGACCGGGCTGCCCGATCACATTGGCGCCTTCGCCGTCACCAGCGGCATCGGCCTCAAGGAGCTCTGCGACCGTTTCAAGGCCGAGCACGACGACTACAACGCGATCATGGCCGAGGCCATCGCCGACCGCTTGGCCGAGGCGTTCGCTGAATGTCTGCACAAGCGGGTACGCGACGAATGGGGCTACGGCCTTGAGGAGAACCTGAGTCCCGCCGATCTCATCCACGAGAAGTATCGCGGGATCAGGCCGGCCGCCGGCTATCCCGCGTGCCCGGATCACACCGAGAAGGGCCTGCTTTGGCATCTGCTCGATGTGGAGGCCAACACCGGCATGCAGATCACCGAGTCGTTTGCGATGTGGCCCGGCTCGAGCGTGAGCGGTCTCTACTTCGCCCACCCCGAATCGCGCTACTTCAGCCTCGGCAAGATCGACCGCGACCAGGTCGCCGACTACCACCAGCGCAAGGGGATGAGCGTGGCTGAGGTCGAGCGCTGGCTCGGTCAGAATCTGAACTACGACCCTGCCGTTTAGCTGAGTCTGAAGTTCGCGCCGGCCAACGATTTGGCCTCTGCGCTGGGTTTGATGTCCTTCTTCCTGGGTACCCGTCTCTGCGGGCTGGGTACCCCCCTATTGCCCAGCGATAAATTATTTATTTTCGGCAGTTTGAGCCGCATATACAGCCGCAAACTATTCATTACAAAGAAGCTATTCGTAAAAAACAGATTCTAAACTGGTTACGCGAATTCTTGGCCCGATCTTGCTTCCCTTTCAAGAAAAGGCGTACCCCAGGGGCTAAAGCCCGCGCTCCCTATGGGCTTGAATGCCAAGGCTAAAGCCTGGGCTTACCTAGAAGGTTGAGTCTCCTTCCCGCTACGCTTTTTTCTAAGGCTTTGGCCGAATACACCTTCCGAGGGCCAGATATCATGGCAGCATGAGCAAACAGCTTCGCTGGGGAGTTCTCAGCACCGCAGCCATCGGCCTCAAGAAGGTGCTTCCGGCCATGCAACAGGGCCAGTACACGCGCATTGACGCCATCGCATCTCGTGATCTCGCCAAGGCGCGGCAGGCGGCGACCGCCCTGGACATTCCCACCGTGTACGGCTCGTACGAAGAGCTGCTCGCCGACCCCAACATCGACGCCATCTACAATCCCCTCCCCAACCAGCTCCACGTGCCCTGGACCATCAAGGCCGCTGAAGCCGGCAAACACGTGCTCTGCGAGAAGCCGCTCAGCCTCACCGTCGCCGAAGCCGAGACGCTGCTTGCCGTCCGCGCCCGCACCGGCGTCAAGATCGGTGAGGCCTTTATGATCCGCAGCTATCCCCAGTGGCTCCGGCTCCGCGAACTCCTCGACCAGGGCCGCATCGGCACGCTGCGCTCCATCGTCGGCTTCTTCAGCTACTTTAACGTCGACCCCGCCAACATCCGCAATCAGGTCGACTGCGGCGGCGGCGCGCTGATGGACATCGGCTGTTATCTCGTCCATGCATCGCGCTATGCATTCGCGCAGCAGCCCAGCCGGGTGGTCGCCTGCATCGACCGCGATCCCGAGATGGGCACCGATCGCCTCACCTCGTCGATCCTCGACTTCCCTGCCGGCCAGTCCATCTTCACCTGCAGCACGCAGCTGGTTCCCTACCAGCGTGTCCAGTTCCTTGGCACCCGGGGACGCATCGAGATCGAAATCCCTTTCAATGCGCCTCCAAACCGCCCGACACGCCTCTTTATTGACGACGGCAGCGACCTCTTCGGCGGCGGCATCACAACCGAGACCTTCCCCGTCTGCGATCAGTACACGCTGCAGGGTGACGCATTCTCCAAGGCCGTTCTGGAGAACACCGAGGTTCCCGTTCCGCTCGAGGATGCAATCGAGAATATGGCAGTGATCGAGGCCATATTCAAGTCCGCAAGATCTGGCAACTGGGAATCGCCGCAGGGATGAACGAAGCTATGTAGTTCGGTACATCAGGGCGCCATACACTGCTGAACAATGAATCGTTAGCCATTGATCGAGCCGTGTATGCGTCGTACCTTGGAAGGACGCTACGCGACGTTGCGCTTGCGTCGAACTTTGAGAGGTTTTCCCCATGGCCACCGTCAAGCTCTGGACCGACGAAGAGGTCTCCGCCGATCCTCGTATACAAGCTGTCTTCGATGACATACGTTTCACCCGCGGAACTGATTTCGTCAATAACTTCTGGCGCGCGCTCGCCAATCAGCCAGCGCTTCTCGAACGGACCTGGTCCAGCATCAAGACCGTCATGATCGAACCAGGCGCGCTCGATCCGCTCACCAAGGAGCTGATCTATATCGCCGCTTCTACGATCAACGCCTGCAGCTACTGCGTACACTCCCATACCGCGGCAGCTCGGGCCAAAGGTCTCACGGATCAGCAACACGCGGAGCTTCTCGCCGTCATCGGCATGGCGGCCGAAACCAATGCCCTGGCAACAGCCCTTCAGGTTCCTGTCGATCCAGAGTTCTTAACCGAATAAGAAGTCGTCGGCTCGTTGGCCTAAAAGTGTCTTTCCTACTTGTCCGGCTCAGCGGCCCATGCGGCGGGCGAACAATAGCTAGCGCCATGCAGGAATTGCCTCTAAGTTGACATCCTCCCCTCCCTAAAGGAAGGGGATTCCTACGATGGCCGCCTAGCGGCCATTTCGGTGGGTTCTTGCTGCTGACGGCTTACCTCGCCATTCACTTCACAGGCTAACCGGGCGTGTCCCGC
>Ga0210403_10002818_pt1 | contig 15485 bp, 14 predicted proteins | sample IncBWC19MmetaG_FD_150863 | JGI IMG/M metagenome (GOLD analysis project Ga0210403, IMG submission 150863) | Forest soil microbial communities from Barre Woods Harvard Forest LTER site, Petersham, Massachusetts, United States - Inc-BW-C-19-M | ecosystem: Environmental > Terrestrial > Soil >... | reverse complement strand
GCGATGAAGCGCGATTTCACGACACACAGGCGCTGGGCGCTTCGCTTGTTCCTGGTGGCGAGCGCATCGTGGTTTTTCCGGATTGGTTTTTTCCTTACGCTTGTGGTGTTCGGACCAATCGGGTTCGATCCGACGACCTTCACCGGGCCTCTGCTTACCTTCTGGTCGCTGGCTCAATATCTGTTGCCCCTGGGTGTTCTGGAATTGTATCTGCTTGCGCAGAAGCATTCCGGCGCGATGCGACGCATGGCCACGGCTGCCGTTATGTTCGTGCTGACGCTGGCGATGGGCGCGGGGATCGGCGCCGTTGCGATGGCGTCGTGGGCGCCCAGGGTGAAGGCGGGCCTGGACCCGCGCAGGTCTGTCGCGCAAACACTTTCGACGACCATCGCTTCCAGCGGGATGGATGCGGCTATGAAGCAATATCAAGAGTTGAAGGCGGCTGCGCCCACCGCTTACAACTTCGACGAAAGCGAGCTGAATAATCTTGGGTACAGATTCGTTCGCAAGAACAAATTCAAGGAAGCCATCCGAATTTTCCAGATGAACGTGGAAGCGTATCCGAAGTCCGCTAACACGTATGACAGTCTGGCGGAAGGTTACATGGACAACGGCGAAAACGCGCTAGCCATCGCCAACTATCAGAAATCGCTGCAGCTGAATCCGAAGAACCAGAATGCAGAAGTGATGCTGCAGAAGCTAAAGGCGCGCTGAGCGAGCGCGGTCGACTGAAAAATAAAACTGGAGCAGAAATATGAGCTATTCACTCCTTTTGTTTCTTCATATTTGTGGCGCAATTATCGGATTGCTTTCCGGCACGGCGGCGCTGATTTTTCACAAAGGTTTCCGCTGGCACCGGGCGGCGGGAAATGTATTTTTTGTTTCCATGCTGATTATGTCTGCGAGCGGCGCAGGCATTGCAGCTTTTATCAAGCCGAACATGGGGAATGTTTTCGGTGGCGTGGTGACATTTTACCTGGTGGCAACGGGGTGGCTGACCGTGTTGCGCAATGAGGGAGAAACGGGCTTCCTCGAATACGGATTGCTGATGCTGGCGCTCGCGACGAGCGTAGGCGGTTTGCTGTATGGATGGGAAGCGGCGCACAGCGCGACGGGATTGAAGGAAGGGTATCCACCGGCGCCTTATCTTGTTTTCGGGTGCTTAAGCATGTGGGCGGCGGCGCTGGACGTGCGGATGCTGGTTCGCAAGGGTCTGACTGGGGCGCCGCGGATCCGGCGCCATCTCTGGCGGATGTGCGTGGCGTTTTTGATTGCCGCGTTCTCTTTTTTCCTGGGTAAGCAGCAACATTTTCCCGTGGCGATTCGTGGGAGCCAGATTTTGAATGTGCCGATGATCCTCATTCTCGCCGTCACGATTTATTGGCTGATTCGTCTGCGATTCATAGCGGCATATAAAAAGGCCTGAGAATGAACGGGAATGGTTCCGCTCTTCGCGTAGTGCCGGCAGGCAGGGAATGTCAGCAAGGAATCTTGGGCCTGTACGAGGTGGATTGCCCCGGCCATAGAGAACGCCAGCCGAAAGGCTGATGTTCTCTGGGGGTGGGTAAGAATTACAAAAAGGAGGGGTGGGTAAAACTTTCTTGGGTACTGGAACGGGAGTGGAAAAATGGGCGTGATTTTCGCAGAGTAATCAAAAAGCGGGACTTAGGAAAATGGTTGTTCAGATGCACTCTTCCTTCGCCAACGAACTTAAGGAAGCCGAAATCGGGAAGATGCGATTCGGCTAGAACGAAAGAAGGCGAGGGTGAAAACGTGGAAGAACTGACCATTGACGCCGCCATCTGTTCGGATTACGAGAGGCTGTTGAAGGAATCGCAGCGGGGCCTGGTGGCTTGGAGAGAGCGGAGCGAAGAAATCTTGCGATTTGGGCTGCACGGGAAAAGTTTCGGGGACGAACTGCAAAAGCTACAGGCGGACTATGCGACCGCATACCATCGACTGGAACAGCACGGAAAAACCTGCATCCTGTGCCAATTCACGATCGGCCTGACGGCATTTGAGGCGCCGACTCCGGTTTTTATTTCGCCGCGCAGAGAACTGCCAGCGTGATTCAGGCAGTCGTGGAAGAGGAATCTTCCGTCGCGGGCGATGCCGCGGGAGGCACGGGAGCGGCCAGCGATTCAAGGCGCGCTGTCAGCGCATCGGCGAGCAAATCCACAACTTTTTTTGCGCCCGAGCCATCGGGGTCGTTGTCCGGGTTGTATTGAGCGATGTCCAATCCCAGCAGATTCTTCTGCTTCACAAATTCCACAAACGAGCTGCGGACTTCGGCATAAGAAAGGCCGCCGGAATCGGGCACGTTCACGGCCGGAAACTCTTCCTGAGCGATGACGTCGAGGTCCACGTGGAGCATGAATTCGCGGGTGTCGGCATGAAGGTGCGCGAGGGCGTCGTGGGCGGACTTATCGGCGCCGTGCAGGGTGATGTCGGCGGCATAAACGTGGCGCAGCGGCGAGCGTGCGAGGAAATCGACTTCGGGTTGATCTACGCGCACGAGCCCGTAGAGAAGCGCGTCGGGTTCCCGGACAAGCGGCGGCTCTCCCCAGAAGCGTACGAGTTCGGGCGAGCCCTTGCCGATGATGCTGGCGAGAACCATGCCGTCGAGGCGGCCGGAAGGCGTGCTAGCGGGTGTGTTCAGATCGGCGTCTCGATCAAACCAAAACAAATTTATGTGCTTGTAGTAGCGGCGGGCACCGGTGAGCAGGGCGATGATCTGCGTGCAATCGCCGCCGAGGACGAGAACGAGAGCGCCCGATTTCAGGCCAACTTCGGCGCGGGGCTTCAGCTCGTTGAGCGAGGCGACGATTTCCGGGATGTTGCGGGCGCGCTTGTGTTCGTCGTCATCGGCAAAGAGGCGCGGCGCGCAATCACCGAGGTCGGTGACTTCGTAGCCGATGGTTTGCAGGCGCTCGACGATGCCTGCGGCGCGAATGGCGGCGGGTGCTTTTTCGCTTCCAGGGAGAAATGCGGCGGCGCTGGAGGGTGCTCCGATGATGGCAATTTTGTTCGGCTGTCGAACGATCTTAACCGCCAAGGTACGCTCCTTGTGCTGCGGATAATCGCCAGGCCACCATCGGTGGCCGCTTTCTAGACAACTTGCCTGGCCACTTGAAAGTGACCGCTACGGCGGAACTGCCGGGTACTTCCCTGCCCGGCAAAGCTAAGCAAACTTCTTTGGACGTGCGCGAACCGCGATTAGCGGCGCGGCGCGGGCGCGATTGACTGCAGTTCCGGAGGAAGAGTGAAACGCACGTCTTCGCGGATCAGGTCGAGATCGCGCTGGTCCGTAAAACCGAAATTGGCGAGGCGCTCGCTGACCTGCTCGACCAGAACTTCGGGAGCGGAAGCGCCAGCGGTGAGGCCGATGCGGGAAACGCCTTCGAGCCACTGGGGATCGATGTCGTTGGCGGAGTCGATGAGCTTGGCCTTGCGATTCAGACGCTGGGCGAGTTCCACCAAGCGGTTGGAATTGGAACTGTTCTGCGAGCCGACGACGAGAATCAGGTCCACATCCTTGGCGACTTGCTCAACAGCTTCCTGGCGATTCTGTGTGGCGTAGCAAATGTCGTCACTGGCAGGACCGATAATTTTGGGGAAGCGCTGGCGCAGGCGAGCCACGATTTCCTGCGTGTCATAAAGGCTGAGCGTGGTTTGGGTGAGGAACGCAAGCCTTTCCGGATCTTCCACGTGGAGCGCATCTACAGCAGAGATGGAGTCCACGACCAGGGTGCGGTCGGGAGCTTCACCGGAAGTGCCGACGATTTCCTGATGATCCTTGTGGCCGATCAGGATGATGGTGCGCTTTTCGCGAGCAAACTTGAGAGCCTCCAGATGCACTTTGGTGACGAGCGGGCAGGTGGCGTCAATCACGCGAAGCGAGCGATCCTTGGCTTCCTGGCGAACGGTGGGAGGAACGCCGTGGGCGCTAAAAACGAGCACGGAATTGGAGGGGACTTCTTCGATTGTCTCGACGAAGATCGCGCCGCGACGGCGGAGTTGTTCGACAACGTAGGTGTTGTGCACGATTTCGTGGTGAACGTAGACGGGCGCGCCATAGGCTTCGAGCGCTAGTTCCACAATGTCGACGGCGCGAACGACCCCGGCGCAGAAGCCGCGGGGACGCACGCGGAGCAGAGTTTTGGTATCCGTTTGGGTGGCCATCTGGCTCCTAAACTACTGAAAGTTCAAGATTCCATCATATCAAAGTCGGGTTTTCCGTGCATCGGGTGGCGTAGCGGCAGAAATAAAGCCCGGATAAACTGTCACTTCGGGCAGTTCCAGGGGTACTAGAGGCGCGTACAATAGGGGGTAAGAGAATCCTTATGGCGGAGACCCAAGCGGCCCAAAACCGGCGGCGCAGCGAACGTGTAATGCTGAACATTTCCGTACACGTGTTGGCAGAGAACGAGGAGCGCCGGCAGATTCGCATAGAAGCGAAAACGCTGGTGGTGAATGCGCACGGAGGGCTGATAGAGATGAAGGACCACCTGCATGTGGGGCAGTCGATTCTGCTGGCGAATCCGGCTACGGGTTCGGAAATGAGCTGCCGAGTGGTGCGAGTGGACGAATCGGGAATGGAGCACTTTCATATTGCATTTGAGTTTGACCGGCCGGCTGCACATTTCTGGCCGGTAACGTTTCCACCTGCCGATTGGGGACTTCCTTCCTGAACTGGTTTCTGACGCAGCTGCGTTATCCCATCGAAAAAACCACTAAAATTGGGGCTGGGCGCATCCAACTTTTTGCTGGAAGACGTGTTAGATGGAATGTGGAGGTACGTTCCGTGGACTTAGGCAAACGAACAGCGAGCGCAGTTTTGATGGCCGGCCTTGTGGCTGGTGGAGTTTTTCTATCCGGGTGCGACGACAACGTTGAGATTCTACGCGACCCGGATATACGAGTGGCGAAGGGCATGACGTGGGCGTGGCGTCCGGTGAATGAGCCGGAAGGCGGAAGGCGCGCGGCCGAGGGAGGCCAAGGCGCGGTTTCGCGCGATGTGATTACACCGGAGAGTCAGGGGCAACCTCCGGCGGCGCCTCGGCAGCGGTTGGAGAGCAACCGTGACTGGAATACGGAGACGAATCGCGACACGCTGAAGGCTGCGATTGCGAAGAATCTGCAGTCGAAGGGATTGACGCTGGTTACGGATCCCAGAGCGGCTGATTTCCTGGTGGATTACCACGTGGCGGTGAGGACGCAAAATGCGACGGTGGGACGCGTATATCCGGGCTACCCCGGTGTGGCTTGCGGGCCGTATGGATGCTGGTCCGGATGGGGCTGGGGACCGCCGGAAGTGGCGTACCAGAACGTGCGGTATCACGAAGGCACTTTTGTGATCGACGTGGCGTTGCGCGAGCCGAGGAAACTGGCGTATCGCGCGATCAGCCAGAAGGAATTGAACAACAAGCACACGATTACGCCGTATCAGGCGGACGAAGCGGTGAAGCATTTGTTGAAGGGGTTAAAGGCAAAATAGCGATCGGCTTCGCTCTTACGGCTCTCTTTTCGAGACTCGGTTTTTCGTCCCAGGAGATGATCAGCACACTGTCATCCTGAGCGACGTGCTGTTTGCGCCGCGAAGAATCTCACCTTTAAATTTGTCGCAGAAATTGACGTTGAGATCCTTCGGCTGTCCCCAGCGGATGCCTCAGGATGACAGTGCCTACTTGATGGTGCTGAGCGGAGAATTTAAGACCGTAAATACAGTTACGGAATTACTTGCGGCCCTTGGCTAGTTCGGCTGCGGGCTTTTGGGTGCGGGCCTGGAAGTCTTCGTAGGTGCCTTTAAAGTCTTCGATTTTGCCGCCTTGGAAATGCCAGACGCGGGTGGCGACTTCCTCGAGGACGTCTTCGTCATGGGTGACGAGCAGAACCGAGCCTTCGTATTTTTGCAAGGCGATGTTGAGGGCGTTGTTGGATTCGAGGTCGAGGTTGTTGGTGGGCTCGTCGAGCACCAGGAAGTTTGGCTTCTGGATCATCAGTTTGCAGAAGATCAGGCGGGCGCATTCGCCGCCGGAGAGACCGGACGTAGGCTTCAGGGCGTCTTCGCCGCTGAAGAGCATCTGGCCGAGGGCGGCGCGGATTTCTTCCTGCGGGGCCTGGGGCTTGAACTGCCAGAGCCAATCGAGCGCGGAAATTCCTTTTGATTTATCGATGGTGTAGCCGAAGTCCTGCGGAAAATAGCCAACGGTGACTTCGTGACCCCAGATTACGTTTCCGGAGTCGATCTTGAATTTGTGCTCCGCTTCGCCGATGAATTGGCCAGAGTTGCGGATGATAGAGCGCAGCATGGTGGTCTTGCCGGCGCCGTTGCGGCCGGTGAGGGCGATTTTTTCGCCGCGAGTGATGTTGGCGGAAAAATTCGAGATCACCTTCAGGTCGTCGTAGGACTTGGAGAGGTGTTTGATTTCGAGCGGGGCGCGGCCCGACGGGATTTCGAACTGAAAACGGATGTAGGGGCGTTGGATGTTGGAGCGGGCCAGTTCGGAAACCTGCAGGCGCTCGACTTCTTTCTTGCGCGACGTGGCTTGGGCGGAACGCGTGCCGGCGGAAAAGCGGGCGATGAAGTCGTTGAGCTGGGAGATTTTCTTTTCGCGGACGGCGTTTTCGGCTTCCATGCGCGAGCGAATCTGCGTCTTGGCGATGACCATGTCGTCGTAGCCGCCGGGATACATGATGATGGTCTGATAGTCGATGTCAGCGGTATGGGTGCAGATGCTGTTCAGGAAATGGCGATCGTGGGAGATCACGATCAGCACGCCGTGATATTCGAGTAGGTATTCTTTCAGCCAGTGGACGGAATCGAGGTCAAGGTTGTTAGTCGGCTCGTCGAGGAGCAGCGCCGAGGGATTGCCGAAGAGCGCCTGCGCGAGGAGCACGCGAACTTTCTGGCCGCCCTGGAGTTCGCCCATTTTACGTTCGTGGAGATCGGCTTCGATGCCGAGGCCGTCGAGGAGCACGCCAGCGTCGGCCTCGGCAGTGTAGCCGTTTTCTTCGCCGACGATGCCTTCGAGTTCGCCGAGACGCATGCCGTCGGCGTCGGTGAGTTCATCGTGTGGCTTCGCGTAAAGGGCTTCGCGTTCCTGAAGAGCCTTCCAGAGAGTGGCGTTGCCCATGATGACCGTGTCGAGGACGCGAAATTTATCGAAGGCGAACTGATCCTGGCGGAGGATGCCGATTTTCTTGGGGCGCGTGATGGTGCCGTGGGTTGCATCCTGCTCGCCCGTCAGGATCTTCATAAAGGTGGACTTGCCGGCACCGTTGGGGCCGGAAATGGCGTAGCGGCGGCCCGACATAAAAGTGGTCGTGACGTCCTCAAAGAGGACGCGAGCGCCGAAGCGCATAGTGACATTTTCAACAGAGATCATAACCTTACAATTTTACCGTAGAACGCGGCATTCGCAACAAATCAAAGAATCGATGCTTGGAGGCGCTTGACATCAGGGGTTGTGCGACCTAACGTGCTCGAACGGAGCCCACCATGAAAAAACGCGGAATGCTTGTGGCCCTTGCGGGATTCATCATCCTGGCCTCATCGGCACTGCTGCTCGGTGGAAAGGCAGCAACTCCGCCAGCGAATGAAACCCTTTGGCCTACCAAGGGCTGGGCCACAGCGACGCCGTCGAGCGTTGGACTGGATGAGCAGGTTCTCCTTCGGCTGGACAAGGACATGGCCTCGGGCAAATATTCGCAGATGATGGACAGCTTTGCGGTCTTTCGCTGTGGCAAGAAAGTCTTTGAGCGCGCTTATCCGCACGACTACGCAAAGATCTATGGGAAGGAAGCCGGGGAACGCGGGCCGCTGAACGCGCGCCTGATGGGGCGGTACAACTACTTCGATCCTTACTGGCACCCGTATTATCACGGCACGGATCTGCACACGATGCAATCGGTCAGCAAGACAGTCACTTCGATCATCATCGGCGCGGCCATGCAACGGGGCGACTTCAAGGGCGGGCTGGATACGCCGATACTGAAATACTTCGACATCGGCAAAGTGAAAAATGTGGACGACCGCAAGCGCCGCATTACTCTGGGCGATGTGCTGACCATGACCCCGGGCCTGGAATGGCATGAAGAGGACGTGCCATACGACGATCCGCGCAGCGATTCCAGCTTGATGGAAGCCACGGACGACTGGGTGCAGTACGTGATCGACAAGCCCATGGCCGCCGAGCCCGGGAAGGTGTGGAACTACAGCAGCGGCGCAACGGAACTGCTCGCGTATATCTTTCAGAAAGAAACCGGGCAGGATATTGACGATTACGGCCAGAAATATCTGTTCGCGCCGCTGGGGATTCGGCATGAATGGAAGCGCACATACCAGGGCGTGGTGGACACGGAAGGCGGCTTGTATTTGAATGGCAGCGACCTGGCAAAGATCGGTTATTTATATCTGAAGGATGGCGTGTGGGATGGCCAGCGGATTGTCTCCAGTGAATGGGTGAAAGAATCGCTGAGGCCCCAATTCCAAACCGACGAGCCGCGGTTTATGTATGGTTTCAAGTGGTGGTTGGCCAAACTGCCGGATTCGTCGGAATACGTGTGGATGTGCCGAGGCTTCGGCGGGCAGAACCTGCAGGTGTTTCCAAAGGAGGGCCTGATTGTGACCTTCACGGCTTGGGACATTCTGGCCAATTCCACGGGGAAGGAACCCTTCCCGTCCGACTTTCTGCCTGCAATGAAAAGCAAAACTTGTGGAGGCGAGGTGCACTGAGACAAGCTGAAGCCTGTGCTACTTGTGGTGCCTGAGGGACAAATGCTGCTGGAAAACAAAGTCGCATTGATTACCGGATCGGGGCGCGGCATCGGTCGTGCGATGGCGAAGCTGTTTGCAAAAGAAGGGGCGTCGGTGTTTCTGACGGCTCGGACGGAGAAGGAGATTGCGGCAGTCACGAAAGAGATTGTGGCGGACGGTGGCAAGGCGGGTTTTGCAATTGCTGATCTCACGCAGGTTGCGGATTGCGAGCGGGTGTTTGCGGCCGCGGTGAAAGAGTTTGGACGCGTGGACATTCTGGTGAACAACGCGGGTCATTATGGGCCTGTGGTGCCGGTGGAAAAGTATCCGGTGGAGGAGTTCGAGAAGGTGATCAATGTGCACCTGCGCGCGGCGTTTTTGTTGAGCAAGCTGGCGCTGCCCGGAATGTATGCGCGAAAATCCGGCGTGATCCTGAATATTTCCAGCTTGTCGGCGAAGGCGGCATTTTCGTGGGGATCGGCTTATGCTGCGGCAAAGGCCGGATTGCTGGGACTGACGCGCTACATGGCGGCGGAGGCAGCGCGCAATGGCGTGCGGGTGAACGCGATCTGCCCGGGACCGGTGACGGAAACGCTGATGAGCAAAGAACTCGGGAATACGCTGGCGAAGAAATTAAATGTGAGTCCCGAGGACCAGCTAAAAGGATTCCTGGGTTCGATTTTGCAGGGGCGCGGGCAAACCACGATGGAAATCGCGCAAGCTGCGCTGTTTCTCTGTTCTGATATGTCCAGCGCCATGGTCGGCCAGTCTATCAACGTCGACGGTGGCGCTGCGTTTTTTTGAGCCTCTATGAGAGAAATGTCCAAAGGACGCTGCTAACATTGTGATCGCAGTTTTGACTATTATCTGGTCTACTCGGGTTTTGGCGATTGCTTATACGCCTATTGTGATCGCTGCGGGATGACCGCGATCCTCCCTCATTGGAATATTCGCTTCCCCAAATCTCGTACAGGCCACCTACCGTGTGAGGAAATTCCGCGTGAAATGGAAAGTCTTCTTGGGCCTTGTCCATGCGGAGGCTCATTCAGAAAAGATTCCGTCCCTCGCTGCCCCAATTGCAATCAAACATTGTCACCTTAGCTTGCTACTGCCCATATCGAGATGAATGCCGCGGGCACCCGGAAAGGATGGCGATGGCAAAGAGACTGGAATAGCTGTTATCGCATCATTGTGGAAAACAAACTTGTCGAGGACAACTTCAAGAGCTGACTTAGTGCAGGTCGTTTTTGAACACAGAGCCGGATTTCATGACGAATTTTACGTGTTGGAGTTCGGTGATGTCCTTGAGGGGGTCGCCGGAGACGGCGACGATGTCGGCCCATTTGCCGGGTTCGATGGTGCCCATTTTGTCGGACCATCCCAATAGTTCGGCGGCGGTCGCGGTGGCGGTGCGGATGGCCTGCATGGGCGTCATGCCGTATTTCACGTAGTAGTCGAATTCCAAGGCCTGATTGAGACCACGCCAGTCGAAACCGCCTGCGTCTGTGCCGAGGACGATTTTCACGCCCTTTTTCAGCGCAAGTTGGAACGCCGCTTTTTCTGTGTCGACCATCTTGATCCAATTCCCTGCCCTCCCGGGAGCGACGTATGCGCCAACCATGATCGTCGGGACCCAATAAATTCCGCGGCGGGCCATCTCTTCCATCTCGGGTTCGGTGAGGCCGTCGCCGTGCTCAATTGAGTCCACGCCCGCTTTCAGCGCGGCGGCTATGCCGTCGCTGCCGATGGCGTGGGCCGCTACCTTGTGGCCGAGGCGATGAGTTTCATCCACGATGGCTTTGGCTTCTTCGTCGGTGAAATTTACGTGGCTGTGGAGGACGACACCATCCGGACCATAGAAGTAGCCATGGTCGGAGTAATACTTGATCCAGTCGGCGCCGTAACGGATTTGTTCGCGAACGCCTTTGCGGGCTTCGTCAACTCCATCCACATATTGCACCCCCTGGGGGATGGTGATTTCCCAGGAATAGCCGTAGGGTCCGTACATTCCGGTGGGAGTCATGGCGCGTGTGGAGACCTGTATGTGCGGGCCGGGAACTTCGCCGTTGTTGATGGCGTGCTTCACGTCGACGTCGGCATACATGGCACCTTCGGTTTCTAGGTCGCGTATGGATGTGAAGCCGTGGCCGAGGGCGATCTGCGCGTTGCGTGCGCCGAGGATAGCGCGGTATGGGATGGACTGTTTAAGGAGTTGCGCGTCGTACTCCTCCTGCGTGATATCGCCCTGCAACAGCACGTGGGTGTGAGCATCAACGAAGCCGGGCAGGACGGTGGCTTTCGAAAGATCAATTACTTCCACGCCCGCTGGCACTGATCCGCCCGGAGTGACGCTGACAATTTTGTCGCCTTCCACGAGGATCAGAGCGTTGAGGATGGGCGTCTCACTTTTGCCGTCAATCAAGCGGCCGGCGCGAATGGCGATTTTCTTTGGCGCTGGTGCAGACTTTTCCTGTGCGTTGCTAATCGAAGCGCAAACGATTGCTGCAATAAATGTGAAGCGAACGAGCCGCGTGAAAAAAGGATTCATATCAACCTCCAGGGCGCGGCAACGATAACAGAATTGAGGCGACGAAAAAAGGCGGCGTGCAGAAGAGCGAGAGAAGAAGCCGTTTAAAAAGGAGCGGGCCAGCCGCTCTCTCAGTACGGCTGGCCCTTTGCTTCACGATACAGATTGGGGAACCACCCAGGTCAAACTGTAGTTCCCGAATCCGTGTGCTCAGCGAAGCAGAAGCAGAAATGACTTGTCAAGAAACCGGCTGTGAATCGGGGCGGCGAATGGGCCGCCGCGCCAGATCCTCGACGGACGCAACGCTGCGCCGCACGGCCAACAGCACCGGATTCCGGCTGGCAGCCAACTGCGCGACACCCGCTTCCCAAGTCTTCTGGGCCATGTACAGGGTGGCGATGCAGACGCCAATCACGGCGAAACCAAGAATAAATATCGCGAAAGCCGCAAGCAGTTCCCGCACGAAGTACAGTTGCATCGCGGCGATTACTCCCAGAAACCACCAAATCCATTTGCGACCTTTGTCCTGTTTGCTCATCCTGACCCGCCCCCTCTTTCTTGCGCAGCCGGTGAAAGTTGTACCTCGGCTTTGAAACGACCTACGCAGGTTGGATGATGTCCCTTGACCAAAGGGTCCAATCTGCTGACCTGTCCCATTAGACAGGAGAGGGGGCTAGAGGGAAATGGTACAGTAGCACCAAAATTGGTGGTAAACGAAAATTCTAGTACGCCCATACCTATCCGGGATTGTCTGTAACAGGCAGATTATGAGCAGGTTGTTGATTCCGGCTAGACAGGGCTAATTTTCGCCTCAGGTTCGGGTACTACCCTGTGGAAAAACCTGACCTTGAGGACAGGGGACAGGTAGGTGTCCTGACCGAATCCCGGGCGATTCTCACGAGCAATACAAGCAAATGAAGGATACAAAAAGACCCCGGATGCCCAATTGGGGCCGCCGGGGTCAGCCGAAAGGTTTCTCTAGCTGGCTAGGCCTTCTTGATGAGGCGGGTAATCCAGACAAGGATGACAGCTCCGACGAAGGCGACAATGATCCCTCCGATCATCCCGCCGCCCGGCCAAATCCCGATCATTCCAAACAGCCAACCACCGACCAATCCGCCGAGCAAACCGAGGATGATGTCCACGAGCACACCGTAGCCACCACCCTTCATCACCTTGCCCGCCAACCAACCGGCGATCAAGCCAGTTATGATCCATGCGAGAAAACCCATACGAAGTTCCTCCTTGCTCCGATAGGAGCGACATCGATGACCTAATAGGCTGGAGTGCTACTGTTTTCCCTTACCCCAAATAACACGCAATCCGGTGGAGAGCAACAAATCGTTTGCCTTCAAACTGACTGGGGATAGCTGATATAGCGGTCGCTGAGAGTGGTTTGCCAGGCGAGCCATTTGTTGATCTGGGTACTCATGGTGGAATCCAGTTGAAAGCGGTAGTCACCGGTGTGGGACAGATTCGGATAGAAGGAAAAGCGCTCGGTAAGAGCGGTGCGCTTTGTAAGCTTGGCGTCGAATTCCTCGCCCACCACGGCTTCGGCACTGTTCTGGACCGAGGAAGGCACCACAAGCAAAGCCGGTGGAGGCGCCGGGTTAGTGGTGTTGTAAGCACCAAAAGAATCGCGGTCGTAAGTGATGCCGCCAAAGAGATCGAAGGTGGTATTGGCCGTTTTCAAAAAATGGTAACCAAAACCTCCGCCAAAGACGGAACGCAGATCGAGGTGCTGGAGCTGGTTGGTCTGGAAATCGCCCAAGGCAAACACGAAGAGGGGGCCTGAATGGATATTCAAGTCGCCGCGAATGCCGGCATCAAGAGCGTCGGCGGTGGTGACTGCCGGAGGGATAGAGCTGTTGTTCGCATAGATGTAGTTGCCGTACAGGGTGAGTTTGTCGCGGGGTGTTTCGCGGACGGTCTTGGCGGAAAAGGTAAAGCTGGCGGTTTCGGAGTTACCCCGGGTCAGTGCCAGTCCGGTGTCTGCCGTGCCGCTCCAGAAATAGTAAAAGCGGGGGTGGGCCATCCTCTCGGTCGCGGCGTCGAAGGTGTGCTGCTCGGCGTCATTGCGGACCGCCGTGATGGCTTCCTTGGCGGCTACGGTAGGCGCGGGGGCAGGGGTTCCTGCAACAACGAACTTTCCGTCCTGCGTGGTAACTTTGCCCGAGAGGCGAGTGCCGTCTTTGAGTGTGATGTTGATGTTGTCGGATGATTCGATGTCGGTGATGGCATCCCATTTGATCGTGACGTCACCGGCAAACTCTGTCTTCAAGAGCAGTGTTTTTCCGTCGCCGGTCACGATTTTGCCGGTCAGACGGTCGCCGTTCTTCAGTGTGACTTGATCGGCGTGTGCCGCGCTAGCAGTCAACAAAAGAGAGATACCACTAAGCAGAATGCGACGCATGTGCGTCCTCCCAACGATTCATTATTTGAAAACCCGCTGGGCCATGAGCGGCGAAAGGCGAAGTTCTGCTTCGAACCTCGGGCAGGCAATTGAAAGTTTAATGAAAATCTGAGGAGCCTGCAATTCGTTGATGGGGAAAGGAATGCTGGCCAGCGGTTTGAGCTATCCCGTATACTAATTTGCGTAACGGGGTGAGCCTGGGGCGCGCATTCCGCGTGCGCGAAAATTGGCTGAAACGTCCGGGGGACGGGGCCTTCCCAACTCCAACATGCTAAGTGAAACCGGTGTCTTGCCGGCCCTTACGCTATTTCAAATAGGGAGATGTGTTGGGTGAGGACATTGCGTTCAGGAGTAATCCACAAATTTCTAAGTCTGGCGCTTACCTGCGCGCTGGTGATGGCGGTTGGTTGTTCCAAAACGGAACCGGCCGCCTCGGGCTCCGCGGTACCTGGGCAACGGGCAGGCTCTCGCCCGGTGCTGGTGTTCATGACTGATTTCGGGACCGCCAACGACGCGGTGGCCATTTGCAAGGCCGTGATGCTGGGAATCGCGCCAGATGTGCGGATTATGGACATCACACACCAGGTGACACCGTTTTCTATCGAAGAAGGCGCAAGATTCCTGGCGGGAGTGACGCCTTACTATCCGTCCGGGACTGTGTTCGTGACGGTAGTCGATCCTGGAGTGGGCACGAACCGCAGGGCGGTGGTGGTGAAGTCGAAGAAGGGGCAGTATTTTGTCCTGCCGGACAACGGGCTGATCTCGCCGGTGATTGACCGAGATGGGCTGGACTCCGCGCGGGAAATTACGAACACCAGCTGGATGATTGGTGACGCGATTTCCTCTACATTTCACGGGCGGGACATTTTTTCGCCGGTGGGCGCGCATCTGGCGGCGGGTTGGGATTATACGCTGGTCGGGGCCGAGGTGCCGCAACTGGTGCGGCTGATACCAAAGACTGCGACGGTCAGCGACAAGGGGATCGAAGGCGAAGTGATCGCACTGGATGATCCGTTCGGCTCATTGATTACCGACATTCCCAGAGACGAGTTCAAGAACCTTGGATACAAAGTGGGTGACCGGATAACGATTCTGTTGAACAAGAAGCCGTTTACCGCGCCGGTTGCAAAGACATTCATGGACGTGCCCGTCGGGGATCCGCTGCTATACATCGATTCGCGCGGACGCGTGGCGCTGGCGCTGAACGAACGCAATTTTTCGGCGGTAAACAAGATTACGCCTCCTGTGCCCATTTTTATTCCGAAAAAGGGCGTGCCGCCTGGGGGCAAGTGATGCAAGTTAATTGGCGAATGCGTTGTGACGCTGTGCTTTCGCTGCAACGGGGTGATCGTCTAAACAGGCGATGTAGCGGAATGCGGTGGTGTCGCCGCACGGGCTGGGCCGGCTGAATCCTTCCGCCGGAGGGGGAAATATCACGGGTCAACTCAAGCTGCAGGGGTTTCTGCCTCTGCATGGATTCCATCGACTCAAGGATGGATCAAGAAAGAAAAAGGAACAGGTCATGAGCTTACGGAGTGCGGTTGTTTCGGGGTTGCGGTTGGGCTTGGTGTTTTTATTCGTGCTTCTGCTCAATGGAAATTTCACGGAAGTGGCGGCGCAATCTTTCCGCGGCGCGATTCGCGGCGAAATTACGGATGCCCACGGACTGCAGGTGCCGGGGGCGAAGGTGACCGCGCGGAATTTGGGCACTTCCGAGACGCGCGAAGTGACTGCCGATGCGGAGGGCCAGTATCGATTCGTGGAACTTCCCGCGGGAGAATACGAAG
>Ga0210403_10002817_pt1 | contig 15485 bp, 27 predicted proteins | sample IncBWC19MmetaG_FD_150863 | JGI IMG/M metagenome (GOLD analysis project Ga0210403, IMG submission 150863) | Forest soil microbial communities from Barre Woods Harvard Forest LTER site, Petersham, Massachusetts, United States - Inc-BW-C-19-M | ecosystem: Environmental > Terrestrial > Soil >... | reverse complement strand
TTAGAAATAGTTTCTGCCCTTCCCGGCGGCACAGGCGGCAGACTGCATCTCGGTGTCTTGCCAACTTCTATTCTCCCTTCCCAAAACTCTGGTAGCACAGACACTCTTGTCTGTGCCAACTGAAACTTTACTAGGCGTGACCCGCGAACTCTAACTGCCCTTGATCACGCTGACCCATCGGCTCTTGCTCCGCGGCTTCATCACGCTTGAGCTGCGGCCGGCACAGACAAGAGTGTCTGTGCTACATATCAAACTCTGCGGCGCTTCGGCGGACGGCAGCCGTTGTGCGGAATCGGCGTGACGTCGCGAATCACCACGATGTGCAATCCCGAAGCGGCCAGCGCGCGCACCGCGGACTCGCGGCCGGAGCCGGGGCCCTTGACGCGCACTTCCACGCTCTTCATCCCGTACTGATCGCGCGCGATGCCCGCGGCGGCCAGCGACGCTTGCTGCGCGGCATACGGAGTGCCTTTGCGCGAACCCTTGAAGCCGATGGCACCCGCCGACGACCAGCAGACCACGCGGCCATCGCCGTCGGTGATGGTGATCTGCGTGTTGTTGAACGTCGCCGCGATGTGCACCAATCCGTGCGGGATGACGCGGCGCTCGCGCTTCTTCTTAAATTCCTTTTTGCGCTTTGTAGCGGCGGCCGGTTTTCCCGGTGTCGCGACATCCGGCGTTGCGCCTGCCGGTTTCTGCTCTTTTGCCACGTGTTGCTCCGTTTCTGGTGCTGCAAACTTTGCGAAACTCGGGACGGGCTAAAGCCCGCCCCTACAAACTGCAGTCTTGCCAAAGCGGGCACGGCATGCCGTGCCCCTACTTATGCGGCGGCTGGCCGCCTCGCGCCGCTGCGGCTGGCAGCGACGCTTGAACTACTAGCCCTTCTTGCCGGTGACCTTCTTCTTCGCTGCCACCGCGCCGCGCCGCGGACCTTTACGGGTACGGGCGTTGGTGTGCGTCCGCTGACCGCGCACCGGCAAATTGCGGCGGTGGCGGATTCCGCGATACGCCTGGATTTCGATCAGGCGCCGGATGTTCATCTGGATCTCTTTGCGGAGGTCGCCTTCCACCCGGCCTTCCTGCTCGATGGCCTGGCGCAAATGATTGATTTCATCTTCGGTCAGATCGCGGATCTTCTTCGTGTGATCGACGCCGGCCTTGGCCGCGAGCTTTTTCGCGCGCTCCTGGCCGATGCCGTAGATCGAGGTCAACCCGACCCACAAGCGCTTCTGAACCGGAAGATCAACACCTGCAATACGTGCCATACGGTCTCCTATAACCTGAATTCCTTAGCCTTGGCGCTGCTTGTGCTTCGGGTTAGAGCAAATCACCCGGACCACACCGCGCCGGTGGATTACCTTGCATTTGTCGCAAATCTTTTTTACCGATGCTCGTACTTTCATGCTGCTCCCTCTTTTGCCGCGAACTGCCATGCGGCCGGCAGGCCGGAAGGCCCGCCACTACGCCGCCGCTACTTATAACGATACACGATCCGGCCGCGCGTCAGGTCGTAAGGTGAAAGCTCCACCGCGACCTTGTCGCCCGCCAGGATGCGGATGAAATTCTTGCGCATCTTGCCGGAGACGTGCGCCAGCACTTTGTGCTTGTTCTCCAACTCGACGCGGAACATGGCGTTTGGCAACGGCTCGATGACCGTGGCCATCACTTCAATGGCGTCCTCCTTGGAATTGCCGGAGTCGCCTTTCTCTTTTTTCTCGCGAACGGGTCTCGCCATATGCTCCTGTTACTCGCTCGCCGGGCTAAAGCCCAGCGCCTACATCTACCACGACGGGCCACTCATTTCTTTCGGCCGCGTCAAAATCCAGGGGCCGTTCGCGGTAATGGCCACGGTGTGCTCGAAGTGGGCGGAGGGGCTGCCATCGGCGGTTTCCGCCACCCACTCATCCCGCATCTTCACTTCCGGTCCGCCGGCGTTGACCATGGGCTCAACCGCAATGACCATGCCCTCTTGCAACCGCGCGCCACGTCCCGGATCGCCGTAGTTCGGCAGGTTGGGCTCATCGTGCATCTTGGTGCCGATGCCGTGCCCGACAAATTCCCGCACCACCGAATATCCATGCTGCTCGACCCAGCTCTGCACCGCGTTGCCTACATCGCCGAGCCGGTTACCGGCACGCATCTTGTCGATCGCGCGATCCAGCGATTCCCGGGTTACTTCCAGCAGTTTCTGCGCTTCGGGCTTAATCTGCCCAACCGGCACGGTCACCGCGGAATCCGCAAAATACCCGTCCACTTCCATCCCGAAATCGATCGAAACGATGTCGCCTTCGCGCAATTTCCGCTTGGGCGACGGTATCCCGTGAACGATCTCGCTATTCACCGAAGTGCACAGCGAGCACGGATACCCTCGGTATCCTTTAAACGCCGACTTTCCCGGCTTGCCGGCCATTTTTTCCTCGGCGAACTTCTCGAGGTCCATGGTCGTCAGCCCCGGCCTTACAAATCCGCGCAGCGCCGTCAAGACTTCGTGCACGATGAGCCCGGCGCGATGCATTTTTTCCAGCTCTTCCGCGCTCCGCAGATGAATAGCCATCGTCGTTCACTGTCACCGCGCGGTTAAGCTGGGTCCACTCGACGCGTCCCGCGCACGATCTCGATCACATGCTGGGCCACGTCCGCGACGCTCTGCGACGCGTCCACATCGTGCAACCGCCCCAGACGCCGGTAATACGCCACCAGCGGCGCGGTCTGCTTTTCATACGCCTGCAGCCGCGGTGCAACGATTTCTTCGCGATCGTCGGGCCGCTGCTCGAGTTCCCCGCCGTCGTTATCGCAGCGATCCTGCACTTTCGGCGGCCGCTCGAAAATATTGTAAATCTCGCCGCCTACTTTGCACATCCGCCGCCCGGTGATGCGCTTCAACAGCAGCGACGGATCAATCGCGAAATGAATCACCAGGGCCCGTTTGTAACCATGCTGCTTCAGCAACTCCCCCAGATACTGGGCTTGCGCCACCGTCCGGGGAAACCCGTCAAACACGAAACCATGGGCGCAATCCGGCTCCTCGATGCGCTGCGCCACCATTTTCAGCACCAGCGAGTCCGGCACCAGCTCGCCGTGGGCCATGATCGGCTTGGCCCGCTCCCCGAGCGGCGTACACTTGGCGATGTTCTCGCGGAGCATGTCGCCCGTCGAAAGATGCGGCACACCGTATTTCCTCGCCAACTCTTTCGCCTGGGTGCCCTTGCCCGCGCCCGGAGGTCCGAGAAACACTACCGCACGATCCAACGGCTCCGCGGACTTGGTGTCCGGCCCTGTTCCGCTCGTTTTCATTAACGGCGGCCACGCAACCGGCCCTTCCTCGCAAAACCTTCGTAGTTGCGCATGACCAGCTGTGCTTCGAGCTGCTGCACCGTGTCCATGGCCACGCCTACGACAATCAGCAATGATGTTCCACCGAAGTAAAACTGCACTCCCAAACCTTTGAGGAACCACACAGGGAAGTGCCGGTCAAACCAGGAACCGATGCCCCAGCCCAAATGATCCAAATGAATACCGGTGATGAGCCATTCCGGCAGCAAACAAACCACGGCAAGGTACACCGCGCCAATGAAAGTCAGCCGCTTCAGAATCCTGCTGACATGTTCGCTGGTGGTGCGCCCCGGCCGGATGCCCGGGATGAATCCGCCGTTCTTACGCATGTTGTCCGCAAGCTCGGTCGGATTGAAAACAATGCCGACGTAGAAGAACGCGAACAGCACGATCAGGACGACGTAGATCAAGTTATAAGCCGGCTCGCCAAACGCCACGTACTTGGCGAAATCCTTCACAAAAACGTACTTGGTGCCGAACATCAACGCGGCGGTGGCCGGAAACGCCAGCAACGAGCTGGCGAAAATCGGCGGAATAACGCCGCCGGAATTGACGCGCAACGGCAGGTAAGACGACTGCCCGCCCATGACCCTGCGGCCCACCACGCGCTTGGCGTACTGCACCGGGATGCGGCGCTGCCCGCCCTCGACGAACACGATGAAGGCCACCACGGCGATCATTAGCGCCACCAGGAAAATCAGCGCCAGCGGTGTAAAGGGCCCCCAAGCCTGGGTCTTAGCCTTTTCGTACAGGTCCAAAATGCCGCGCGGCAGACCCACCACGATGCCGACAAAAATGATCAGCGACATTCCGTTTCCAATGCCGCGTTCGGTGATCTGCTCGCCCAGCCACATGATAAACGCCGAACCGGTGGTCAGCGTCAGGATGGTCATGATGGTGAACGCCACGCCGGGGTGATACACCAGCGACTCGCCGCCAAAATTGCTGGTTTCCAGAGCGGAGGCGATGGTGGTCGACTGGATCACGCTCAGCACGATGGTCAAATACCGGGTGTACTGGGTGATCTTGCGGCGCCCGAGTTCGCCCTCTTTTTGCAGCTTTTCGAGGTACGGGAACACCACGGTCATCAATTGCAAGATGATCGACGACGTGATGTACGGCATGATGCCGAGCGCGAAAATCGTGAGCCGGCGCAGGTTGCCGCCGCTGAATAGGTCGAAGATTCCCAGGAACGAACCCGATCCTTGCTGGAAAAGTGTCTCGAGCACGCGCCAGTTGATGCCCGGCGTGGGAATGTGCGCACCAATGCGATAAACCGCCAGCAACGCCAGCGTAAAGAACACACGGTTCCGCAAATCTGGGATGCGGAAGAGGTTCTTGAATGCTTCGAAGAGTCGATTCATGCCTAGTGTTTCTTCCTTACGCTTATGCTACGACCTCGAACGTACCGCCGGCCTTGGTAATCTTTTCTTTTGCCGACGCGCTGAAAGCGTGCGCGTGAATCGCCAGCTTGGTGGTTAGCTCGCCATCGCCAAGAACCTTTATGCGGTCGGTCTTGCGGCGGATGAACCCATGAGCGCGCAGCATATCCGGCGTCACCGTCTCGCCTGCCGGAAAAACGTTCAGTTCCTCGAGATTCAAAATCGAGTAGCTCACGCCAAAAGGGTTGTGAAACCCGCGCTTGGGCATGCGGCGGTGCAATGGCATCTGGCCGCCCTCAAAACCCCGGCGGCGCGAATATCCGCGGCGGGACTTCTGACCCTTGTTGCCGGCGCCCGCAGTCTTGCCGAGTTTCGAGCCCATACCGCGTCCCACGCGAACTTTTTTCTTGCGTGAGCCGACGGGCGGCTGCAAATTCGAAAGAGTAAACCGGCGGCGGCCACCAGCGGCTGGGCTGGCTGGTTTGTGCGCACCACGTGTCTTGGTCGACTTGCGACCACCTGAAACTTTTTTCGCCATCGCTCTATTCCACCACTTCCACGAGATGCCGTACTTTGTGAATCATGCCGCGAACCGACGGGGTGTCTTCGCGCTCGACAACTTGATGCATTCGGCGCAGTCCCAGCCCACGGATGGTCTGGCGCATATCATCGGTGCAACTGATAAAGCTGACCACCCACTTGATCTTGACGGTGCCGCCGGTCTTCTTGCCGGCCGCTGCTTTCGTTTCGGCGGTCATCAGTCGCCCTCGCCCGCGGCAACTTTTTGCGGAGTCCTGCCGCTAATTTCGTCGACCGTCTTCGAGCGCATCTCCGCCACGTGAGCCACGTCCTTCAAGCTGAGCAGCGCCGCAAAAGTGGCCTTAACCACATTGTGCGGGTTGGAAGTGCCCAGAGACTTGGTGAGCACGTTGGAGATCCCGGCTACCTGCATCACCTTGCGCACGGGACCACCGGCAATCACGCCGGTGCCTTCCGACGCGGGCTTCAGCAGCACTTGCGCCGAGCCGTAGCGGCCCAACACCTGGTGCGGAATCGAAGTGCCCTTCAAGTTCAGCTTGATCAAATTTTTCTTGGCCTGCTCGATGCCCTTCTTGATGGCCATGGGCACTTCCCGGGCCTTGCCCATACCGAAACCCGCGTGGCCGTGGTGATCCCCGACGACCACCAGAGCCGAAAAGCTGAGATTCTTGCCGCCCTTGACCACCTTGGTGACGCGGTTGATGGCGATCACGTCGTCTTTCAAATCCGACGGATTCACTTCCAACAACCGGCGTACCGCTAAACTGTCTCGCAAAATTTGCTTCGACATAGGCTTAGAACTGTAACCCCGCTTCCCGCGCCGCGTCTGCTAGCGCCTTGACGCGGCCGTGATACTTGTATCCGCCGCGGTCGAACACTACTTTGACGACTCCGGCGGCCTTGGCGCGCTCGGCGACTGCTTTGCCGATTACTTTTGCCGCCGCCACGTTGCCGCCGCCCTTGAGATTCTTCTTGGTTTCTTTATCGACCGAACTCGCCGAGACCAAGGTCTTGCCGGTGCGGTCGTCGATAACCTGCGCGTAGATGTGTCCCAGAGAGCGGTACACGCACAGCCGCGGGCGCTCCGGCGTACCCGATACTTTGGTGCGCACGCGGGCATGCACTCGACGGCGGTGCAGATCGCGCGATAAATTTCGAACTCGTGCCGATGCCACTGGGTCTCCTTTTCGCGGCGTTGTTTACGCCTGGTACTACGCGCCGCCGGCCTTCGCTCCGGCCTTGCCAGCCTTTTTCTTGAGCCGCTCGCCGGTGATGCGAATGCCCTTCTGCTTGTACGGATCGGGCGGACGCAGCTTGCGAATGTCCGCGGCAACCTGGCCGACTTGGCCCTTGTCCGCGCCGCTGACGACCAGATGCGTCTGCTTTTCCACCGAAATTTGAATGCCTTCGGGGATTTTGAACTCGATGGGGTGCGACTTGCCCAGCGCGAAGGCTATGGCTTTGCCTTTTAACTCCGCGCGGTAGCCGACGCCGACGATGTCGAGATCCTTCTTGAAACCTTGGGTGACGCCCTGGACCGCGTTGGCCACCAGAGCGCGAGCCAGACCGTGCAGCGCGCGGTGCTCTTCGGTGGCGCGCAGAGCGTTGAGCACGCCGTCCTTTTGTTCAAAGGTGATGCCGTGCGGCAGCGGCACCGTAAGTTTGCCCTTCGGCCCTTGCACGTCGACCTGGCTGGCCTGCAGCCCGATCTTCACGCCGGCTGGCACTGGAATTGGTTTGCGACCGATACGTGACATCTGTTGTTCCTTATCCTCGAAAATCCTTCAAACTTGCTCTCTTACAAAGCCAACTTGCTTACATCTTGCCGAAGACGGGCACGGCGATGCCGTGCCCCTACCAAACTTCGCAGAGAATTTCGCCGCCTACTTTGGCTTTGCGGGCCGCGCGGCCGCTCATCAAGCCTTTCGGCGTGGTGAGAATGTTGATGCCCAATCCGCCGACGACCGGACGAATATCCATCGCTCCGAGGTAGCAGCGCGCGCCGGGCCGCGAAATGCGCTTCACTCCGGTGATCACGCTGCGGCGGTCCGGCGTGTACTTCAGGAACACGCGCAGCATCTTGCGGGTCTTGTTCTCGTCCACCAGCTTGAAGGTCGAGATGTAGCCCTCTTCCTTGAGGATGCGGGCGATTTCGGCCTTCAGTTTGGACACCGGCACGTCCACGCGCTGGTGCTTGGCCGCGGAAGCGTTGCGGATGCGCGTCAAAAAATCGGCGATGGGATCCGTTTGCATCTTTTCTCCTAATGGCTCCTACCAGCTGGCTTTCGTGACGCCGGGAATTTCTCCCTTGAGCGCCATACCGCGGAAACAAATCCTGCACATCTGGAACTTGCGGATGTAGGCGCGCGCGCGGCCGCAGACCCGGCAGCGGTTGCGCACCCGAACCTTGAACTTGGGCTTCTTCAGCGACTTGGCGATCTTTGCGGTGCGTGCCATTTATTGTGCTACCCCCGGAGTGCGCAGCGGGAAACCCAGGCCTTTCAACAGCTCCCGGCCTTCCTCGTCGTTGTGCGCCGTCGTTGTCAGCGTAATGTTCATGCCCTTGATCTTGTCCACGCGGGTGTAGTCGATTTCCGGAAACACCAGCTGGTCTTTCAGCCCGAGTGTGTAGTTGCCGCGCCCGTCGAAGGCATTCGAGGGCAAGCCGCGGAAGTCGCGCACGCGGGGCAGCACCACGTTGCATAGCCGGTCGATGAATTCGTACATCTTGTCGCCGCGCAGCGTAACCGCACAGCCGATGGGCATGCCCTTGCGAATCTTGAAATTCGCGATGGATTTCTTGGCCCGGGTGATGATGGCCTTCTGCCCGGTGATCTGGCCCAGCTCCACGGCCGCGGTGTCCAGCAGCTTGGCGTTCTGGCTAGCCTCGCCGAGACCAATGTTCACTGTAACCTTCGCCAATTTCGGCACGGCCATGATGTTCTTCCAGCTGAAGTGCTTCATCAGCGCCGGCACGGTCTCGTTCCGGTATTTTTCCTGTAATCGGCTCTTCGTCGCCATTCCTGTTCCTCGCCTTTACTTATCCAGCGTGCCGTTGCAACGCTTGCAACTGCGCACCTTGGTGCCGTCCGGCAGCACGGTGTGCCCGATGCGGGTGTGCTTGCCGCAGCTCGCGCAAATCACCATCACGTTCGAGACGTTGATGGCGGCTTCTTTTTCCACGATGCCGCCCTTGATGTTTTTCGAAGGGTTCGGCCGCGTGTGGCGCTTCACGATGGCAATGTGCTCGACCACCACGCGATTGGTTTTCGCGTGGATCGAAAGCACCCGCCCGGTCTTGCCCGCATCTTTCCCTGCCATCACCCGTACCTGGTCGCCCTTGCGGATACTGATGGTTTCGCGCTCGGCTCGTTCATGTCTCAGTGTCATGGCCTACCAAACCTCCGGAGCCAGCGAAACAATTTTGGTGAACTTCCCGCGCAGCTCTCTGGCCACCGGGCCGAACACGCGCGTCCCCACTGGTTCGCCCGCCTCGTTGATGAGCACCGCGGCGTTGTCGTCAAAGCGGATGTACGTGCCATCCTTCCGCCGCCGCTCCTTACGCATCCTCACGATCACTGCCTTTACCACCGTTCCCTGTTTGACCTGGCTTTCCGGCGTCGCTTCTTTTACCGACGCGGTGATCACGTCGCCGAGACCCGCCTTCAATCCTACGTCGCCGCCCACTGGCAAAATGCACATGAGCTTCCGCGCGCCGGAATTGTCGGCCACCGTCAGCCAGGTTCGCATCTGAATCATCGGTCTGCTCCCCTGTCCCGCTTATTCCGCCGACGCGTTACGCGTCAGCACTTCTTTGAGCCGCCAGCGTTTCAGCTTGGACATCGGCCGCGAAGCAACGATGCGCACGGTGTCTCCGGTCTTGGCCTGGCGCTGCTCGTCGTGCGCGTAAAACTTCTTGGAGATGCGCACCACGCGGCGGTACTTGGGGTGCTGCACCAGCCGCAATACTTCGACCACGATGGTCTTTTCCATCTTGGCGCTGGTCACTTTGCCCGTGAGTATTTGCCGCTCGTGGCGCGTTTCCGCCGCCTCGGTGTTTGGTGTTTCGGTTGCCATTACGCCTTCCTCGCTGTCGTCAATTCCTGCGCGCGCAGAAGCGTTTTTACCCGCGCGAGATCTTTTTTCGCTTCGCGGAGGCGCTTCAGCGCTTCCGCCTGCCCGGTGGTCAGCTGAAACCTCAGCCGGAAAATCTGCTCGGTCAGCTCTTTCTGCTGCGCTTCGAGTTCGTTCACGCCCGATTCGCGAATCTTTTCAATGCGCCGCGGCATAATTATAAGCTCCCCGCGCGGCTGACAAACTTCGTGGGAATCGGCAACTTGTGCGCCGCCAGTCCCAACGCTTCCTTGGCCGTCGCTTCGTCCACGCCCGCCATTTCGAACATGATGCGCCCCGGCTTGACCACCGAGACCCACTTTTCCGGCGCGCCTTTGCCCTTGCCCATACGCGTTTCCGCTGGCTTCTTGGTGAACGGCTTATCCGGGAAAATGCGGATCCACAATTTTCCGCCGCGCTTGGTGAACCGCGAAATGGCCACGCGCGACGCTTCGATTTGCCGGTCGGTGATCCACGCGGCTTCCATAGCCTTCAGCCCGTATTCCCCGAACGCCAAATCGCCGCCGCGCCAGGCCTTGCCATTGCGCCGGCCGCGCATTTGCTTCCGGTACTTCACTTTCTTCGGCATCAACATCGCTGTGTTCTCGCTTCCCTGATCTCTTGTGTCACTCGTGGGACGGGCTAAAGCCCGCCCCTACAACGGCTCGTTACGCCGCGGCTACGCCTTCACGCTCTTTTTGTATCTTCGAGGCGCGCTTAGGCACGTTTTCGCCCTGATACACCCAGCACTTCACGCCGATCAAGCCGTACGTCGTGTGGGCTTCCGCGGTGCCATAATCGATGTCCGCGCGCAGCGTCTGCAACGGCAGCCGCCCCTGCAGGTACCACTCTTTGCGCGCGATTTCCGCCCCGTTCAAACGGCCCGCAACGCGAACTTTGATGCCTTTGCAGCCGAAGCGCAGCGCGGAGTCCACCGCCTTGCGCATGGCGCGGCGGAAGGCCACGCGCTTTTCCAGCTGCAACGCGATCGATTCCGCGACCAGTTGCGCGTCCAGCTCCGGGCGGTGCACTTCCTGAATGTCGATGTGCACTTCGCGCTTGGTGCGCTTCTGCACTTCCTGCTTGAGCTTGTCGATCTCCGCGCCTTTGCGGCCGATGATGATCCCGGGACGCGCGGTGAAAATGCGCACCACCAGCTTGTTGGCCGCGCGCTCGATTTCGATCGAACTGATGCCCGCGCTCTTCAAGCGGTCTTTCAGCTCGCGGCGCAGCTTCACGTCTTCGTGCAGCAATTCGGCGTAGTCGCGGTCGGCATACCAGCGCGACTTCCAGGGCTTGTTGTAGCCGAGGCGGAATCCATACGGGTGAGTCTTCTGTCCCATTCTGTTCCTCTTCTAGTTCTTGCGACCCCGACCAAGTCGAGGCCGCCTTTACTTCTTGCCCTTCTTCGGTCCTTGTTGCTTTCCGGTCAGCGCTTTACGCACTCGGCGTGCCGTGCCGCGCACGCCCTTCTGCGCTACCGCTTCAGCTTCAATCGCTGCCACGCGTTCCGCGGCCGCCACGTGATGCTCGGCTACTCCAACCCACAGGTGTGCCGTGCGCTTCTGGTAACGGAATGCCCGGCCCATCGGCGCGGGACGCAGCCGCTTCCACCGCGCGCCTTCGTTCACAAAGCACTGCGATACGAACAATTCGTCCACATCGAGCGGCGCGCCGGCATCTTCTGCCTTGCGTTCCGCATTGGCGATCGCGCTGCGCAGCACTTTTTCGATGTGCTTGGCCGAACGCTTGGGCGTAAACCGCAGGGTCTGCAGCGCGTCCTGCACTTTCCGCCCGCGGATCAAATCGATCACCAGCCGCGCCTTTTGCGGAGACATCCGCACGTGCTTTGCGAGCGCGTGCGCTTCAATCGATCCACTCTGCTGTGTCTGTACGTCGGCCATGGTTTATGCCTTCGGCGCCGCCGGAGCCGCGCCGCCTCCTGCTGCCCCTGCGGGAGCTCCCGGAGCTGCCGCCCTTTCGAGCGCAGCCTTCACGGCGTGCCCTTTAAACGTGCGGGTGGGCGAAAACTCGCCCAGCTTGTGCCCGATCATCTGCTCGGTCACATACACGGGAATAAACTTCTTCCCGTTGTGCACCGCGATGGTGTGCCCAATCATTTCCGGCACGATGGTCGAGCGCCGCGACCAGGTCTTCACCACTTTCTTCTCGTTCCGCGTATTCAGCGCTTCCACCTTGATGCGCAGGTGGCCGTCGACGAACGGTCCCTTTTTCAGTGAGCGTGCCATAACTCCCCTATTCCTCCACGCGGCGCAAACGGCTCCACTGCGCCCGCCGCATCTTTTTGAATCCCCGCACTGGACCCGGCACGCGGTGCGACTTCGGGCAGAACGGGCACACAAACCGCGTTCCCTGTGCGTTCGGAATCCGTTCCACAATCACTCCCCAGCCCGGCTTGCACAGCTTGTACAGCACCGGCTCCGGCGGAGCCACCGCTACTTTTGCTCCCGGCCGCGCTGGCTTGGTTGCGTGTTTCGCTGTTCTTGCTTTGGAGGGCGCACGCTTCACTGGCCGTCTGGTTCTCCGGCTGGCTGCGCGCCCCGATCGTGTTGTTCTTGTCGCTCGCATTGTTTTGCTCTCACCAGGCCGCTTTGCCGTCGCCACCCGGTTTTTCGCGTCTGTTGTTCTTCTGCTTTCTCGTCCTCACTGCCTCGGCTGATTACTTCCTTCTTTGCACGATCTGCTTGTCGGTGCGCTTGTTCCGCCGGGTCTTCTTGCCCAGCGTCGGGAACGCCCACGGCGTTTGCGGATGATTGCCCTTGACCTTGCCTTCACCGCCGCCGTGCGGGTGATCCACAGGGTTCATGGCCACGCCGCGCACGGTGGGCTTGATGCCGCGCCACCGCGTGCGCCCGGCCTTGCCGAACGTTTCATTCTCATGGTCCAGGTTGCCGACCTGCCCAACCGTCGCCATGCAATCGATCGAAAACTTGCGAATCTCGCCGGAGGGCATCTTCACCAACGCCAGGTCGCCTTCTTTGCTCAAAAGCTGAGCCGCTCCGCCCGCCGACCGCACTGCCTGGCCGCCGCGCCCCGGATACAGCTCCAGGTTGTGCACCATGGTGCCCGGCGGAATGTGCCGGATCTGCAGCGCGTTGCCCGGAAGAATGTCCGCGCCTTCGCCGGTCGATACCGTAGCGCCCACTTCCAGACCCACCGGGTGCAGGATGTAGCGCTTCTCGCCGTCGGCATAATGCAGCAGCGCGATGTTCGAGCTGCGGTTCGGGTCGTACTCGATGGCCGCGACCTTCGCGGGCACGCCCACTTTGTCGCGCCGGAAGTCCACGGTGCGGTACTGCTTCTTATGTCCGCCGCCGCGGTGCCAGATCACGATTTCGCCGTGATTATTCCGCCCACCCGAGCGCTTCTTGGGCTCCAGCAAAGCCTTTTCCGGCTCTTGCTTGGTGATGTGGCTTTTGTCCAGAACGGTGATGAACCGCCTCGACGCCGTATACGGATTAAAACTCTTCAGTCCCATCGCCTACCTCTTGCGTTCTGCTGCTGCCTTGCTCGCACGTTTTCCAACCGGGCCGGGTCTTACAAATTCTCCGCGTACTCGATCATTTTCTCGTCCTTGGCCAGCTTCACGTACGCTTTCTTCCAATCGCGGCGGTATCCCACGCTCTGTCCTCGGCGGCGCATCTTGCCGTGAAAATTCGCAGTGCGCACGTCGTCGACCTTCACCTTGAAAATCTGCTGCACCGCTTCCTTGATCTCCGTCTTGGTCGCGCCCACCGCTACTTCAAAAACCACGGTGTGGTGCAACTCTTTTACGCCCAGGCCTTTTTCGGTGATGATCGGCCGGCGAATAATCTGATAGTGAGGGGCTGCCATGAGTTATTCCTTCCCCTTCTTTGAAGGTTTTGCGGCCTTCTTCGCGGCCGGCTTTTCTTTTTTGGCTGCCGGTTTGGCCACCGCTTTCGGAGCCGCTTCCTTCTTTACGGGTTTCGCCGCTGGCGCAATCGTTTCCACGTCGGGCACGATCGCCGGAGCCCGGTCCGGATCGAGCGTGTGGACCAGCCGCGCTACCGCTTCTTTCGACAGCAACAGCAAATCGTGGTTCAGCAAGTCGTACGGCTGCAAAACGTTCGGTGCAACCAGCTTTACCCGATGCAGGTTCTGGCTGGCGAGTTCCAGGTTGCGGTTTTCGCCATGGGCCACCAGCAAAGCCGACTTTGTATGGTTCAGCTTGCCCAAGACCAAGCGCAGCGCCTTGGTCTTATGCGTTTCCAGCGACCACTCATCCACAACGGTAAGCTTCTGCTCCGCCAGCTTGGCCGACAGCGCCGAGCGCAACGCGCCCAGCAGCATTTTCTTCGGCAACGCGTAACTGTAATCCCGCGGCTTCGGTCCGTGCACCGTGCCGCCATGGCGCCACAACGGCGAGCGAATCGAGCCGACGCGCGCCCGCCCGGTGCCCTTCTGCTTCCAGAGCTTGCGGCCCGCGCCGCTCACTTCGCTCTTGTCTTTGGTCTTGTGCGTGCCCGCGCGCAGCCCGCGCAGGTACCAGCGCGAAGCTTCGTGCAGCAAGTGAGGGTTCACTTTCGCGCCAAAAACCGCGTCCGCGAGTTCCACCTGGCCGACTTTCTTGCCATCCAAATTGACTACGTCCACAACCGGCATAATTTCGTTTCCTTATCGCTTTCGTAACTCGTTCCGGCCGCGCCGGAACGCCCCTGCCTTGCGAACCGCTTACTTGGACTTCTTCGCCTTGCGAATCTTGCGGATAAAAATGTACGTTCCGCTGGGACCCGGCACCGAACCCCGCACCAGCAGCAGGTTCTCGTCGGTGTCCACTTTCACGACCTTCAAGTTCTTGGCGGTAACCCGCGCATTTCCCATGTGACCCGGAAAGTGCTGGTTCTTCCACACACGCGACGGGAAAGAACTGCCACCAATGCCCCCCGGTGCGCGGTGAAACATGGAGCCGTGCGTAGCATCGCCGCCCGCGTAGTGCCAGCGCTTCACGCCACCGGCAAATCCTTTGCCCTTGCTCACGCCGGTTACGTCGACCAGTTCGCCGATCGCGAAGCGGTCCACCAAAACGCGGTCGCCAACTTTCGTCTCATCCGCGGACTCTTCCAGTCGAATTTCCTGCAGCACCTTCATCGGCGCCACACCGGCCTTTTTGTAGTGCCCGGTCATGGCCTTGTTCACCCGCTGCGGCTTGACGAATTCCACCAAGCCAAGCTGTGCGGCCTCGTAACCATCCGTGGTCTTCGTGCGGCGCTGCACCACCACGCATGGGCCCGCCTGCAGCACGGTGCAGCCCACCAGCGTGCCGTCGTTCTGGAAGACCTGCGTCATCCCCAACTTGATCCCGATAATTCCGTCGACCGCCATTGCCTGCTCTCTCTCTTTCGCAGCGTGTCTCGAGTGCTTCCGGATATTGGCTGCGTACCGCTTTCCGTTTTCTCTTTGCTTCGTTATTTCATTACTTCTTTACTTCGATTCCTTTACTTCCCTGCGTGCCCGAACGCCTTGATCTCCACATCCACGCCCGGCGGCAGGTCCAGCTTCATCAACGCATCCACGGTGTCCGGTGTGGGCTCCAGGATGTCGATCAGCCGCTTGTGGGTGCGCATCTCGAACTGCTCGCGCGATTTCTTGTCCACGTGCGGCGACCGCAGCACCGTCCAGCGATTGATCGTAGTCGGCAGAGGAATCGGGCCCGCAACATCGGCTCCAGTCCGCTTCGCCGTTTCCACGATTTCCCGCGTGGATTGGTCCAGAATCCGGTGGTCGTACGCCTTCAAACGAATGCGAATTTTGTCGCCTTGTCTCATAATTTACTCGATGATCTCAGTCACGGCGCCCGCGCCGACGGTGTGCCCGCCTTCGCGAATCGCGAAGCGCAAGCCCTTCTCCAACGCGACCGGCGTGATCAGCGATACTTCGCAGCTCACGTTGTCGCCCGGCATCACCATCTCGACGCCAGTCGGCAACTTCACGTCGCCGGTCACGTCCGTGGTCCGAAAGTAAAACTGCGGCCGGTACCCCGTGAAAAACGGCGTGTGCCGCCCGCCCTCTTCCTTCGTCAACACATACGCTTCGGCCTTGAACTTGGTGTGCGGCGTGATCGATCCCGGCTTGCAC
>Ga0210403_10002816_pt1 | contig 15490 bp, 17 predicted proteins | sample IncBWC19MmetaG_FD_150863 | JGI IMG/M metagenome (GOLD analysis project Ga0210403, IMG submission 150863) | Forest soil microbial communities from Barre Woods Harvard Forest LTER site, Petersham, Massachusetts, United States - Inc-BW-C-19-M | ecosystem: Environmental > Terrestrial > Soil >... | reverse complement strand
CCACCGAAAAAGACGCCATCAATTTGGGTCGATTTCGCACCGCCCTCGATCCCTTGGCGGTGGTCCCAGTAACTCTTGAACTCCTTGACTCAGATAACGCAATGGATACTATGCTTCGTACCATCGATGAGCCCAGACCGCAGGCGTGAGAAAATCGCTTTGCTGATCTATTATGACCAGACATCCCAAAGAGTCCGATCGGCTTAAGAAGATCCTCGAGGCTTTCGCCAAAATCACAATCACCGTTGTGGGCGATTTCGTGGCCGACGAATTTGTATTCGGTGAAATTTCACGTGTCTCGCGCGAAGCCCCGGTACTGATTTTGAGATACCGCGAGAAGACAGTCGTGCCGGGGGGCGGTGCGAATGCAGTCAACAATCTTGCAGACCTTGGAGTTAACGTGCTTCCCGCCGGCATTGTGGGCAACGACGAGGCCGGGCGTGTGCTTCTGAAAGGCTTCCGCAAAAAGCATGTTCCAGTCAGCGGAATCCTGAAAGGCCCAGGCTACGCCACTCCCACAAAAACCCGCATTCTGGCTGGAATGACGCACTCCTCGCGACAACAGATCGTGCGGGTGGACCGCGAACCAGAAGCCGAGCCCGACCGCAACCAAAAGCGAGAGATCGTCCTGGCCGCCCGTGAGTATGCCCGCGCTTCAGACGCAGTTCTGATTTCCGATTACGGATATGGCGCAGCCACGCCAGCGATCCTGAGTGCAATTCGCGAAAAAGGACGCCTCGACAATCTTCCTGTAGTGCTCGATTCGCGTCATCGGATGCTGCAATATTCCGGAGTCACCGCGGCTACGCCCAATGAGCCGGAAGTCGAGGAGGCTCTCCTCATGAAGATCGGCCACGATTGGTCGCAGCTTTGCTCTGCCGCTACGCAAGTCATTTCGCGAATGAACCTGCAGTCTCTCGTTATCACCCGAGGGCGAGACGGCATGGCCGCCTTTTCAGGAAATCAAAAGCCAGTGGACATTCCAATTTTCGGTTCCGATCAGGTAGCCGACGTCACCGGCGCGGGAGATACCGTGATCGCCACGTTTACCGCCGCTTTAGCCGCCGGCGCGAGCACCGAAGAAGCTGCGCATCTGGCGAACTATGCAGGCGGGATTGTAGTCATGAAACGCGGCACCGCGACAGTTTCACGCGAGGAATTGCTACAAGCGATAGATCACACTCCAGCGATGACGAGATCGCACTGAGCGAACAATTGAGCCCGAATAAAATCCTCTCCCGGCAGGAATTACGTCAACAGGTCGCGAACTGGAGAGAACGCGGCGATTCGGTCACCCTCGCCAATGGATGTTTCGATTTACTTCATGTCGGGCATGTTCGCTATTTGCACGCGGCAAAAGAGCTGGGTGGAAAATTGATCGTCGCCATCAATTCCGACGAATCGGTTCGAGCCATGAAAGGCGAAGGCCGTCCACTGATGCCTGCGGCGGAGCGCGCTGAAATCCTCGCCTCACTGGCTGATGTGGACGCCGTGGTGATCTTTCCTGAGCCGGATGTCCGGGCATTGGTGCGCGAGATCCGGCCTGACGTTCAAGCCAAGGGAACGGACTATACCGCCGAAAACGTGCCCGAGCGCGATGTGGTCTTGGAATGCGGAGGTCGAGTCGAAATTGTAGGCGATCCCAAAGACCATTCGGCGACCGATATCATCCGCTCTCGAATGGGAACACGGCGTTCGTGGACTACGCCAATTTCACCTTCTACCGAAGTTCCCGAGCCCAGTAAGTTCGACCGATTGTTGGTCGTGCGCACCAGCGCGATGGGCGACATTATTCATGCGCTCCCCGCGGTTGCCGCGTTGCGAGAATCACTTCCTCAAATATCGATCGGATGGGTGGTCGAAGAGCGATGGGTTGAACTTCTATGCTCGCCATCGTCCTCACTCACCGGACCGCGCTCTGTCGCCCGTCCCTTAGCGGATCGGATCCACACGGTAAATACCAAAGGCTGGCGGCGCACACTCATTGCGCCCGACACTTGGCGGCAAATCTCCGGCTCAGTCCGCGACCTTCGCATTCCTCGTTACCAGATTGCGATAGATTTCCAGGGCGCATTGCGATCCGCTTTAATCGCTCGGCTGTCGGGAGCAAAGAGGATTTACGGCTTTGCTAATCCACGCGAGAGCGTCGCCAGAGTAGCTTATACGGAGCGAATCACGGCCAACCGGACTCATGTAGTCGAACAGAACCTCTTGCTGTCCGAAGCCTTGCTTGGAAAACGCGTTGGATTGCCGGCGGCGCTGCTCCCGAGAGATGAAGCTGCCCAACAAGAATGCGATCGATACATCATCGAACATCGGATCGAAGAGTTTGCCTTGCTCAATCCTGGCGCGGGTTGGGGAGCAAAACAATGGCCCGCCGAACGATATGGCGAGGTTGCCAAACAATTGTCCGGACTTAATCTGCGATGTCTGATCAATTACGGCCCCGGTGAGCAAACATTGGCAGAGGCAGCCGTGACTTCTAGTAAAGGACACGCTAAGGCGATTCAACTCTCACTTACTCAGTTGATCGCTTTCACTCGGCGCGCTGCTCTGTTCATCGGAGGCGACACTGGACCAATGCACCTGGCGGCGGCGCTGAAAGTTCCGGTCGTTGCGTTGTTCGGACCCACCGATCCCGCGCGCAACGGGCCATTCGGGACGACTAGTATCGTTCTGCGAAATCAGTTGAGCCCCACATCCCACAAGCGGCGTACGCAGCCTGACCCCGGGCTATCAGCAATTACGGAGGAGGAAGTTATCGCCGCGGCACAACAATTGCTAGAGAGACATCTGTGATTCACACACCTTCAACGATGTGGCAGAAAATAGCTCGCCGGATTCGCGTTCCAGTTGGATTCGCGTTTACCGTGCTCTACATCTGGCTCGCGCATCCCACCTGGACGTCACTCCTGATTGGAACGGCCTTTGTAATCGTCGGAATCGCCATCCGTGCTTTGGCCTCAGGACACCTCAAGAAAAACGAGGAGCTCGCGATCAGCGGACCCTATGCTTACACCCGCAATCCTCTTTACCTGGGATCGCTGATTCTGGCTGTGGGATTTGCTATTGCTTCGCGCAACTGGTGGATTGCAGCGCTCCTGCTGTTGATTTTCGTAGCGATTTACCTGCCGGTGATCAGCGCCGAAGAAATGTTCCTGCGAGCAAAATTCCCGGAATTTGCGGAGTACTCCGCACAAGTTCCACGCGTAATTCCTCGTCTTAGCTCCCGCCCCTATCAGCCTGGACTTTCCTGGGGACTGTATCTAAAACATCGCGAGTACAACGCGGCAATCGGTTCGGTTGCACTCCTTGCTGCTCTCATCGCCAAACTATTATGGAATCTCCATCACAGCAGCCCTATTTTTTAGCGTTCACATTCTGCTGTTTCGCCAACCAAACTCTCGCCTCCGTGAGTTCCGGGCGCTCCGAGTTCGACGCCTCACAATTCTTGACTAGCTGCCCAAAGAAATCAGACGCCTTCTCATCCTGCCCGCCCTGCTGCGCCGCCCGCGCTGCCCCGTATACCGAATCGAAACGATTGGGATTCGTTTTCAAATCTGCTTGATATTCAGCCAAGGCATCCGCGGATCTATTCATCTCCAGCAGCATGTCTGCCAGCATCTCCCTAGCAGGAATCTGATCGGAAGCCTGATAAACACCAGAACTCTTGTCGGCGATAGACCGCAAAATGCTAATGGCGTGCTCTTTCTTGCCTTCCGAATATTCTGCCCAAGCCTCCGCCTCCTTCCGATCCTGATCTATTGCCTCGAGATTCGGTTTTGATTTCTTCTCCGTTGACAATTTCTTGCGAATGGATTCAATTTCCGCAATTTCCTTTCGCGCCTCGGCAGCTTTGCCGAGATGAGCTATGCCGATAGCCCGTGCCCAATGGGTGACCGATTCATCTTCGCTGTCTCCCCCCGGAACCAACTCCAATGCGGCCGCTTGCTGCCATTTGTGAAGCTCAAGCGGATACATCGCCTCAAACGCCACCAGCTTCGAAATTCGCGGATCGAAACCCATGCCATACATATCTTTCATTGGTGGCATCGCTTTTACTTCTTCGATCAACTGATGTGCGTCGCTTTCGCGCCCGCTCTGCATGTAGGCATAAAACAGGAAATCCATCGCATGAAATTCATGGCTCTCGCCACCCATTTCGGCGTACTGGCGGCTGGCGGCAATCGAAGCGAGATTCGAATTGATGTCGTCCTGCCAAAGCCCGAGCCGGGCAAAAATGTGGGACGGCATGTGCAGCGCATGCGGAGCAGCCGGAGCAATTTGTGCGTATCGCCGGGCGGCGGGCAACCCTAGCGGGGCCAGATCCTGTGTGTCGTAAGTGTGAATCAGATAGTGGATCACTCCCGGATGGTTTGGCTCGACTGCGAAGACCGGCTCCAAGACTGCGGCGGCTTTCTTTCGATTCCCCTGATTGGCACTGTTGTCTGGCTCGGACGCCAGCAATGAAAGGGCATAAAACGCTGCAGCCTCGTAATCCTGAGGATTGCGTTGATAGACCTTTTGCATAGCCTTCGAGTAGTCGGTTGCGCGGCTTTGGTATTTCCGCGTGCTGGGCCCTGAATAGAATGCGTTGATGGCCGCGATGTATTCGTGCTCCCGTTCAGTCTTTGGACGGAATGCGTCGGCCGCATCCGCCTCCGACCGCCCCCTTTCTACCGTTTTTTCATCTGGATGATTCCAGAGCTGATGCCACAGGCTCATGGCGATCCCCCAATGCGCCATCGCGCACTGGTGATCCTCTTTCACTATTTGTTGAAAGGTTGTTTCCGCCTGCTCGTACCAGAATGAGTGCAACAATGCGACTCCTCGCTGGAACGACTCCTGGACGGATGGAGAACAGGAGACAGGAAAGTCCACAGTGCCGAGCTGCTCGGCAGTCAGATTTTCGTGATGATGAGCTTCGTCTGCGATGAACGGCGGCGCGCAAAGCAGCGTCAAAAGAACTACTAAAAATAATTTCATGGACTTCTGCCGCAGGCGAGTTTAGTACGAGACGCAGCCAGCACTCAAGCGGGATGGGAGCAGTTCGGCAAAGTCAACTCTTCTTGTCATTCCGTACCGGCTTCAGCCGGACAGGAATCTGCTTTTAATCGTTGTTTTGCAAACGGAAAATGATTCGGACCGACGGAGTCATCAAGCGCGACTCTTCTTCTTTACGACGGTGACCGCCGCAACCCCGAGCTTTTCCCACGGACGCTTTGGGCGCTCAGTCGCAGGTTTGTCACGGTCTTCGACGCGGTCGTATTGGTAGGACTCGCTTACCGTTCCCAACGACTCGTTATAGAGGCTCGGCAATTGGAGGCCTTCCTTCAATTCTTCCGTAAATTGCTGCAGGGCTTTCAGGTGGTCTGCGGTCGCGGGTACTTCAGTCTTGGAGGTCTTCATAAACTGCTGATACCCACGATTGATCAGCTTCGAAATTTCGCCGCCGATCAGATATCCCGGATAAGCAAAGATTTTTGTTCCGTCATCGCCATCTTTTTGAATGGCCGCAGACACATTATATTTCTTCAAGAACACGCGGCCTTGAGTTCCCGGAGCTTCAATCAGATCGAATCCATGCTCGCGGAGCCAGTTCAGCGCTTCTTCATAAGTGCGTTCCACAACTTTCGTCGCCATTAGTATGTTCTTTCCTGTTACTTCTCGATTGGATGCGCACCCGCTGGTAATGTATTCAGCGACGTCGCTTCCGGGTATGGTCTTTTATAATCTAACTTCCAGTTAAGGATGCTGTAATTAGGTAGTAAGGAACATTACTATAGTTAGCGCAGTTGATCCCAGCGAATGTCGCAAGAACCTCACAACCCTGAATCAGCAGTGGAAGCGGACACTGATACTAGCGCCGCGGTTCCGCGTCGCAATGGTCGGAGCAAAGGCGTTGCAAGTCCCATTCAAGCATCTCATTCTTTGGAAGATGTAATTGTGAACCGCGTTCATTCGGATGCGGCCCGGTTGGGACTCACCACTCTCGATCGTGTGGGCAATACTCCGTTACTTCGATTCGATCGGATCACTCGTGATTTACCCGGGATCACTTTGCTTGGTAAGGCGGAGTGGTTCAATCCGGGTGGATCAGTAAAAGACCGAGCCGCGTCTAGAATCATCTCGGAGGGCCGACGCAGCGGAAGATTTAGTTCCGACAAGACTCTTCTCGACTCCACAAGCGGAAACACCGGCATCGCATACGCGATGTTTGGGGCTGCCGAAGGATTTCCAGTAACGCTCTGCATGCCGGAAAATGTTTCCATCGAACGCAAACATATTCTGCACGCCTACGGGGCAAACATTGTTTATACCGATCCAGCGGAAGGGTCCGATGGGGCGATTCGCGTCGCCCGCGAACTTCATGCCAAACATCCAGACAAATATTTCTACGCCGACCAGTATTCCAACGATGCCAATTGGCAGGCGCATTACTACGGCACTGCAAACGAAATCTGGCAACAAACCGAGGGCCGCGTCACGCATTTTGTTTCCATGCTCGGAACCAGCGGAACTTTCGTTGGAACCTCACGACGATTAAAAGAACTGAATCCGAAAATTCGCTGCATCTCGCTACAACCCGATTCCCCCTTCCACGGAATCGAAGGCGCAAAGCACATGGCTAGCGCCATAGTCCCGAAAATCTATGATCCCACTTTAGCCGACGAAGACCTTGGCATTTCCACAGAAGATTCCTACGCGATGGCGATACGATTGGCCCGCGAAGAAGGCTTGCTGGTAGGTATCTCGGCAGCCTCAGCCATCGTGGGAAGTCTGCAAGTAGCGAGACGGCTGAAGCCGGGCGAGCAAGCAGTCTTCGTGGCGATCCTCCCCGACTCGGGGGACAAATATCTGAGCGAAAGATTCTGGGAAGAAGGATGAGGACTATTGTCGGATTGATGGATTTTGGAATTGGCGAATTGAAGAGCGACTTGGACTTTGATTGCGTAAATCCTAAAATCCGACAATTCGAAAATTAAGGTTCGATGCTAAAACTCTCCCCATCCCACTACGACTCCCTCCGCCAGCATGGCGAAGAAACCTATCCCTACGAATGCTGCGGCGTCCTGCTAGGCCAAATGGACGGCGACACCCGCGTGGTCGCGTCCGTCGCCCGCTGCGGCAACACTCGCACTGACTCCCCGCAAAACCGCTACAACATCGACCCAAAAGAACTCGTTCGCATTCAGCGCCAAGGCCGCAAGCGGGGAGAAGACATCATCGGCTTTTACCATTCTCATCCCGACCATCCTGCTCAATGGTCCTCCACAGATTTAGCCGAAGCCCACTGGTTCGGCTGCTCCTACGTGATTACTAGCGTGGAAAAAGGAAAAGCCGTCCTCACAAACGCATTCGAGCTGACCGGCAGCGATGAAAATGACAAGAAGCTGTTGGATGAGAAGATAGAAATGGCCTAGCTCGTGTGGCGCGGGCGCCCCCGCCCGCGAACTTGGAAGAACAAATATTCCTCCAGAGGACTCCCAATACGGAACTTGTCGTTACCCAAAAGGAAGAATTCCTGAAGCAGTCGCGCTTCGTGTCTTTACAATCATCTCGGTGCAGACGGCGTTTGGAGGGTATTGCCAGTGGGTACTGGACGATGTCTGCAAAACATTCGAGTGGCTTTCAGCCATTACGGTTCGACTCCGTCGCCCTCCGCAGTCACTCGACGAAGCGCTTGACAATGTAGTTTGACAGTCTATGATTAAACCTGCAGACATCGTCCAGTACAAGTACTCAGACCCCGGCCTATCGGGGTCGTTCTATTTCTAGGACGTAGCAAATACCCAATCTATGTGGCGCGGGCGCCCTCGCCCGCGAAGGCTAACCTAGATATGATTTTTTCCCAACCCCTGCTTAAGATGCTCAAGGACCCATTGAGAGTGTTTTGACCCGATTCCAGGAGATTTCGCGAGCAGCGTAATCTGGTCCTCAAATGAAGGATCGGTAACGAATGGCGCCAGCCTGCAATACCTGCGGAATTCGCGCTTCGTCTTTACATCCCGAATTCGCTCAAGAATTACCTGTTGCAACCGATGTTTGTGAGGTTGGTCTAAGGGAGCCCGTCGGAGATGTTCAAGCACCGACTCCTTTATGTATCCGAAGCGGAAGAAGAATGGATCGACTTCTAGGAACAAAACAGTGTCCTCGATTGCCGATGGATCGTTTGCCTTGAGTCTGTTTAATGATTCAGTTAAGCCCCCTGGGAAAGCGAGTTGGTCGTAAGACTCATGAAATCTGCGACACGCATCCTTCCACCGTTCTCGTTGAGTATTGCCCTTATGTCGAGTCTTGACCGTCGAGTGTATTGCGTCGTTCAGGTCACGTAACTTCGCCGCGTTGGATTGGATAAGCTCTGCTCTTGTCACCGCAGCACCATATTGAAAATAGCATGCCAGGCGCTTCGCGGGCGAGGGCGCTGCGTGACATCGCCCCTACTGTCCCAAAATCAACGGCAACCCATTCTTTGGATTTCCTATAACCACTACTTTGGTGTTCGAACTTTTGGCCAGCGTCTCGGTCGCCTCAATCCCCTTCCACTCCAGCAATGACGGCGTAATCCCCTGCGCGACAATCTGCTGGAAGTCGCGAACGCCTTGCGCCTCAATGCGCTTGCGCTGCGCCTCCTGCGTTTCCTTCTGGAGCCGGAAGTTCATGGCTAGCGATTCCTGCTCCGCCTGTTGTTTGGCTTCGATCGCGGCTTTCAGCGTCGCTGGCAATTGGATATCGCGCAGCAAAACATTCTCCACCACCAAGCCACGGCGGTTGAGTTCGGAGGTGAGTTGGTCATAAATCTGCTTCCCGACCAGTTCACGCTCGCCGGTGTAAAGCGCATTAGCAGTATGAGACGACGTGGCTTCGCGAATCGCTGCGCGTAGTGTTGGCTCAACCACCACCGCTTCGTAGTCGCCGCCGATTTTCTGAAAAACTTCTGCGGCGCGTTCAGGATTGAGGTGGTAGATCAGCGACGTGTCCAGATTCATCATCAGACCTTCACTCGAAGGAGTGCTGGCGGACTCCTTGATGGTTTGCGTCTGGATCGACATTTCGTTGTTCGTCTTGAGCGGGTTGATGACGTGCATGCCTTCTGGCAGCGTCTCCCCGGTCACCCTTCCGAACAAAGTGAGAACACCCACGCGTCCAGTCCAACCCGAGTCACAGAATTGAACAACAGGATCAGGATGACAAGCGCTGCGATTCCGAGCCCGCCCAGGCCAATCAATCCGCTCCGGCCACCGCCACCTACTACACGGCCTCGCCCAGGAGTGCTATCGAAGATTGTCATTGCGGTTTCTCCCCGCGGAAATCATAGGACGGAGGGAATCGCAGGATAAGTAGCTTCTGAGTGGCGCAAGCCTATGGGGGAGGATGGAATCCCGGCCTAAGGTGAATTGGATTCGGCTGAACACAATCACCCTCCCTGCAGCTTTCACCTTTTCTGTGGCATCATGTAACCCTATGCCCAAGATTCACATACCCACTCCACTACGGCAGTATGTTGGCAAGCAGGCGGATGTTGAGGTCAGCGGAGGGACGGTCGGCGGGGCTCTCTCTGATCTGGTCTCGAAGCATCCTGACCTTCGCAAGCATCTATATAACGACGATGGCAAGCTGCGCGCCTTCGTCAACGTTTACCTGAATGACGAAGACGTCCGCTACTTGCAAAAAGAAGCCACGGCGGTAAAGGACAGTGATAGCATTTCCATAGTGCCCTCCATCGCCGGAGGCAGCAAGAATATTGACGAATTGAAGGATTTTAGGATTTTCGAATTGAGAAGCTCGATTACAATCCGCTGTTGTTGTCCTTCGAATCGCTAGCCGAATTTAAATCCGTAAATTCTCAAATTCAACAATTTAAGAGGTTTCCATGGCCACCATAACCGAAATCAAACCCGAAGCCGTCACGCTCTCGAACGACGAAATCCTGCGTTATTCGCGGCACCTGATCATGCCCGAGGTCGGCATGGAAGGGCAGTTGAAGCTGAAGGCCGCGAAAGTTCTCTGCATCGGCGCAGGAGGGCTCGGTTCTCCGCTGGCTTTATATCTCGGAGCCGCAGGCATCGGAACGCTCGGCATTGTGGACTTTGATGTGGTGGACTACACGAATCTGCAGCGTCAGATCATTCACACCACCGCTGACGTGGGACGCAAGAAGCTCGATTCAGCCGCCGACAAGCTTCACGCAATTAATCCGTTCATCAATGTTCGCAAATTCGAAGAGCGCCTCGACAGTTCTAACGCGCTTGAATTGTTCCGCGAATTCGACATCATCGCCGACGGCACCGACAATTTTCCGACCCGGTATCTGGTAAACGATGCGAGCGTCATCACCGGCAAACCCAACGTCTACGGATCGATTTTCCGCTTCGAGGGACAGGCTAGCGTCTTCGCGACGAAGGACGGTCCGTGCTACCGCTGCCTTTATCCCGAACCACCTCCGCCCGGACTAGTACCTTCATGCGCCGAAGGCGGCGTTCTCGGAATTCTTCCCGGATTGGTCGGTGTTATTCAGGCGACGGAAGTCATCAAGCTCATACTGGGCAAAGGCGATCCGCTGATCGGACGCCTGTTGCTGATTGACGCGCTGGGGATGAAGTTCCGCGAGCTGAAATTGCGCAAGAATCCGGATTGCCCGGCGTGCGGAAAGAATCCAACAATCACAAAGCTAATTGACTACGAAGAGTTCTGCGGAATTCGCGGCGAGGAGCAGGCAGTCGCGGTCACCAGCTCTGACATTCAGGTTGAGGAACTAAAACGCAGGCTCGACGCTGGAGAAGATATCTACGTGCTCGATGTTCGCGAGCCGCACGAATATCAAATCTGCAATATCGGCGGACATCTCATCCCGTTAGGCGATCTTCCGAAGCGCGTAAACGAACTCGATTCCAGCCAGGAAATTGTGGCTCATTGCCGTTCCGGAGCGCGCAGCGCGAAGGCTGTCGACTTCTTGAAGCAAGCCGGGTTCCGCAAAGTGCACAATTTGACCGGTGGAATTCTGGCTTGGACCGACCGCATCGATCCGAAGATGCCGAAGTATTGAGAGTCAGTCGTTGGTAGTTGGTCGTTGGTCGTTCGCTTCCGACTTGAGTTTTCGGAAGACTTCTTCGACTTGCTTGCGGGTCTCCTCTAGCGATCCAGAGTTGTCGATTACATAGTCGGCGGCTTTAATTTTCACTTCGTCCGGAAATTGCGCCGCCACGCGCCGCAGAACCTCTCGCTTCGCCGTTCCCCGGTCCTGTCCAACGCGGCTTTCCCAGCGCTGAATTCGCTGTTCCGGACGGCAAGTGACAACGATCAGGCGGTCCAAACTCTTGTCAGCTCCTGCTTCGAGGATCAGTGCCGCCTCCACGATGGCAATGGCCTGCGGGTCGCTGCGGCCTACATCTTCCATCCATCGGTTTTGTCTCTGAATCACTGCGGGATGAACGATGCGGTTCAGCTCTTCGATGCGCGACCCAGCTTTTTCGGAACCCGCCTCAGAGCCTGATCCAAAAGCCAATTCAGCAAGTCGCGCCCGATTGATGGTCCCATCCGGATTCAGAATGGCGGTCCCGAAATGCTGAACCACCTCTTGATAAATGGGCTGGCCTGGTTCCATCAATTCATGAGCGATTTGATCGGCTTGAATCAGCTGCGCGCCAACAGCGACGAACATTTCCCCCACCGCTGACTTGCCGGACGCAATGCCGCCAGTCAATCCAACCTTCAACAAGCGAGACTCGATGATTCAGAATGATCGCGCATTGCCTTCCAATTAGTTGTCATTCCGAATGGCTTTAGCCATGAGGAATCTGCTGTTCTTTTCTTACGCGGGAGAAAGTGCGGGGATCCCATGCCCCCTTCGCAATTTCGCCGCCCGTACAGTGTTCGACATCAACATCGCAATCGTCAGCGGCCCCACGCCTCCTGGCACCGGTGTGAGCGCTCCAGCAACTTCTGCAACCCGCGGGTGAACGTCCCCCACCAGCGTAGATCCCTTGAGCTTGAACGACTCCTCGCGTTTCGCGTTTCCGGCAAACAGTCTCTTGAACTCTTCGGGATCAGTTACCTTGTTCATGCCTACGTCGATCACGGTAGCTCCGGGCTTCACGAAATCGGAAGTGATCATACCGGCGCGCCCGATAGCCGCAACCAGAATATCCGCACGACGGCAGACAGCGGGCAAATCGCGAGTCTTCGAATGGCACACCGTCACGGTAGCATTTCCATTGATCAGCAGCATTGCCACCGGCTTTCCCACAATGTCGCTTCTGCCCACGACGACTGCTTCTCGACCGGCAACCGGAATATTGCTCCTTTTCAAGATTTCCATAACGCCCGCAGGCGTGCACGGCACCAAGCCCGGACGTTGCGTCGACAAAAAGCCAACATTCATTGGATGAAATCCATCTACATCTTTTGCGGGATCGACCGCCATCAGAATTTTCTTCGAATCGACTTGCGGAGGCAGCGGCAGTTGCACCAGGATGCCATCAATCTCGTCCCGTAGGTTGAGACCAATTACCAGTTCGAGCAATTCCTCGGTGGTTACGTTCTCCGGAGGAGTGTGCTTCTCGCTGTAGATTCCTACTTCCTCACTGCTCTTAACCTTTCCGCGCACGTAGATTTCTGATGCGGGATTGTGTCCGACCAGAATCACCGCCAATCCCGGCCGCATTCCGATCTCCATTAACTTCTCTACTTCCGACGCAACTTCCGCCCGAATTTCGGCGGCGATCTTATTTCCATCTAGAACCGTGGCACTCATTCAGCCTCATTTCTTGAAATACTCGGCACAAATTTTCGTACGAACTCCGGGAACGCGCCGCTTCCGACTTCGCAAACATGCATCTCGGAAAAATCACGGACACGATCCAAGGCAGCCTGAAGGTCCGCATGAAATCCTTCCATCTGCTTTTCACCCGCATTCGACGGCACCATAATTTGTCGGCTCACCCGCATGAGGGCCCGTGAGAACGGCTTCGGAATCATGCATCTATCCCACGTTTTTAAAATCCATGCGTTCTCGACCGCGATATGGAACGCTACCATTGGCGCGGCCGTGGCCTTCGCCAACAGCACGGGACCGGGCTTAGCCACATATCTCGGCCCCTTTGGACCGTCTATAGTAAATGCAACCGTCGAACCTTTCTCAAGGTCGCGCCGCATTCCCAGGAATGCGCGAACAGCCCCTCGACTGCTCGAACCTCGGATCTTCACGAATCCAAACTTGCGGATGATCCTACCCGTGTACTCGCCGTCAAAGCTATCGCTGGACATCACACGTATGCCAAGATCGCGCCAGATGTAAATCGCGGGGAAAACGCAATTGTGCCAGAACGAAAGCACCATCGGGCGTGTTTCCAGACCAGCGGGACCGCCCTCTTCGAAGGAAACCGCAAATTTCAACGTCGGCGCGATCAGCCGGATCGCCAGCGTGCCCGTCCACGTGATCAGCCATAGCGAAATTCTCTGTTTAAGGGTGAATCGCTGTCGTTGGACCAGCTGCGCGGATGGGACGGTTGGGGTTGTCGCTGTACTCACTGCAATTATTGTAACGTCAGGCGCACCCGAAATCAGAAATTCCAAACCCGGTACAGATGCCGCGGATTCCAGTACTCTTCTCTAGCAACTCCCTACGAAAAGAAGGAGCTTCCACCGGTGCATAAAATCGCCTTCCTCTCTTTGGGATCGAACGTCGGCGACCGCATCGCCAATCTGAAAGCTGCAATCGAGCGCATCGGAAGTCTAGGCGAGGTCATTGCTACATCGTCCATCTACGAGACGGAGCCAGTCGAGTTCAAGGCTCAACCTTGGTTCTTGAACTGCGTGGTCAAACTCGGCATGGAGAAAATGCCAAAACAACTGCTGGCCGCAATTCTCACGATTGAGACAGAAATGGGTCGTCACCGCCAGCAGAAAAAAGGCCCGCGCCTAATTGATATCGATATCCTATTGTTTGGAAACTCGATAGTCGAATCTCAAGGCCTGACCATTCCCCATCCAGCAATGCACGAGCGGCGTTTCGTGTTAGAACCGATGTCAGAAATCGCTCCCGATGTGCGGCATCCAGTCTTTAAGCAGAGGATGCGAGAGCTGCTTGAAAAGCTCCCCGCCGGACAAATTGTAAAGAAGTACTAACCAAGAACAACCGGGACTGCGGCAAACTGAACTTAAAGCCGGATTTTGGGTGGCGCGGCGCTTCAGCGTTGCGATATCTAACTCGTCTTAAGCCGGGCTTTAGCCCCCGGGGAAAGGCGAAGGACTCCCTTCACGAGCCACTCGAGATCTTACGGCACAATGATTCTGCTCCCAACTTCATCGGCTGCAGCAATCGCCGACTCTTTCTCCGGAAACTGCCCACCTAGAAAATCGATGAACGCTCGCGACTTCGGCCGTCCCGAAGTACGGGTGTGAGCCATACGAGTCAAGAACACGAGCGCATTCAAAATCTCGGAATCTCTGAGGCGCGCGGACCCCGTATGCTTCAGCTCCGCCTCTCTAAACTCTTTGATCATGTTCTGAATTTCCGACACAACGGATTGCCGCGCGATGCTGGCGATGGGAACCTCATAGTGGAGGCCGGAATTAACCAGCGTCTCGTAAGTTCGGGCTAACGCTGTCAGCGCAGCAATCAAGTCCTCGTCTACCAGAGCACGATCGGCGCGCGCGCTCTTCACCAGCGCATAGTTAATCCCCAGCAACAGATGTTGGTGTTCGTACAGGAATTGCTCTCCTATCTCAACTTGGGGGAACATTGCTGCTTGATCCAGGTCTTGCAACGAACGGGGCCGCTCATGCTGTCTGGCCTGCTGCAAATAAACGCAGTCGCTCGGACAATCCAGCGTGATCTCGCGATTTTCTCCGCAGCATTGCGGACAAATGCGTCCATGCACCGCAGGACAAAATCGCTTCTCCTTGCGCTTTTCGCAGATTGCACAGCTCAAGATCGCATCCTCGGACTGCATTATGACATGTAAGAACCGTTACTCCGACTCACAGAACCGCTGCCCAGGCCACGCCAGAGCTGCATCAGATCAGGCGTTTTTAACACAAACCTGTGGATAACTGCGATTTTTGTGGCCTTTTCTGGTTCCAAGATGAAAAAACCGCATGGAATATGGCTCAAAACACTTCTTTTCCACAACCAGCGGGTATAAGATGCAACCTCGCTCGAAAATTCCGATTATGGAGGATTCATGGCTTCAGGCATGACCAAGACTCAACTCGTTCGGCATCTCGCAGAGTCACTCGAAACCAATAACAAGGCAGCGGCGGCTTTTCTCGAGACCCTTGCCGATACGGCTATCAAAGAGACGAAGAAGAATGGCATCTTCGTTGTGCCCGGCATTGGGCGCTTGGTGAAGGCGCATCGCAAAGCCCGCGTGGGACGCAATCCGCAAACCGGCGAGCCCATTCAGATCAAGGCCAAGACGGTGGTGAAATTCCGCGTAGCCAAGGCCGCGAAGGACGCGATCGCTCCGAAGAAAGCGTAGTTTCCGTT
>Ga0210403_10002815_pt1 | contig 15496 bp, 7 predicted proteins | sample IncBWC19MmetaG_FD_150863 | JGI IMG/M metagenome (GOLD analysis project Ga0210403, IMG submission 150863) | Forest soil microbial communities from Barre Woods Harvard Forest LTER site, Petersham, Massachusetts, United States - Inc-BW-C-19-M | ecosystem: Environmental > Terrestrial > Soil >... | reverse complement strand
AGATCTGACGTGATCCGACCGGAGCTGATTCGCCCCTTCGTTTCCCCGGACATCACCTGAGCGCATCTGGAACGCCCCCCGGTATAGAGATAATCCACGGCTCCTGCGGCCATCGCGGACAACGACCACCTCGTCGGCAAGATTGTATTCCTCAAGAGCCGTTAGTGTAAGCTCCACGTCCTTGGCATTGTCTTCGACCATCAAAATGCGTCCTCGTTTGTCCATCGTGTCCATTTATGTTCGTCGCGGTTTAGGGGCTGAGAAATAGAAGGTCGCGCCCTTGTCGACGAGTCCCTCAGCCCAGACTCTGCCCCCGTGTCGATGTATAACCCGCTGAACCGTGGCTAGTCCAATGCCAGTGCCTTCGAACGTATCTGAATCATGCAGGCGTTGAAACACTCCAAACAGTTTATTTGCATACTTCATGTCAAAGCCCACGCCGTTGTCCCGAACGAACACCACGACCTCATCGCTGTTTCCGTCAGCGCATCCGATCTCGATTTCGCCCTGCGGACGAGTGCGCGTGAACTTGACAGCATTCGAAACAAGGTTCACCAGCACGAGTCGCAGCATCGAACGGTCTCCGTAGCAATTGGGCAGCGCGTCGATTTTCCAGGCAACCTTCCGGCCTTCTGTCTCTTGCCGAACTTCGCCGAGAACTTCTCTCACAAGCTGGTCCAGGCTGACCAGAGCTCTATGCGTCTCAGCCCTTCCGATTCTCGAAAAACCAAGAAGATCGTCAATCAGGTTGCCCATCCGTTTTGTCGAGTCCGACATCATCTGCATGTATCGGTGGCTCTTTTCATCCAGGACGGAAGACGCCCTCTTCTGAAGTAGCTCGGTATAGCCGGCGATATGACGCAAGGGCGCACGCAGGTCATGCGAAACGGAATAGGCAAACGCTTCCAGTTCCTTGTTGCTGCTCTCGAGCTCCGTAGAACGCTTTGCAAGTTCCTGGTTGCTGTTCTCGAGCTCTCTAGAACGCTTTGCAAGTTCCTGGTTGAGGCGTTGGACTTCCTCTTCGCGCCGCTTGCGCTCGGTGATGTCGTTATTCGTCTCCAGGATGGCAACCGCCCGCTCCTGCTCGTCGCGCCGTAACGACCATCGGCTCGATACCACGACCTCCGTTCCGTCGGCTGTCGTGTGCTTGAGCTCGCCTTCCCAACGTCCCGTCCGCAGCAATTCCGCACCGATGTCTTCGATCGGCGCCGGAAAGACAGTCCGCAGGAGGTCGTGAGAACGCTTTCCGATCGCCTCCTGCGGGGTCCACTGGTACAACTCCTGCGCCCCCCTATTCCAGTATGCGATGATGTCGCTCATATCACGGACGAAAATCGAGTCATGTGTCAGATTCAGCAAGCTTGCCTGTTGGCTCCGCTCCGCCACTTCGATTTGAAGGTGGTCGCGGGTTTGAACAAGCTCTCGTTCGACGCGGCGGCGGCCGGCGCCAAACGATGCAGTCAGCGCCGCGAAGCATATGAAGACCACAAAATATGGGAGGTCGGAGACTCTGACGGAAAGGCTGTAACGCGGCTCGACGAAGAAGTAATCGAAAAGAACGATCGATAGCAGAAGCGTCACGGTCGCAGGGCCCGTCCCGGCATAATAGGCAATGACAGCGAGGGCGAACACGAAAAGCGCCATTTGCCCGCTGCGAAAACCGTAATGCTCCAAGAGCAGCGCCAAGCCCACGGCAATCCCCAACAACGTGACCGCAAAACCATAGCGCAGCGCCGGTGAGTCGGTCATCCGCAATTGGAGGTTCGACCGTACCATGGCTTAAGTCACCTCGGCTGCTAACGGCATTTCTCAGCGCCAAGTAGCCAAGTCGGGTAACGCTAATGATAACGCGTTTCGTTGAATTGCGGATTCAGCTCATCGGGAGACGATATGCTCGTACGCTTGGTATGTCCCGGTCAGGTCCACCGGATGGGAACGCCCGTTGTTGACACCTGCGAGGGCGCCGAGTCAGATTCCTGACGCCGCAGTGTTTAATTTGGCCCCTCTTTCCTAATCGAAAAGAATGCGACTGTTAATTCGTATAATCCCGAGTGAGACCTGCTTCCGAGTACGCCCGCGTCGCTAAATGCTGGCCGACTAGAGGATCTTGTTGCTCAGAACCATCCGGGCCATAGTCCGAGGTGGCAACAAAACCATCAGGGTGGATTCCAGGGCAAGAACGTTATGCTCCATGAAGCTAACGCCTTCTGGATCTTTGTCACACTCGATTCATGACTGATTCGCGTTGACACGCGCACGGCCGGCCAGATTACCGCAAGTTGCGCACTCTTCTAGTGCTCGCCGTTCTGGTGAGCTCTGTTGCGATCTAAAGAGGAGGCGGACTTCGCTTAGATTCTTGCGCTTTGAATCGATGCCTAGTAGTATTACCTAATAGTTTCCTGTGTTGGAGTAATCGCGTTGAGGAAGAGACGCAGCTAGGCAGTCCCATGAGCTTGAGCAGTCAGAAACTTGCTCCCCAAAAACCGCAAAGCAAGGTTCGACAACTAGAACTGCTCTTGGATCTGGCTGGCGCGATCAGTCGTGCCGAAGGGCCGAGTGAGATCTACCGGGCGGCCGCCCAAGGCCTAGTGGGTGCTCTCATCGCCGACCGTGCCGCCGTCCTCATCTTTGACAAGGACGATGTGATGCGGTTTAAGGAGTGGGTCGGCCTGTCAGACAAACACCGCGCGGCCGTGGAAGGTCACATCACCTGGCAGCGAGGTGCCCACGATGCTCTGCCCATTACCGTTTCCGATTCCATGCGGGACGCCTCACTCTCAGCTTTCTGGGAAGTGTTTGCCCAGGAAGGAATTCGGGCTCTTGCCTTCATTCCTCTCATGGCCAACGGTGGGCTGATCGGGAAATTGATGCTCTACTACAACAGCCCGCACGAGTTTCAACCGGACGAGCTTCAAGTTGCCCAAGCGATCGCCAGTCAAGTTGCCCTAGCGGCAGAACGGCAGGTCGCCGAGGCAGCGTTGCGCGAAGAACAACAGCGCCTTATCTCGATCTACAACACTGTGGAAGATGCCATTTTCCATCTGGCTGTCGAACCCGAGGGGCAATTCCGCTTCGTTTCTGTCAATGCGGCTTTTTTAAGAGTCACCGGACTGAGCCAAGGAAAGGTGGTCGGCAGAATCGTGAACGAGGTTATTCCAGAGCCGTCGCTGATGATGGTTCTGGGAAAGTACCGACAGGCGATCGAAGAAAAAACAGTCGTGCATTGGGAAGAAACATCTGATTACGCTACCGGGCGGTTGACCGGGGAAGTCAGCGTAGCACCTGTCTTTGACAACGAAGGCACTTGCACCGATCTGGTTGGATCGGTTCACGACATCACCCAGCGCAAACGAGACGAAGCCGCGCTGAGCGATGGAGAAGACCGGCTGCGGGCGAGCGAGGTCCAACTCAAAGACGCGCAGCGGCTCGCCAAAGTCGGAAGTTGGGAGCGGCGCATCGACACTGGTGTCAGCCAATGGTCGGATGAGAACCGCCGGATGTTGGGTGTGTCGAATGATGCACCGGCGAACTTCTCTACTTTCATCAACTGTGTCCATCCGAAGGATCGAGAAAAGGTATTGGAAATCGATCTCAAAGTCCGTACGACTGGTGGACCGGGAGAAGTGCAGTATCGCGTCATCCGACCTGATGGCGAAGTTCGGTTTGTTCACTCAGTTCTCGAAGCGCTAAGAAATGATCAAGGCGCAGCGGTTCGCATCGTGGGAGCAAGCCAGGACATTACCGAGCAGGTGAAGGCCGGGGAGCTTTTGCGCGAAAGCGAAGGGCGACTAAAGAGCGCAGAACGCCTTGCGCATTTGGGTCATTGGAGCTGGGACGCGAAGAGCAAACAAGTAATCTGGTCCGAAGAATGTTTTCGAATCTTCGGGCGCCCGCGGGATTACCAACCCAGTTACGAAGAGTTTCTCAAGGCAGTCCTTCCACAAGACAGAGAGTTGGTTGAGGGAGCTCAAAGAGAACGTCTTGCCGAGAAGAGTGGAACCTCGATCGAATATCGGATTGCTCGGCCTGACGGTGATGTGCGGATCGTGAGGTCCGTATCCGAGGTAGTGCTGGATGAGGAAGACCGGCCCGTACGGATGTTTGGTGCCGTTCAGGACATCACAGATCTTAGACGAGCGCAGGAAGAGGCCTTCGCCAGGCAGAAGCTAGAAACTCTGGGGACACTAGCGAACGGTATTGCTCACGATTTCAACAATTTGCTGTGCGGCATCCTGGCCGAGGCGGAGCTCGTGGAGGCCGACTTGGCTTCGGGTTTGTCTCCCGGCGATGAGATTGCGACAATCAAGGCGGTCGCGATCCGGGGCTCCGAGATCGTTCGTCAGTTGATGATTTATGCTGGACAAAATCAAGCCGACCCCGCTGAGTCGGTGGATTTGTCAAAGCTCGTGGAAGAGATGCTGGGACTGCTGAAGGTCTCCATCTCCAAGCACGCGGTGTTGAAGACCAATCTCGACAAGAACTTGCCCGTCGTGTGGGGCAATGCCCCACAAATCCGGCAAATTGTGATGAATCTGGTGATCAACGCGTCGGAAGCGATTGGAGAGAAGGGAGGGGTGATCCACGTCGCCACATCGCGCGTGACCGTTAGCCAAGGCTCAAGATTAAATAATGCGGCGAACCTGCCCTCCGGCGAATATGTACAGCTGGAGGTGTCCGACACCGGCCCTGGCATGACGGAAGAGGGAAGAGCGAAGATCTTCGATCCGTTTTTTTCCACCAAGTTCGCGGGTCGTGGCTTGGGATTGGCCATTGTCCAACGGATAGTCCGAGACCAAGGCGGCGCACTGGACGTGGTGAGTACGCCCGGGCATGGCGCGACCTTCCGGGTCTTGCTGTCTTGTGCTTCAAAGAAAGGTTTACGAACTCGAAGTACCCTCACCTCCTCCGCGGGCGAGCAATCCAACGCCGCGACAGGGACAATGCTCTTAGTGGAGGATGAAGAAGTGCTGCGGCTGGCAGTCTCAAAGGCGCTCCGCAAGAGGGGATTCTCGGTGTTGGAGGCCTGCGACGGATCTGAGGCGATGGACCTGATTCGCGCACGCGCAAATGACATCGATGTCGTTCTCTTGGATGTCACCTTGCCTGGCATCTCAACACGGGAGATCTTGGAAGAGGCTGCGCGAATTCGACCTGGGCTAAAGGTGATTCTCACTAGCGCCTATGGCAAGGAAACCGTCAGCTCGTTCCTCGGGCTGCGAGTCGAGCGCTTCATCCGGAAGCCCTTTCAACTCGCTGAGCTTGTGGACGAGCTTCAGAATGCTCTGTCTGGATAATTATTGGCCAAACTGCGATTCCGCTTTGACGTAGAAAGCCCATTGTTGACATGTGGCAGCCCAAACCACTCAACGGATTAGATCCCTCCTGAGCAACCGCAGTGTCAGCGACGTGATATTTCCGGCAAACGATTTGACACAGAACGTGCCTGTTATGTGGTATCGGCTGCTATTCCAGGTTCCCTGAACCCGCCCAGCAACACCGCGCGAACACGATTTTCCGCGATACAAATCCTGAGCTCGTGCGTGCTAATCCCGAGTGCTCCCGCCAGCGAGTTGTGGGTTGGTGGGGATGAGACCTTCGTCCGATTGTTCCACCGCTTCGGTCCGCGTATAATCGAATCCTTGCTCGTAGGGCGGGGGTCACCCTGCCGAAGACACACACACGACCCTCAGCACGCCGGTGTTGGGGGTTGATGTGTTTAGGAGTTAGGCACGTCGTCTCCTGAACAATTCATCGGGTAATCGGGCTTTTTGTTTGAGTGGAAACACTTGCCGTGACTCCGTTCGCTGCGTCGCCGCCGCGCACCGCCCACTTTTCGATCATCCCCAGCATGGCGACTTGGTAAGACTCTAAGTCAATCGGCTTCACGAAGTATTCACACGCACGCAAGTCGAGTGCCCGCCGTGCATCCACCGGGTTCGATGATCCGCTAAAGACGACAACCGGAATGTCCTTGCGTGGGTTGCGTTCCAGCACATCGTAGCCGGATAGGACTGGCAGACTCAGGTCCAAGATAATCATGGCAGGTTTGAATTGCTCGTCGGCGAGCATGGTGAGTGCCTGTTCGCCGTCCGTTGCAACCGTGAGCTTCACCGGCTGGTCGCCCAGGATCTGTTTCGTTATGATCACGTCTCCGGCAGAGTCCTCGACGTACAGTACCTCGATCGGGCGAGATGGAGTCATGAAGTCCTCGTATCGGTCATCCAACTACCGTCAACCAAAGCTGGAAATGATGGTGGAATCCGCTTCCCGCTGCGCACCCCTAGGCTCGCAAGCGCGCAAACGTCCAGATCACCACCGCGACAGTGCCCGCTCCCACGGCGAGCGCTACCGCTACTGCGACATCGATAGCCAACATTGTGGGTACCTCGGTGGGAACATCGGCGGGTAGGTCGGTGAGCTTTATACCTTAGGCGAAGTAAGGGGACCGGTGCCGGTCCAGCGGCGTATTCTTCGACGAGACTTCTCCGACGCCAAAGCCCCTCTGAAATGATGATCCTGCTCGGTTTCCGCGGTCGCGGGCGGGTGGATTGTTTGGCCGGCGGGAGAGGCGTGAGATGCGAAGCCTTAACGCGCATCTAGAGTACACGCCGCACAGAACCAAGAAGTAACCGCGTAGCGCCGGAAACGGCGCGGACCCCTTTGCCTTCCGACGCGCGCCGTCCCGCTACGCTTCACAGCCAATACTTCTTAAATCACTCCATTTCACTCCGCGTCGCGCAACATCCTGAGCTACCCACGAGGGCGCTCGCAACTGGTGTAGTACGATTTATTTCCTGCTCGGCGACACCACGACAAGGCCTGCTAATTTACCGAGCTGTGAGTGCGCGAGATACACCGTGCCATCTTTCGTGACGACCCCGCCGGTAAACGTTGATGGGTCCCCCTACAGACCCTGTTAACGGGTAATACCGGAAGCTACGCACAGGCCTCACAGCCTGCCCTGATAATTTATTTTCCTGAGACGACCGGTGAATGCGGAGGATGAAGCCGTATCAAGAGGAGTAAAACTGCTTTGCGGCCCGGTTCCGGGAAAGCGGCGAACTCGCCGGGCCCGATGATCGACGGAATCCTTGCCAAAAACTCATAGAAGGGTTTTGTTGCGGCTATCGCCCGTCAATTAGGTCTTGACACGCCCTTCGGTAGTTCGGTGGGCTCACGCCGATGCGTTTCGTGATCGTGAGCAAGAGAGTCCCTGCTTTCGGAGCTCAAGGACCGGATCTCGCTGGAACAACGCTCGCGGCATGCGAGGTAGCAGTTCTCGTTCGGGCCCTTAGGAAGCCAGGCCGCGCCAACAACGCACAGACTCTAAGCCTTTTTCAACATCCCTAAAAATACAGCTTCAACGCCAATTGCAGTTGACGAGGCGTGTTGAGAAGGTCCGCGCTGCTGGTGAGGTGACCGAAATTCTGGTCCTGCAGACTCACCGATCCGGTTCCAAACCGAACTCGATTGAAGATATTGAAAGCCTCGGCCCGGAACTCGAGCCGCTTGCTTTCACGAATGGGGAACGCACGCGCGATCGAAAGGTTCTCGTTGTAGTTCGGGAACTGACGTACTTTCGGATTGTACCGCGTGGTGTTGCCGAAGCCGTTTAGAGCCGTTCCGCTTCCCTGATTCGGGAATGGCCCGGACTGGTACGGGACGAAGAAATTGTTAACGCTCGGATCAAAAGAGCCGCCATAATTTGGCTGCCAGCCCGCGTACGATGATATGTACGGAGTGCTGCGGCCGTTGGTGGAGCCATACAGCGGCAAGACGTACGAGCTGGTTATCCCGACCGGTTGGCCACTCGAGTAGGTCAGGAAGCCGTTCGTGCCCCAGTTTCCCAGAAGCCAGGCTCCCACGCCATGGGTCAGGTACGCTCGGCCCTTGCCGAATGGCAAGTCGTAGACGAACCCAACTTTGAAGCTGTGGGTAACGTCGAATTGTCCGATGGACTTTTCCAGGCTCCGGTTGTACTGGTCGGCGGCGAGACAGCAGCCGTTCCCGGTGAGCGTGGTTGCGTTGCCCCAATAACTGTCGGCGTTAGTCATGATCTTCGAAAACACATAGGATGTTTGCAGGGTGAGCCCTTGGGAATAGCGCTTTTCGAGCCGGATGATCCCGGCATGATAGGCGGAGTGCCCGCTATGGTCACCCTGACCACCAAAGGTGTCCACGAGGGTGTATTGCGGGAATGGACGAACCGCCTGTTTGACAGTTCCCGTGAAACCGGGATACGGCGCCACAACACCCGCCGCTTTAGCGGTCGCTGAGGTGATCTGGCTGTTGAGCACCGCCGTGCTCTGGGTGATGTTGCCGAAGGCGGTTAGATAGCTCGGATTGTCCTGGTTGACATCGAGCAATTGCGACTGAAGATGGGAGCCGATTACCGCGTTATAGGAAGTCTCGAGAATCATGCTGGAACTCAGCTGCCGCTGAATCGAGAAATTGAAATTGTTGGTTTCAGGAAGGCGCGTGGTTTCCTTGCCTTGGAACCAGGAGACGCTGGCGCCGTTGGAAACCGATGGGTTGATAAATGGAGGAACCGTGTAAGCCGGGATGCCCTGATTCAGCAGGAAAGTGGGCTGGATGCCGTTGCTCTGGTTGGGGAAGGTTTGAGTGAGCGTGAAACCCATGGTGTGGGCCGATCCGGTAACAGCCATCAATTGCCCAAATGCGCGTGAGTAGGATGCGCGGATGACCGTTTTATCGTTCCAGGAATAGGCGGCGCCGATGCGGGGACCAAAACCACTGGTCCAGAGATCCGCCAGCGAACGCGTGCCGACTCTTCCGGCTCCAGAGCCGGCGAAAAGGACCGCGCCAGGAATCCCGCCTGCGGCAGGGTTGGGCGTCGTTGGAGAAAAGTCGCTCCAGCGATCATTGAGGCCGGTAGGCGGGAGATTGATGTCGTAGCGCAGACCATAGTTCACGACCAGCTTCGGAGTTACGCGCCAATCGTCTTGGATGAATCCGCCGAAATAAGGGAACTGCTGCCCAATGAAGCGGATGGTATCGATCTGCCCGGAGTCGGCGTAACCCAGCAAGAAAGATGCGAAGGCGTTGCCGCCCTGCGTCGGATCGGTGACGCCGGGCTTTCCAGTTTCGAGGTAGCTGAAACCCACGCAACCGGAAATGCACTGGCGCCCGAGACCGTTGTAGTGGTTCAACTGATACATGCCGCCAAACTTGATGGTGTGCGAACCGCGAATCCAAGTGAAGTCGTCGTTGTAGGAGTAGACCGTATTCTCGGAACCGTTGTTGGCTTGGCCACCCCATGTAGTGTAAGTGTTACCAGTGCCGCCCGAAAACAGATTCACCAGGTTTTCATTGCAATCGGGAACGTTGCCGAGGCAGAACTTATCTTTCCAGTTACCGATATACTCCTGGGGAGGATTGTGGGCCTGACGCCAGTTGTTACCACCGGCATAGAAATGGTTCAGCTTGGTGGGGCTGAAGGTCCAATCCCAACTGAAGCGAACCACGTCGGAGGCCTGCTGCAGATCGTTGTAGTTGGAATAGTTACCCGGCAGCGTAGGAGGACCGTCGGGACCCGGCGTAACCGATTCGCGGTCGAAACCGTAATAGCCCGAAATCCGGTGCTTCTCGTTGAACACATGATCGCCTTTGATGCTCCGCTTATCCACGGGCTGCACGTTGGTGCCATTCGCGATGATGTAGTTGTTGTTGACGTAGCCCGCGGTACCGGGAATTGCAGAAGGAGCGTTCGGTGTGAGTATCGCAGTTTTCTGAAATACACTTAGCGCCTGAATGGAAGTAGCATTGAACAGATTTTTTGGAATTTGGTTGCCGGAGAAGGGGACCCGAGTCACGGAACCGTCCTGGTTTACCACCTGCGTGATGGGATCGTAGATGGGAATCATATTTCCCTTGGAATCGACCCACTTGCTGAAGTCGCCATTGTACATTTCCGCCGTTGGCACCGTCGCCGTGACGTTGGTGGCGCCATTGCGATTGCGGAAGCCTTCCAGCGAGAAAAAGAAAAACGTCTTGTTCCGGCCGTTGTAGACTTTGGGGATCCAAACCGGACCGCCGACGGTGAAACCAAAGTCGTTCTGCTTGTAAATCTGCCTGGCTCTTCCGGCGCGATTGCTGAACCAGTCGTTGGCATCGAAATCGTTGTTGCGCAGAAATTCGTAGGCCGAGCCGTGAAACTGATTGGTGCCGGACTTGGTGACAAACGTCATGACACCGCCGTTGGCGTGGCCGAACTCTGCCTTGTACCCGTTCGTGTCCACGGTGAATTCTGTCAAGGCTTCGACCGACGGAGCGTTGGAGGTAACCCAGGTCTTCTGCAGCGCACGGGAAGTATCTACGGACACGCCGTCGAGGGTGGCCTGATAGGCCGCCGCCTGGCCACCGCCCAGAGCAAACCCGTAGTCGCCTCCGCCTGTTTTCGATTCGGGAGTCAGCGTAGCGAGATCGAAGGGACTGCGGACAGCGCCCGCCACCACCAGTGGCAGTGTATCCACCAGCTTCTGGTTGATAGTGACGCTAGTTTTAGCGTCTTCGGTGTGCAGTTGAATGGCGGACGCCTGCACTTCGATAACCTGCTGCGATTGGCCAACCTCAAGGTTCACATCTGCGCGCACGTTAGTCGCAGCATTCACCGCCAGACCGACGATCTCGGCCGGTCTGAATCCCTCTTTCTGAACCTGAATGTTGTACGTTCCGACGGGGACACTAGCAGCAGTGTACTCGCCCACTCCATTCGTGGTGAGGTTGACGACCACGTTGGTGGAAGGGTTCGTGATGATAATTTTTGCTTGTGGAATCACGGCGCCGCTAGTATCGTGAATGGTTCCCGTAATGGTGCCGCGCTCGGATTGCGCGACGAGAAGAGTTGCGCCACACATCAAAATGACACTGAGTGTGGTTTGTAGTCCGCTGCGAATCAGCATACTTGGCCCCTTTCGCACAAAGAATTCTCGCGAGTTTCGACTTGCAGTAACTTTATCACAAACGGGCTACCGCAACGCCAGAGATAGTGCGCTAAATTCTGGTTGAAGTAGGCCGTCCGCTAAGTGCGGTTGACACCCTCTGCCCGTTTCTTTTCGGTAGCGCGCCGGGCCGATCGTAATCAAAAAGCGCACTGCTAACTACAGGGTGGGGCTGTTCATTCGGATGATCAAGAAGTCGTGAACGTGAAGTGTATCGAACCTTTTGGCGCCCAAGTCAAAAATTGAGGTATCACCTGGCGTATGAATCAATGAAAGCGTTCCAAAAGCGTTGGAACTCAAGTGGCGTAAATCGTGACACGGCAATATACGGGCCATGATCGCGAGGGCCTTGGTGTGCAGCGGATTTCTGGCAACTTTGGCAACTGATTTTGAGTGTGGGCCAAAGCCGTGCGCTCATGCTCGGACCGCACGCACTCCGAGAGGCGTGCGCTGTCGATTTTCGACGGAGAGGCTCTCTCTGATGCATTTCATCGTGAATTGAGTGCCGCAAGATCGTGACTCATGGCAACGTGCGAGGTTCGTACCAAAAAGCGCTTAGGAGGCCGACACGTGCGTTATCGGAGACGCTGCGCGGTAGGCCCTTCACCGCGATTGGGTCCGGCGGTGGCCCAGTTCAGGACGGTCGAGCTTTGCCCATAAAAGAAGCGACGTTCGACACCCCTGAGCCGCTATCTAGGTGCTCCAGATCCGTGGGTGTTGCGGACGCCACGACGACCTGCACGTGGGCGGTCAAAGCCAAGCGGTTGGGAGCGATCCGACTGATTCCAGAAGCGGAATGGGTAAGCACCCATGGGATTTAGGAATTTGGCCGTTGCACGCTTATTTAATGTTGACAGAAATAACCGTGGATGGTAAAATCGCCCAAGTCGACTTTAGGTCGATGAGCCTTAGTTATACCCGTCAGGCTCGCACAACGTCAGCTACGAGCTAGTTCTCAGTCCAAGTTCGGACACTGCATCCCGTACATCGTTTTACGCCCGATCTTTCGGTGCTCGCGCCGAGATTTCTAGTGGCGTGTCGGCAACGCTTGTTTAAACAGGGAGAAATCGCAGTGACCATGTATCGCTTAGCGTCAATTATTGGCGTCGTTGTTGGTTTATTGATTGGTTCAAGCTCCGCGCTGGGCCAGTCGACTTTCGGGTCCATTCTGGGGACAGTGCAAGATCCGTCCGGCGCGGCGGTGGCGCTGTGCAAGGTGACCGTCCATAACAAAGGTACCTCCACGCAGCGTGCGGCACTGACCGATCAGACGGGAAACTATACAGTCACAAACCTCGACCCCGGTAACTACGAGGTGTCCTTCGAAGCTCCGGGTTTTCAACGCACCGTTGCCGAAGTAGAACTTCTGGCCCGGCAGACGGCCCGTATCGATGGGCACCTGCCGGTGGCGTCGCAGACGGAATCGGTGAATGTCGAGGTGGCGGCGGCTCCGGTGATCAACACCGAAGTGTCGAATCTTGCCGAGACTAAGACGGGACGGGAGCTGGTCGACCTTCCGGTGGCGATTGCGACGCGCGGCACCGGCTCGACCAGTCCTATGTCGACGTTGACCACACAACCGGGCGTGCAGACCGACGCGGCCGGCGGGATTTCCGTGTCAGGGGCCAAGCCCAGCATGCTGTCCATGAGCATCGACGGTATCAGCAGCATCGGACCCAGGACAGCCGGCCCGCTGGTGGAAATGTTCCCGTCCTTTTATTCGATTGCGGAAATCAAGGTCAGCGAAGTAAATAACACGGCGGAGTACGGGGGAATCAGCGACATTACTACTGTCTCGAAGAGCGGAACCAATGCGTATCACGGCGGTGTTTATGAAAATCTTCAGAACAAAGAGCTCACTGCCCGCAACGAGTTCAGCGCCATCAAGCCGAAGCTGATCATGAACGACTACGGAGCGTACTTCGGAGGTCCGGTCATAATTCCGAAGCTATACAACGGACGGGACAGGACGTTCTTCTTCATGAGCTACGAAGCTCTGCGCCTGCCGAGAGAAACGGTGGTTACCGAGAGCGTCCCTTCGGTGGCGCTGCGCAACGGGGATCTCTCGGTCTATACGACACCGATTTATGCTCCGGGGACCAGCACCCCCTATCCGAATAATCAGATTCCATCGAGCCAGATCTCACAGATTTCCTTGAATGCGCTGAAATACGGATTCCCCCTGCCCAACTTCGGAGCAGCTAACTTGATCGCGAATAACTACGCGGTGAACTTCCCGACTCCGATCAGAAGCGATCAGGGCGACATGCGATTGGATCAGACCATCAGTTCAAAGCAGACCGCGTATGCGCGCTTCACCTACAAACATCGCGATGTGACGACGGCTCCGACCGGAACGCAAGGCTCCATCTTACTGGGGGGATTCTCGCAGCCCGAAATCGATTTCGGGTTAGTAGTGGCCCACAATTATGTGATCTCGCCCTCGATCGTCAATGAAGTGCGTACCGGATTTAACGGGAATCACTACGCGACGACTTTTGCGGCTGATCCGGCTACCTATGCGAAGGAAATCGGAGTGAACATCCCGCCTCCTTATCCCACGGCCAACGCGGTGCCGAATTTCAGCATCGCGGGGTTCCAGCAGACCGGTGGTACGAATTCCAGTATTGGGAGGAATAACACCTTCCAGGTCCTCGACAACCTTACTTGGACCAAGGGCAGCCATACGATGAAGTTTGGCGGTGACTACCGCCGCATGACAGGTTACTATTCCGACGTATTCGCAAATGACCAGCTCGGCGTGTATAAGTACACGGGCGGGATCACCAACGCGGTGCAGCCTGGCTTCTCGAACCCTTACATCGGCAATCCTTATGCAGCGTTCCTGCTTGGCGTGCCGGACCAGACGCAATTGGCTACGGTTCTCGAGCCGAATACGTCAGCCTACGCGAACCACTATGCATTCTTCGCGCAGGATGACTGGAAGGTTGGGTCCCGGCTGACAATCAACTTCGGCCTAAGGTGGGAATACCATCCGATGTTCCAGGATCACCTGGTCAACGTCACGAACTTCCTGCCGAATTACACTTCCGTTGTCGATGGCGTGTTAGAACGCGGAGCAGTAGTCATCCCGAACCAGGCGTCCTTCAAGATCCTGAATCCGGGGTTCGCCCAATCCATCCTGCCGACGCCCATTATCACTGCGGCGCAGGCCGGCCTTCCGGAGAGCATGCGGTTCTCGCAGAAAACCGATTTCGGACCGCGCGTCGGTTTCGCCTGGCGGCCCTTCGCCGACGGCAAGACAGTAATCCGGGGCGGTTATGGAAAGTTCATTGAGGGTCCACTCGGCTCGCTGATCTCGGCTGCCTGGGGCGTGCATACGAGCAACTATGGCGCTTACAACCAGAGCATTGTTAACGGACAACCGACTTTAAGTTTTCCCTATCCGTTCCCGTCCAATCTGGCACAGCCAGGACAGCAGACTTTCTATCAAACCCAGGACGTCCATTTCAAGGACCCCTCCGTACAACAGTGGAATTTTACGGTGGAGCGCAACCTCGGAGCAGGCATCGGTCTGCGGCTTTCCTATGACGGCAGCCACGGCAGCGACCTCGGCGTCCAGGGCTTCGTCAATCAAGTGCCAGTCAATACGATCGGGTACAACGCATCATTAAAAGCCGGCTACGCTCCTTTTCCGCTGTGGAGCATCATCGAGACCGAGCAAAACGGTGGCTGGAGCAACTACCACGCCGCTACTATGTCGATCAGTAAGCGCTTTAGTCGTGGGTTGCAGTTCCAGGGCAGCTACGCGTTTTCAAAAAACCTATCCACCAATGGCTATAACCCAACCGCTTTCGCGACGGAGGCGGGAGGCGCAATACAAGATCTGAACAATATCGGCCTCGACTATGGCAACGTGCCATACACGCGCCGCAATCGAGTTCTCGTGACATTCCTCTATGAGCTGCCGTTCGGCAAGGGAAAGACGATGCTGAATGGACTGAACCCGGTTGTCGACCGAATCGTCGGTGGCTGGGAACTGGCTGGCGTGCTTCTGTTCCAGTCCGGCCCTTGGCTAACGGCCACTGTGCCGGGCGCCGATCCGTCGGGAACCGGCTTTGCGACCAACGTTGGAAACGGACGAGCTGATATCGTTGCGGGCCAGTCCCTTTATGCGACCAACCAGACGCTCAATAACTGGCTGAACAAGGCGGCCTTTGTGGTTCCGCAAAATAACATCGGCCGCTGGGGTGACGCGCCCGAGGGAAATATACAAGGGCCAGGAACACAATCGGTTTCCATTTCGATGATGAAGTCGATACGCTTCACCGAGAACATGCGCTTCCAGTTCGGGGCTCAAGCAGCTAATCTGTTCAATCACCCGAACTACGCTCCCCCGAACACGACTTTCAACACAGCATCCTATGGGACCATCTCCAATCTTCAAACTGCGGAGGGCGCCGGCCCTCGAGTAATCCAGGCCACCGCGCGCCTGACCTTCTAGAAAGGAATTTGCGACATGATTCGTGCCACCAGACTGGGATATGCGGCGCTCTTTATTTTGATTGGAGCGG